>JACKZZ010005584.1_pt1 | contig 20784 bp, 11 predicted proteins | sample 8027871 | NCBI WGS metagenome assembly JACKZZ01 (sample SAMN15724774, study PRJNA655200) | protist metagenome | isolation source: fluorescence activated cell sorting (FACS) single amplified genomes of... | place: USA: West Boothbay Harbor, Gulf of Maine | collected 2000-07-19
TGGTTCGACTTTCATGAAAAACTGGCGTGAGTACGAAAAAACCAAGTTTCCCATGGTGTTTCGTCCCCAGATGCAATTTTCATCTGGGGAGCATCTGGGGAGATTTTGCACATCGTGCCGTCGGTTTTTGGTTTTTGGCTGATTTTTTGGAATTTTGTTCAAAAAGTGGCATCGTTTTGGGTTGAAAACAGATTCAGCTCCTGTCTAGCTGCAAAAGATGTCGCTTTTTTTGGCTGAATCTGGGGAGAAATCCCCAGACTCTCCCCAGATGCGCTCAGCCACTTTCGGGATATTTGCTTGGCATTCTCGTTCCGTACGGGATCATGCGGAACGTCAAGCGAAGCGAATGAATTTTCCAAACAGGTACCAGCTGCTGCAGCAAAAGCTTTCGCTGGAGGTGGAGGCCAAGCAGCAAGCCGAGCAGGAGTCCCGGTCTTCGGCGCAGATGCAGGCACTGCTGGGGAAAAAGAACAAGAAGCTCGAGGAAGGTTTGCAGCTGGCGCTGCGCGGGCAGGAAAAGGCGGAAAAGAAGCAACAGGAACTGGCGGACAAGGGGAACGCGCTGCAGACGCAGAACGCTTACTTGGCGGCCCGCGTCGACGGGCAGGAGGAGGATAAGATGGCTCTGAAGGCGGAAATACGGAAGCAGGCAGAGGACGGGAAGCAGTGCCAGCTCACCTACCAGTCGTTGCAAACCCAAAAAACAGAAAAAGAGGACGAGCACAACGCGCTAGAGGCGGAAAAAGCAGCGATAACAGCGGAGTTGGACTACATACGAAGAGAGGACATGTTGGACGAAACAGGGAGAACAAAGGTGAGTACTTATTTTACACTGAAGCTGGTTGAACTTTTTTTCCTTCATGATAGGAACGAATGAAATGCGCGACGATTCTTTTCATTTTTCATGGTGTTGTTTTTTCAGCATGGTCATAAGAATTTAGATTGGTTTTACTTTCCCTATCAAAACAGCCTGTGCTCATCGAGTCCAACGACAGCAAGCTAGTGGAGCGATTGCAAATAAACGAGTTCCTATACTCCGCGCAGCAAGCCAGAAACCCAGTACCCATGATCATCGAAAAGGTATTTGTCATGAGTATTTTGATGTGTAGTTTTTCTTTTTGCGAATGGTGAAGGTCATGAAAAGCTGCTCATCTCGAAGATGTGGTAAGTCATTATAGACAATGATCAGATGTTGACTACAATCAACAAAGGTTTCGCACGTTCTCGAGCTGCTCCACACGGCGCAAACCCAGTCAGACCAATACCTGCTCGATCTGCAGAAATCGAACTCCTTGCTGCAAGCGCTGCGACAGAAGAACCTCACTTTGTATGAAAAGTCGCAGGCGTGCGAGAGCTGGAAGCTGCGTGCGCTGATGAAGATTGTGGCCAACGCGTTCCAGTCGCGTGAAAGCTACAGCGGCATGCACACCTCAGACACCTGCAACCTGTTCCTGGACGGGCTACAGTACACGACGAAGGAGCTCGAGCAGCTGAAGGAACTGGTGATCTCCTACGACAGGCAGGACAAAGTGCACCAGCTGCACCTGCAGGACAACGGTTTGACCGACGACGCGTTGGGCATACTCCAGGACTTGCTCTCCACCATGCCCTACCTAAAAATTCTGGACGTGAGGAAAAACAAGTTGACCGACATCGGACTGCAGTCCTTAAGGGTGTGGCTCTCGAACCAACCAGGTACTTAACAAGTAAGCAGAATTTAAGTAAGTACTTGAGGATTGATTACAAAATTATGTAAGGAAATCATACATTAAGTGGGCTGCACTAGGAGCAGTAGTTTGTTTATGTTCGCACCATCTGCGTCTGTACGAACCAGACTTTATTCGCCTGCATCTGCAAATGTACTGCCGCATCGATCTCCTTACTATCACTAATATTGCACGTTCTGGAACTAAACTTCTACTCCAAGGTATAACCGATGTGACCCGCGACTTGCAAGAAATTCGGGCGCGCAGTGGGAACCAGATTCGGTTACGCGTCCTTGTCGAGGAGCAGGGCGAGCTATGAGAGTGCACAACTCCCCCTGGTCCCACGGATTTCTCATGCAAAATATCGAAAAAGGTCGTGTCTCCGATGCTGCATTGTCAGTAGGAATTGTACTAGTAACAAACTGAGTGCGACGAGAACTACCGACAGTAAAGACCCCTGAAAGTTGCAAATAAAAGTCGTGTATGTGTACCTCATTTCTCTCTTCTTCAACCTTTTGCAAGGCCGACAAGGCCTGCTTGTTCTGTTCCTGCAAAAAACGCACATTGGTGGACCGGAAATTTTCCGTGTGCGCCGCAGGGTGCTTGCTCACCGCCACCAGCGCCATATTGACGCAGTTTCTGCAGCGAAAAGTAGACCCTTTCTTTCAAAGCGATATCCTCCTCTTCGACGGATGAAATGGTCTTCTTGATTGATTCCACGGACTACAGAGTGGCTCTCTATTTTCCGGCTCTCGCAGCGGCAGAGGACTGAGCACACCGCAGGCGGCACTTCTACGTAGAAGACGTGGTTGCACACTCACAGCACAGACAGAAGAAAAAGACGCTGTCCTTTTCTACCAAAAGGTGATCTCGTTTCTCCAACTGAGATCATCCTTCCACAGTTGACCCCATGTTAACTTTTGTCATTTTCTCGTCGCTTCTGAAACGTCACAATATTCGGTTTTTTTTTTCCGCAACATAAGATGAAACTCAAAAAACTGGTCGTCCCGCGGCCTGTGTAGAAGATGTTGAAAGTGCATCAATCGTGGATGAAGGACTAACTTATATGACGAGGAGTTCACATGTAACAGTTTGGGGAAAAGCAGGAAACAATCGATCACGAAGTCTCTTCTCTCAGCAAGAACGAGCTCTCGTCAGACTCTTCGTAATTCGTTGCACCTTCACTGCTCACGAACGCGAGTTCTCTTCCACGGGCAAAACCAACTTTTAGGTGGTATTGTAACGACTAGCGACGCGCGTTAAAACGGTAACGACTAGCGCGTGTGCTAAAAATAAAATTTCCTCATGCTTAGAAGTCCGAATCGAAGCGACTACTTGTTGTGCTTCGCCTTGTTACTCACAGGTGTTGCTTTCTCGTCTCTCGTCGTTGCTCACTCATCACACAACTCCATCACTCTTCTCCTCTACCTGCAGCCGGAACAATTTTTTAGTATCAACTTTCACTTCCTCTGCCCATGAAAAAACATTCGGACAAGGACATTTTCGTCGAGTATAATCTTACCAACTTCATCCCGGGTTATTTCATACTTTTTGTTTTTCGGCTTCACGTTCACTTTCTTTCTTGCTATGGATCAGCGTCGCCCTACTTTTCAGCAGAAGTAGCTGTTGCTAGTTTGCTCGCGCTCGAATTCTCTACTGCTTCGTCATTTCTATTTTCTATTGCGCCGCGATTCACTATATATAATTTCCTCATCATCTTCATGCCAACACGCGGGTGGCTTCGAAATTGTGAGTTTTCTGTATTCTCTTGCATTTTTTCGGAAGACGCAGTCGCATTTCGTATTCTTCGATAGCAGCAACGCAAGCGTAGTTTCTTCGGTAGCAGCAAGTGTCGCCCCCGCCAGCAGCTACTACGCCGTTTCTACTTATTTTGAATTTGATCCGCATGCAGTTCCTATCCTCGATTCTATTAATTTTGCTTCGGTATTCGTTTCACTCCTTGCACGCTCCTCAAATCATTTTATCAACTAGCATTATTGCAGCTATCAGATACAGATAAAACTCGTACTCGTCGAATATTCGTTATATAATTTGCAATACCGCAAATGCTAGCATATGTTCCGTGCACCGCTTCTCGCGATCTAGATATCAAAGGTAAGCAAGGAAGCACGGATATTATACCAACAATTACGAGTTTCGCAACCTTGCTAGTAATCGCACGAATCCAGAGGTAGGGAGCATCCCTCTGAGGATTCGATCGTAAAAATCGTGTTGAAAATCAGCAACTTCACAAAAACAAAATCTCGCCTAAATTCACGCTAATCAATAGCCTCATGCGACATCGTGATGATGTTTCAACACGGTAGGACAAAAGAGGTTTTGATAGCAACTGCAACTAACTTAATCTTTCTGCTCAAGACACTTTCTCCGCAACAGGTGCTCCTGCGGCGATGTGCTTGCTAAGCCATCTTCTATCTTCTGGACACCGAGGCATACTTAAAGTCGACATAAATATCACAAGCTAGTAGCTACAGGTCAACCACTCGAAGATGCGATATTGTATTCCTATTTTCATCATCACGTATAAGTACTAGCACTTGCTCTGTATGGTGCCGACGACCCAGCACCAAATCTGCATATCGTTGCCTGCTTCATGGAGGAGAGGTGGCCTTCAAACTTGAAATTAATTTGATGATTTAAATTTTTTCAACTTAAACCTAATATACTCGACAATCCTCCTATCCGGTGCAGAGATCGTTGTGGTAGAAGCCTACGTCCTAGAAACGGTCGCGCATCTTAATATTATTCTGTGTTCTAAGTCTAACCTGGGGCTGATATAATCTGCTGCAGTCCTACAAATAGGAGCCCTAGACTGGCACAACGTGGGCAGCAAGATCTTCGTGATCATGCGCTACAGCTTTAGTCTTACGAAGAGAAAAATAATAGTGTCCCCTGAGTCGTAAGCCTTCCAAAGGGTGCATGTTGCGGCACCCAAAAAAACGAATCTCTGCAACAATCGACGCAACGCGCCTCCGACAATGGATATGCAAAAAGGTTGCAAAGAAACGAGCGAAGAACTTGTACAAAACCACCATCTAAAACATGTTTTTCGCAAAAAAAAAGGAGCTGAGTTCACCTCCTAAAGACAGTCTTCGTGCTCAGTCTTGTTTATGTAGTTTATCTTTATGTTTTAATTATACCGTATTCAAGAACAAATAAAAGAACACATGATAAGTCGCCCACTTTTCAGAAAAAAAAGAACCTGTTTTGTCACGAGCTACATCAAATGATCCCCCAAATAACGTGGTGACGCAACCTCAGACGGCCCTGGTGGTCGTTCCCTGCTGGTCCGCGAACTGTTGAAGCAGTTCTTCCACCGACCTTATTCAAGAAAAAAACGGTGCTACTATACGCGTACCCAGTGGGCATTTCGGAGTGACAGCATGACAACGTTGCTCTGCTTGCAAGAGAGAGCCTATCATGCAAACCGAGCAGTAGCACGTGCATACACATCTGAATAAGAGGACTTCATGGCTAGCTAGGATGGCAAGTCTAGGTGTGTTGAATCCTGCGCATACACGAAAGTTTTTTTCTTGCATAGACGTAGTGCCTGCGGTACGGACGGGCGCGTCCCTCGTGATGGTATTCCGCAGCGGGATGAGGCAAACCAGGACTGTATCCTGTATAAAAACGTCCCCGCGTCAAAGTCAAGATGAGCATTTTGCTGCACAAACCAACAAGCTCTGTGTCGTGTTGCGCATGACAAGTTTGGGCTCGTAGTGAAGTCGAGTTTGGCTAGTTGAGCCGCATCAAAAACATCAATCCTCTCATCCTGTTTCTAGCATGTTGAAGAGCTTCCAGAATCCAGATAACATGAGGAAAAGCTCCTCATGGGGTTCCTCCGCGTTAGAAACATTTTAGCATTTAGGCTTGCAGATTTGCATGACAAAGGTGGGGTGGGGACCTTGTTAAACAGGATAGACAGGCTCCTCTCCCGTCCTCGCCCCACACGCGACGGGAACAATAGCCACGTCGATACTACAGAGATGACGCTGCGGTAGTTCCGGATGATCAGAGGCAGTTGTACTTCTTGGTTGTCTATCAATTGCAAATATGTCTGGGTCATCTGGGAGATACTGAGACTTGTCATGCACGTTTTTTTTTTTTTGATTGGGCCCCGCTCTGTTGACGCATATAAATTCATCACTAAAACTAGGAGGCCGGTGTGCGTTACTTAACATGTGAAGCAGTTCTACGAATTCACCTGCCTGCCGCAGCAGGTCAAACAGGGCCGACACCTTTCACACAGTTAAGCAGTGCGCGTGTATGCGTGCATTTTTCATCTTGTTTTGATATTCTTACTATCTGCGCTTGTCCTCTGCTCCAGCACATTGTACTGCGCGTCTTGTTCTCGCCTCGCTTCCGTTTTCCCCCTGCTCTCCCGCGTGCGTGTCCACCTGGGCCTAGTCCCCCCCGTCCTGTAGCTCGAGCGGCTCGCCGATGTCCCGCGATTGCATCCGCGCGGGGCTCGGGCTCGTGGCTGTTTTCCGTCGTATCTCCTTGGCATGAATGTCCTCGCTAGCAGGCCGATCCTGACTCCCCACTTTGCCGCGCTGACTCCGCGCCCGCTTTCGTTTTTCATGATGTTTTCTTCTAAGCTTCGTGTCTGTTAGGGTGGGTTGGTCTGTAGAGTAATAGCAAAATAAAGCGATGCGGAAATCTTCAAGAGGTTGCGCGTGATTTAAACTCGCGCTAGCATCTTGTTCCTATTTCTAATCCCCGTCTATTCCCCACAACCCAAGACCAGCCTCTGCTGGAAAAAAAGAAGTTCCCTGGTGTGTTTTTTAATAGTCGCAGCGGGTGGGGGGAGACCGCATTGGTTTCCCCCCGCACGCTGCTAGTCTGTTGTAGTATCTGCTTTGTATTTCTACATGCACGTTTTACACGACTTGTCATGCACGTTTTACACGAGCCATGATGTCATTGATGCATGCCCTGGCATCACAGAGTTTCTGAAGGCTTCTTGATGCCTATTCCGCATGCAAAATGCCCTCTCTGCGTAGCAAAAATTGCATTCTCTTTGCTGCTCATGCAATACAGATTTTCTTGGAGTCCAAAGGTAGCATCACAAGTTGCATTTCTCCAGACCCAGACATATGTGTACTTGATAGTGTCCTGCAGCAGGTGCTGGCGACGAAGCGCGACTTGTTCCACGGCCGCGCATCGTGAGAAAAAACTGTCTCAGTCTCAACTTGTAATGCGCAAGTTCTTTGAGAAAGTTTTTTGTCGTGCTCGAAATGCAAGGAAGTCGTCTTTCCTATGTGCTTTCTCTTGTGTCTCACGCATCAACACGGGTTTCCCGTGTCATGCTGATCAAACTTGTATTGCTGAGCCTGCAAAGTTGAGATTGGAGCAGTTTTTCCTGGCGATAGCGCGGGGAACTACGCTACTGGCGCCCCTCAGGAGCGGCATTCGGATGTTTTGGCTGTCGAACCGGGCGGTGGCGTGGGCGGTGATCGCGGCTTCCTCCCGAAACCGCGTTGAAACGAACTCGGGGTCGTTCCAGTGCAGCGCACTGCGCCGCGCTGTCTTCGTACGAGGCTTAGACCGCCCGTCGCAAAACTTGCGGCTCTTCCAAATGAGCGGACTCGGCGGCTCCGTTTGAATGCGGTGCAGCCGCTCGTTCCGGGGCCGGAAACGGCGCAGGCGCTTCGACGCGCGTGCCGGTGCGGAAGGTCGTTGTTCACACGCAGATTGCTCCATCCCCGAGGAAGAGGAAGTGGAACCCCCAGCCGTCGTGGTCGACCCAGCTTCATCAGAACAAGAAGCTAGCAGTTGTTCCTGGCAGATGCTTTTGATTGTTCGGCCCACCACGCAGTCGGAGCTCTTCGACAGGTACAGGTCCTTCCAGCCGTCCATGGCATGCACGACCGTTTCAGTTTTCCAGTGCAAAAAGCACGCGTCGGGATGGACGCAGTCGATCGCAGCACCGCCGTCCCGTTCCCCGTTCTGGTGCTGACGCAGATCCTCCAGAAAAACCCCCAGGTCCGCCTTAATCCACCGGAGCTCGTCGTTTTTCTCCTCCGGGTCTACGGTGAACCGCCGCCAGCGCAGAATCAGCTGCTCCATGTCGGCATCGTCGTCTTCCGGGTCCTCTAGAGAACTGGTTCCTTGGCCCGAAGCAGGTAGTGCCCTCTGTGGGTCCCCGAGCGACACCGCTGGACGGTAGGGCTGCAGCTGAAAATTTCCGTCACAAACGACAAGCGTTTCCACGAAGGGCTCTTGCGTCGTAGACGGCTCTCGTATGAGATTGCACAACTTCCTCTTCCCTCATACGAACGGCATGAGTAGCAACACAAACAACGGGAGAAATCAATGTCAATGTGGCTTCCGCACACCAAATCTCCACACGGACAGAAGTGCTGGCGTTTTTTAAGGTTTCAAAAGTTAGCATGCAGAGAGTGCTTCAAGGCAAGGTGTAGACTTTGTATTGATTCTGCAGCACAAAGAACGAGGGGGAGGGAGGTTCTGCACTCCCATATCTCGTCCTCTCGTGCTGGTAGTTGTATCCGGAAACCGCAGACGGGAAACGAAGTAGATGGCCTGCCAATTTGGAAGATTCGTTGCGTGCTTCTCGTAGAACCGTGCCTCCTTGTATTTCCGCAGCTGGTCCTGATAAATCAGTCGCGTCCCGTGCTGCCCGGAGACCAGGCACGGCTTCTGCTTCAAAAACTTGTCACTGAAACAGAACAGCGGAAAAGCTACTTGCGTCGGCTTCAGGAGCCTCCTTGCGGCGCGGGCCAGGCTCGTCGCTTGCTCGGGCCCACGCCGTCCGCCGGTTGGACGATCTGCGTCATCACCCGAATGATCTTCCTCCCGACCGGGCGTCTGGAGGCCAGACGGCGGCTCCGAGTCGCTATCCGTGTCCGCACCTTCTGGTGTATAGCGGGAAAATGAACGATCTTCGGGACTGATGCTAGCCCTAAGAAAATTGTCATGCGGATTTGCTACACCATGCAAAATGAAAAAGCACACCAAAAATTATCACTTATCTCCATGAAAGTCACTCACTTCCATGCGGTTTGGTGTGCTTTTCGCTTAGCGTTTTGGTTTTGCATCACAAGAAGCGCCTTATAGGCAAACCCGCACGACCAGCTGGCTTTTTTCTTATAGAGCTAGCAGCAGCCGGAAAAATCACTCAGTTTCCCTCCATAGTGTGGTAGCGTGTAAACCTCCTTCCCCTTGTCCACAGCAAGCTTCGCGACGCGGTCCAGCGTGATGCCGGGGAAAATTGACGAGCTCGTGCTATTCAGCCGCAACTGGGACATTTTAGTGCACCGCCAACCAAGTCCCGACAAGTCCCCGGGGGGAGGAACGCGTTCTTTTTGGGGCTCCCGCAGTTTACAGTCGATCACCACCGGACTGGAGCACAGCTTGTACATGCGCGCCGGGGGATCTCGTTCTCCTTCCTGCTATGCATTGCAAATATGTCTGTAAAAATTATGCTAGTCGGCGAATAATGGGGGCACCGAATTATGGCAGACTGCGTTCTCACATGACAGGCAAAAAGATCTTTTCGTGATCTTGCACCACAATGTACCTCAGTAGGTCATGCCAGACAAGCATGACAAGCTTAGTTCTTTCGCCCAGAGGACATTACAGACATATTTGCAACACGTACCGGCTGACGCGGAGCAACAACACGGCCCCCTGGGGTGGTGCCTCCGGACGAAGAACCACAAAGCGCCAACGTGCACACGCATGTCAACTCATGAAACGGTACCTGCAGATCCCACATGCGCGTGTGATCGTCCTGCTCAACCCATTCGCCCATGGGCGACGCACGGATTCGGAAGATGTACGGCTGGGGGTCCTCGACCGCCACGCGGCTGGCTGTATAACCCGCTCAGATGTTACAATCTCAAGCGTTACAATAGAATATGGAGTTCTGTGATGCAAGAAGTGCATGATGTACCCTAGTCGCACACCAGGATTGCGCATGACAACCCTCGGAGCCCCAAACCGCACTAGAAGATGGCGAAATTGGTATTGCAGAAAGTGGAATGCTCTGGGATTTTGTCATGCTCATCATGCAACACAGATTCCAGATTCTATTGTAACGGTTGAGATTGTAACACCTGAGCATGTTATAGGCTGTACTGGAGTCTTCTGTGCTTTGGACCTGGCTCGGGGAGAACGTGCCGCGGGCAGGAGTCGTCGAGTTTCCAGCGGACGGCAGCGTGTGCATTGCAAATCTGTCTTGGTCTGGAAGAATGCAGGTCTTTGCGATGCAGATTTTTCCATGGCTCGCAAGGTTTGGGATATTGATGCAGAATCGAGCATAACTTCTGATTGGACAGCTCGTCGCAACATAATGCTTAGAGGAGGGTCACAAATTGCTCAACTAGGTCCTCCGGGGAACTTCGCACCACCCAGCCGGGTGGGCCTTGGCCCTTGGGCCCCCTGCTGCCCAAAAAATTCATGAGCTCATTCTTGGGGTGGATTCATGATTTCGCTTTTAGCGGTGGTGGATTCATAACTGAATTTTTGGGGCAGGGGATCTAAGGCCCACCCGGCTGGGTGGGTCGAAGTTCCCCTGAGGACCTAGTGCTAGTCGGAAAAGTTGTGAATATACCGCATAAGAACTTGTTGTCCACACTTTGCGTGTGCGCCGCAAAAACTGAGTAGCTTTTGCTTTTCGTGCAAGACAGATTTCTAATCTTTATGACCTACAGGAAGCATGATCACACGTTGCAAACATCCCGCCGATCCAGACTTTTTAGTTGCACTGCATACAATGGCGGTTCAGGACCGTCACGGACACGATCATGCACCACGCTAAGCTGGACAATTATCCTGAAGTAAAAGCCGGCGCCGGGGGACATTTGAAATGCAACAGTAAATAAACAATGAACAACTACAATGAGCAGCTACATTGCATTTGTAAGTAAGTAGACAGACTCTGTCTACTTACAAATGCAAAAATAAATACACAAAAGAGTCTGTCTTACCTGCCTGAAGCAGCACACTGCAGGCTTGCCCACGCCAGTTTTTTCTGTCTTACATGCCTGAAGCAGCACGCTGCAGGTTTGCCCATGCCAGTTTTTCTATTGCTTTTTGGTTTTATTCTTTTTCATTGCAAACATGACTCGCCGGCTTTTTTGTCTCACGTAGCACGTCCGAAGTGCGGAGAACGCGACCGAGATCGTTCGCTAATGTGTTCGGAACTGTCAACCGTCGCGGCCGCGCTGTGCGCTGGGGATGCGGACCGAGAACCCGACCGAGATTGTTCGCTGATGTGCTCGGAACTGTCAACCGTCGCGGCCGCGCTGTGCGCTGGGGATGGGGATCGACGCTCCTTATGCATTGCAAATACGTCTGTCCTTGATGCAAATTCGGGATCACACAAAATTCTCTGAGTGTTGCATGCATTCCAACAGTTGCCCATCTTCTGCTACAACGCAGATAGCGCACTGCTCATGCGGGAAAGGCATCCAGAGACATACGCTAAACCTCCAATGCTTTTGCGGGCATTTGAGACCATTTCTTGTATGATACGCATTTTTCTTCACCCAGACCTGTTTGCATTTGATAATCCGGCGGGGACGGATCAGCTGCTACTGATCCTCGCGCTTCCACCGAATGCTGCCTGCCGTCCGACGCCGCATCGTGGTGATCGACTGCAATTGAATTAATACGCTTATTGCTTTTTTTTGCACATTTAATTTTTTTATTTTTGATGCATTTCAACCTCAAATAAAAACTGCGCGCACAAAAACCTGCGACAGAAAACTTATTTTGCATGTGGTCGAACCCGTTTCAAACGGAATGGTACTATTATACGCACCTGTTTCACCCGCCCAGGACGTCGGTGCAGTATGCGCTTGCTGCTTGGCCCCTACTGCTGGCGTTACCTAGTAGTAGTAAGAAGTAGCACCCATGAAATGCGAAAGCTCTACACTCCAAATTACTGCTCGAGATAGTGTCCAATAGCACGGCGATGACAAGTGATGATGTCAAAACTGTTGTAAAATTTACAGTATACATCGGGCCCGAGCTGAGGTTTGATTGTTCGTGGATAGTAAAAGTACGACTTCTGCGTCTAACTCCACACAACCGGAATCTTTACAAATAGAAGAATCCCTTCTACGATTTTTCATTATACCTGACGTTGGATAATTCGTCGTGGGCGTCGTCCGGTTTCCTGCTCTCGTTGATCTCTCGCGGCAAGGCGGTTAGCATATCAAATGCAATGTCTGGGTCTGGAAGGATGCAAGGCTAGTCATGCATATTTTGCATGACCCAGGATGCCTGTAATGCACGACCTAGCAGCACAGATTGCTAGGTGCTTTCCGGATGCCTATTCCGCATGACAAATGCCCTCTCCGCGTAGCACAAACTGGACTCGCTGGTGATGCAATACAGATTTTTCTAGAATCCACAGTCAGCAACATCACAAGTTGCAACCATCCAGATCCAGACACATTTGCAATGCATATGGCAGACGACCGCAGCCGCGTACACTCGAAACCTAGGTCCCGGGTATCCAAGAGGAAAGCACACCCATACCAACAGAAAATGAATCAATCTGTGTTGCTGTTTTTATGGCATTACAAAAAACTTTGCCACGCTGATCCTTGCATCGGCATGCAAATGCATTACTGTAATTACAAATTATGACACACTTCTTCGATAATCCCAGGCGTGTGTTGTTTCAGTTTGAGTTTTTTATTTTCAAGCACTGTATAATTAATGCAGAAAAGGGATCAGAGAGGTACTAAGCAGGTTTGTGATCCTGAACAAAACAAAGCAGCTTTTTTCTTACATAGAAACTGCAGCGCAATTGGTATCGTGGGTGTGCTGTTCTGTAGGATACCGGGCGACCGGCTCAAAAAGGTTCCGAAGAACCAAAAAAAAAAAAAAACGCATGCATAGCATCATGATTCAAGTACTTGATTGTTGTTCTGCACAGGAGGGGCGCTGTGTTGCACGGGAAAAAAAAAGCAGCCCGTGTCGAAATCTCGGAAGGAACCTTCCAACGACGCGCGTCCCCAAGAAAAATGTAGACCGGGCAAAATTTTTTCAGACGTATCCTCAATGTCTGCAATATCACATAACCGAGGTGCCAAAATACAGAAAATTTTCCAAACCCTAAAGAATAAAATGAAAGGATGAATGTAGATTTTTCATCAAGCGACACAACCTTCATTTTACCCTTTTACAGGGGAATTTTTTGCAATGATCACACATGCATTCGCTTGATTCAGGGTCCAACAAAATGGATGGAAAACCAAAACGAAAATTCAAAATATAAAGTCCAGTCACTCTGAATAGTATCTTTGATAGAAACACTACATGTGCAGTAGAGTATCTTCGATCGGTATTACTCAAAACGAAAAAACAGGAGGAATAAAATGCATTAGTCGAACTTCTTCTTACTTGAAAATCAACAGCTTCATATATAATTATCAACAACTTTTTTATCAACTGCTCTATTAACTAAGTCGGGCAAATTGATTTTGGTTCTTACTCGCTGGGAAAAAGGAAAAGCTGACACCTCGAATAAGAAGGCTCGAGTGATACAACACCAGCTTGATAAACCACACTGAATATCGGGAATCAAACCTTCCTTTGACGCATTCCCGGGAATCTACAGAAAAGCTAGATCATGATCAGCCAGAGCTGCATCGGTCGGCGAAGCACTGTCGCTGCGAGGATCCTGGTTCTTGATGGATCGCTTCATCCGGAAAAAATACGCACACCCACAACTACCGAGAATCATCTCAGCGAATTAAGGGGGGAGTTAGAACTCCGAGAAACACATTGGAAGTAATTTCGCACAAATGCGTTGTCTGGCGAGAAAGATGAAAGTGGCTCTGAATTATAAACGCACAACGAGCTACTTCCGCCACTTGCCTTACCGGGTGGAACACAGTCATGAGGACCCGGTTAACATATTTCTTTCGTACTTACTGGCAACAAGGTGCCAGTGATTCGTAGATGACATCAAGATGACTTTTGTGAGCCTTTCCTGGAGGGTTTCCGTGTCTACTTTGGGACAAAATTCAAATTCTCAAGCAGGGTAGACAAATTTGATTTCCATGGTCATGGCTATGACGAGCAAGAGCACGTCGGGTCGTCGTGGTGGTACTTTGCATAGAAGATTGGGGTCGTTCTGCGGAGAAGGGGTTAGGGGTGTGCTTGTGGTGGGAAATAAAGTAGAGCAGAACCATTTGAATCACTTTGCTCTGTCGGGTAGACAGGACAAAAGAAACTCATCAAATGAGAAAACTTGAATTTGTTCGACTTGATATTTCTACTAAAAAACAAACTCCCAGCCCAAATCGCGAGCGAATCGTGCAAAATATCTTTTACCCGTCGTAATAAAATATCTTTTCCGAACTTAATTCTGGGGTACAGAACTTCTGACATACTACGCTTTTTTATTTTTCCCCAGATAGAAGTTCTAAACCTTGCCCACATTCCTCGGTTTCTAGTGGTGGTTCTGAGAGTAGAATATCAAACGCTTGACATAAGAATAAACTGGTTGTAATATATTGTAAATTGTAAATTGGAATTTATTTTGCTTTGTTGAAATTGAATTGAAAAGAAAATAAAAGTGGATACTGTACCATCTTGATTGTTATTTGTATTGCTGTAGAAGATCGAAACGAAATGACAAAAAAATATATGTAGTATGTTTGTGTGGTTCATGATCTTTCCTATGCGTACTTTAGTAAAGTGGTAAAAATTCTACTGATGAACTGATTGAAAACAAACAAACTTTTTGTAAAACTCGTAAAAGGCCGAGCCGTTTCTTCATGTTTCCAGGGGTACTGAAAGAGCATGATGAGTTTGGTGCATATTGATATTGTCGCGTCGTGTTTTTTTTGCCAAAACACTTTCTGTTCGAACCCACGAACGGTTTTTCCCGCTCTTCATCGCCACTCCGCGGGCGCGCCCTGCGGTTTGCAGCCGCGACGGTGCTTGGCCAGCTGTTCGGGCAAGAAAGTGCGGTTGCAATTTTTGCACGGAACGTAGAGCGCGCAGTTCTCAAAGACCCACTTATTCCACTCCGCAAGGGACATGGCATTCGACTTGAAGCTGTCAAACTGAGGAGGCCGGGACGGAACGGGCCTGTTTTCATAGGTATTTTTACCAAGGTTTCCGAATCTTCGAAGGCAAACGCTTTATTAATTTCATGCATCTAATCACGCAGCATGATGAAAAAGCTGAGCCGGAGTAGTTACATCTTCATGTGACAGTGACTGAGACTCAGTGAAATTTATGTTCGACAATAAACTTCTCAGCGCAGAAGCACGGCGACCTCACGAAAATGAAACTCTGATTACGTGGCGAACACACTGCGAACAACTAAAATGCATGATCGATGAATATCAGTACTTAAAGAGCAGTTGTTTGTACCTTTTCTCCTCGCGGTCGGACTTTGCATTCTCCCTTTCCTCCCAAACGTGAATGCAGGCCTTAATGTGGATGTCGATGCTTGCGTAACCGAATTTCCTGCCGCAGATGTAGCAACACACGCCCTTCTCGCTGGGTCTCGGGTTGTACTTCCGGAAATACCCGTCTTCGCAGCCGAGGACCAGCTCGCGTTTCCTTGTTTTGTTCTTCTGCTGCTTCAGAAAGTTTTCCAGCGTCTGCTCCTGCCCGCACCCGCGAATGTGCTTCTCGTAGGATTCGACATAGAAGCTCTTGCCGCAGTTCTCGCAGGTCTTCATCGCGCCGCAGCCCAGCATAGCCTGCTTCTGCGCGTCCCAACCGCCGGAACCCCCAATTTTGGAAGGGAGTGGGAGCCGGTCGTCGGGGTAAACCTGAAAGGATCAGGTATTTAACGATTAATCGACATAGATCTAGATGACGTTAATGGCATACGCATAGGCTGGTACACAAAACGTATCATTACCAATCCACACCAGCTTCGCTGGGCACTCGCACATTTTTCGAACCGCGCTTCAGAAAGATAAAGATGCAATTGTTTGAACGAAGATGATGAGGTTCAAGTCGTGATCGCGCATGAAGCGAGAAGATGACCAGCATATCGTAGCGTGGTTCAAAAATGTGATGAAGATGATCTACTACTATAGTCTGAATAACAAGTATACTTTGTTCTCTTCTCTCGCCACCCATTGCTTCTCGCACATGGCGACGTGTCGATCCAAACTCTTGGAACTGCACTCCTTTCCGCACACGTAGCACGCCGGCCCGATGGCTCTTCCGCATACCGGCATGTCCCAAAAATTGCAGCGACACTTTCGCGTGTGGTAAAGCCGGTGCTGGTCGCCAAAAAGAATTTTTCCGCACAGGTTGCAGGGAGAAATCTTGGGATTGCCGCCCGCGGTTTTGTCGCAACCGTTGAAGTGCGCGGCGAAGGACTCCTCATTGAATTTCCTTCCGCATTTCTCACACTCGAACAGGGCTGTAGTTTCGTAACGATTTTTTCGGGTTTGTTTTTAATATTTGTAGGGAACGACATAGCTATTGTCTATAATGATTTTTCCGCGAAATTTTTACAAGTAGAGGCACAAGTACACGAGAACAAATTCTATCTTAAGTATACTAGATCTGTCCGCGTAAAAAATGATCCATACCATTTTCATTGTATGCCTCCGTGGCCTGCTTGTTGTATTCGTCAACTTCTTCTCTGGTCCAATTATTTGGGTCTGCTGGCGTGACGCTGGGTCTGCTGGGGATGTCCCGAGTCGGCTCGCCTGGCTCGCGCTGCGCCTCCGTCGCGTCCCACTTTTCCTCGCACACCTTCAAGTGCAACTCGAGCGACTGCGGGCCGAATCCGCCCCCGCACATGTGGCAGACCAGAAACCGGGGGTAGGACGCGTGGGGCTTCACGGGGCTGTTGATCTCGTACGAGAACGCGTTGGGTTCGTACGCAAACGCGTGCTGGGCGGTGTGCGGGGCAAAGTAGAGGGCGAACTTTCCCATCAGCCTTCGCTTCTCCGCCTTCGCCTCCTCGCGAATCGGGTCCAGCACATCCGGGTACTTATTCGGCGGCCCGGCGGGCTCGCAGATGATGTCCACCTCGGGCACTGCGAAAATGCTCGGTCGCGGCTTGCTCATCTTGGTCGTGCTCGTGTCCTCTGCCGAGTAAGTAGATGCGGTTGTTCCTCAGAAGACGCGCTTTGAGTTTGGTTTCGCAACAATGTAGTTGTCAATTTGAAGTTAGAAATTCTTCCTCGCGTATAATATATCTGCTCCTTCAAAAATGGTTAATTTTAGAAGCGTATGACAGACGCTAAAAAATCCTACTGTACCAAAATCTACTAAGACAACAAATGTCTAATCCGTGCCAAAAAAACACCCTAGGGTTTTTAATTGGAATGGTGGATTCAGATTATTTGTTTAAGATTGTATTATTTTTTGCGGTTTGCGAGGTGCAAATTTCTAGGCAAAAAAAACGCTTTTGGTGTAGTGGCTGTTGAGAGGGTATCCCAAGTGTCTTCTGAGACTCAGGAATAGGGAGCAAAGGCTTCTCTAACTGAAACTTTGGTTTTTTTCTTGTTGAAACGTCACAAAGAGGCTTCGTTGAAACAAGAAGCAGTACGAAAAAACCTAAACGCAACTGCATGCGATTGACCCTGGACAAATCAGGTTTAGTACTATACGCGGCAAGATCCAGTTTTTTCAACACTGCACGAACCAGAACGAATCGGGACGGAAAAAAATAGCAATTGTTGTACGAAAAAAATGGTACAATACGACGAGCAGAAGCGTTTTACCTTTCATTCTCACTTGTACGGAATCAAACTTTTCGAAAGAACGGACACTTCGTACTCGGAAACGACCTTGCACGGACACTCTTGGACGGACGGTGGCTCTAGAAGTGCTCTTGGCTTCACAAAACAGAAAAACGCACGACCAAAAAGCAGAGGCGCTGATGACTTACAACTGCACCTACGTTTCGAAGTCATAGAGTATCGAAGAAGTTTTTCTTCACTTAGTTTAGTGCACCAAATAGGTGGCACAAAATGACTATGAACGCAAGAAGCCATCATGCGAAAAAACGAAGCGAAACATCTCTGTGCGAAAAAAAAAAGCAGACTGACATCAATTGGAAAAAAGACGCCCGCAAAGGAACAGCAATCGCTCGCACTTCTGAGCATTTTTTTAGCCTCGCGGGCCGGCAGAGACCAGCTACTACACTCTCTCGATAGTTTTGATTTTCTTCTTACTTTTTAAGCTACTTCTTCATCCTCTAGTCGCTTCTGCGCCAGATAAAATTTTGATCGAAGTTCATATAAAAGCTTAATTGGTCCTTCTTTGATTGAGACAATAAACCACTCACGTTGATTGTGCACTATTAGAGTGGGTGTAACTTCGCGTGAGCCATTAGGCTTCGCCTTGGACGAGTGCCGCGTAGCTATTTGCGATTGAAAAGACTGGAAACTGTCGCGTCCTAAAAAACCAACGTAGAAATCATCTTCATCGTGCAGCGTGAATGGTGCCGTGGCTCTCTACTGGGTGCTTCAATGCAGAGCCGCACAACTCCACGTTTATCAATGAAGCAACAGGTCGCCGGGATGGAAGAACGCCCCTACTTCCCGGCTTTTTTTCAAGCGCCAAAATTTTCGACTTTCGGCATACTTAACCACTTTCAGCTGTGCGGGCCCGGAGGTCTGACTCTGCTCTTTCTCCAGCTTGCGTGAAGTAGATGTCGTGGCACCACTAACTGCGCCTTCACCAGTTCTACTTGTTGTTACGTTCACAGTTGTACTATTATTTGCTGTCGTAAGCAGCTTGGTCAGTTTCTGTTCCAGTTTTGCTTTGGCTTTTTCCGTTTTCTCAGACAACACGACCGGATTCGTCCGTTCAGCAGCGAGTTTTGTTTCTCCGTGCGGCCAAAGTTCCGGATCTGGTTCCACAACCCGACCACGTCGGCGTGCTTCAGCGAGTACGCAATTTCCCGGTCGTGCTGCCACCGCGGGGCCCGCGTTTCCGTCATGCACCCCCAGTGGAGGGCCGCCAAGTCGGTCAAGTTGCGACAGGGCTCCAAGAGCTTCTTTGCGCAGTTGTGCCGCACTTGCTCGATCGCGTCCTCCCCGAGCTCCTTTACCAAGTCGAACTCGTGGATGAATTTCAGCAATTTTTCCAACAAATACACGCAGTCAAAGCTCGAGGAACAGATGGTAAACATGAACCCCGCCACCCCGTAGGTGTCGCGGATCGCGCAGTTCACGCTGTAGCCTAGCTGCTGCTTCGTGCGCAGCTCGTTGAACATCGGCTCGTATAAAAGGTCCTGCAGAAATTCGTTCGCCGCCGACAGCGTCGGACTGGTCCGCTCAAACTGGTAGTACAGCGTGATCACGGTGTTCTTCTGCTTCGCGTCCGCGGACGGCTGCACGGTCAGCAGCGTCGTATTCTTCGGCAGTTTCTGGCAGTAGTTGCAGTGGATGGGGTAGTGCTGCAGAAACTGCTCCGCGGGGGTGAGCTGCAGCTGATGATGTTTATTGTTATCGCTCTGGAAGTTGTTTGTCGTCGCATTTTTATTTTCCGCGGTAACTGCTGAGGTTTCCGCAGGTGATGTACTAGTTCCACTACTAACGATTGCGAACATCTTCTGTTCCTGGGGCGACAACGTCCGCGTGCCGCAGCCGGTTTCCGCCTTCACCAGATCTGCGACCGCCGTCTGCAATTGGGTGTCGAAATTTCCCTCAATCAGCATGTCAATCCGGAAAAGCGAGAAGAACCTTTCGGCATATTCCGCGAATTTGGCGTACGTCTCGTCCAGCTTCGGGTTGTCTTTATTAACCTGCGTCTTACTTGATGCCCGCTCCCGCGTCGTCTGTTTGTGCTGCGGAATCAAATTTGGCGAAGGTCCTGGAACGGGGAGGAGATTGTTATGAGACGAATTGGTCGCATTCATTGCTCCTACACGCGACGGAGGGTTGAGTTTATGATTGCCCGCTGTTGTTGCCCCACTTTTCAAGGCCGTCGTGGTTGTCCCGAATGCCTTTATTCCCTCTCCAGCTCCGGGCAAAAATGTTGATGTCAACAGAGATTTGAAATCCACAGGCTGGTTCGCGGTTTTGCTACTGCCAAGAGCGGCGACATTATCAGTGTCTTCCTCGCACTGCGGATCGATGAAAGCCACTTGCGCCTCGAGGTCGTGGCAACTAGCAACCAACAGCTCCTGACGCAAACGGTCGGAGTGCGAAGACGCGTCGAGATTCGCGTTCGCATACTTGCGGGCGAGCTTCTGCCGAATCGCCTCCACGCGGCCGTCGGCGTGTAACAGCTCTCCCGCGTGCTCGTGGAGTTGTTCTTTATTCTCTAATGATGGTTTGTTCAGCGCTGTACTAGTAGATGAACTTGCTCCTGCATTGGCTGCCTTTGATGTTGTTCCACCAGTCTGGGCACCGCCCGCAGAAGTTGTCCTGCTAGCGCACAACATTCCCGGCTGTTTCAGTCCGTAGTCCCCGCAGAAACGCATCACGTTCCCCAAAACCGCACGCATCAGGTCCGCGAGCTTCTCGCTGAAGCCCCAGAAATGCAGCACAAGGTACCCTTCCATGGCGGAGGTGATGGAGAAATGCAGCTGCGCAGTGTCCGCCTGGTACGCGATGTCGCTCTGCCGGTCCTCCAGCGTGCGGCACAGCCAGGTAAGGCAGACCGAATCGATGGTCGACAGAATGTCATGAAAGGTCGGGTACAGCCGGAGGAAAACGTGGGTTTTCGGCATGTCAAAGTGCTTGTGGAAAGAATAGAACCGGTACAGGGGCGTCAGGATTTGCTGGTGCTCCTGCTGTTGAGCACTTGTACTAGTTGCAGCTTTTTTATTGTCCGATGCCCCTCCGACGGTCACGGTGTGGAGCAAAATCTGTGCCGTCTTCTTCGTCTTTTTCTCGAACCGGGATATGAGTCGGTCCGGGAGCTGGCAGACCTCACTCTTCTCGAACAGCCTTGGCACTTCCAGCCGCTTCTCGACGATTTGCTGACTAATCAGGGTTTGCAATGCCGTTTGCGCAGGAGGGGACGGTGGATTGCTGACAGATTTGATGGCGCTCGTCGCGGGGGTTTTGCTATTCTTGGCGTTTATGTTGTTTTTCGCGGCATTATGATTGTTCATCTTCCCGCTCGCACCATC
>JACKZZ010009011.1_pt1 | contig 20776 bp, 19 predicted proteins | sample 8027871 | NCBI WGS metagenome assembly JACKZZ01 (sample SAMN15724774, study PRJNA655200) | protist metagenome | isolation source: fluorescence activated cell sorting (FACS) single amplified genomes of... | place: USA: West Boothbay Harbor, Gulf of Maine | collected 2000-07-19
GATTATGTATTTACGGATAGTAATCGGGGTACGGGTAAATCAATGTTTATTGCGCAAGGTTCATTTATATCACGAGCTTTACCAAAAGATGATGACACAAATTGGATAGAATTTAGAGCAGAAAGGGGAGAAAAAGGTGATAAGGGGAAAGACGGTAAAATGGGAGGTACAGGAAGAACTGGACGCCAAGGCCCTAAGGGTAACCGTGGTGAAAAGGGGGGTAGGGGAGCTACCGGCGCTACAAGTGCAAGGGGTGCAACTGGATTACAGGGCCCCCAAGGTGATTTGGGTCTCACAGGTCCTAGAGGTTGGACTGGTGTCCAGGGTAGTGTTGGTATACGCGGGGAGCGCGGTTCAAGAGGAGATAAAGGAGATACTGGTTATATCAAACAATATAAAATTGTTAAGAAAGGTGTTCCTGACATGACTATAAGTGACTTTGACTGTAAAAGACACTCGCAAACATTAGGTAGTAAATATTATCGTTCTGATAATAATTATTATTCCTCTGGTTGTCAAGAAATTACAAGACCAGATGGAACAAAAGAATATACTTACAATGATAGTGTAAATACTACTAATTGTGGTAAAGTTCCCGGCAATAGAAATTTTAAAGGTTATACCATTGCATGTCTTCAAGAATTACCTTATAATTTAGTTAAAACATATAATACTGAGTTTGATTTAATAAGTGCTGGTCCTAGTGATAAATCTGTACCTAAATTAGATTGTAAAAGATATGGAGATATGAATGGATTGGATATGAAAATTGTAGATGATAAAAATGCCCCACCGGGATGTTTCAGATGGAGAAAAAATAAAAAAGGAACTCATACCAAAAGAATAAATAATATACCAGTTACTATCAGCACAGATTATAAAGACGAGGTATATTATAATGACACATTGTCAATGGGTGTAGATTGTGGCATTGATAATAAAGTGTGTATTCAACAAAATCCCCATTATAAAGATAATAATAAAACTATTTTTAATCAAATTAAATTAAATAGTAGACTCCAAGAACAACAACAAATGTTGACGAAATATAAATCTCAATTAAAATCTTTGAATTCTAAAATAAACACCGCTAATAAAAATAATAAAATGTATCAAGTTGCCGCTCAACAACAAGCCGGCGATGTATTACCCGGAGGAACTACTCAATCTGGACAATCTGGGCAAATGGTTAAAATAAATAACCCTAGCTTAAACTTTAATAGCATAGGAGCATTAGGACAAGCGATTGAAGCTGGAACAGTAACACAGAAAGATCTTAGACCATTATCCTCACGCGGTCAATTGATAAAAGATGTTGCTGCCGCCGAAACACAATTAGGAAGATTTGAAGCAGCAAAAAAGAAAATACAAAATAAGCAGAAATCAATCTCATTATGGAATGTAGAAGGATTAAATAATGAATATTTATATGATAGGCCTTCTTTATTTAGATGGGTAACTGACCTATTTCAAGGGAAAAAAGAAGGTATGGATAATAATAATAAATTAAATTTAAAAAAACGAGTATCTAGTTCGCCATTACCATCAGATAATGATCTAGGAAAAGGAGCCGGTTCAAAAGTGACCAATATGAACTCACCATTAACTGGTAATAATAGTGGTCCGGATATGTCTCCCCAAGCAGCGGATGAAATGCAAAAGAATAAATGTATTAAAGGTTGTGTTAAACCAGAAAGCATTAATGCGGATTGCAGTAAAGATATAATAAGACAGGTTATAGACGGTCAAGATAAATATTTTAGAATGTGTAGTAAGCAATGTCTACCTAGAAGTCACGCGGATTATGTTAATTATGATAAAAGTGGTACAGACTTACCATATAATCCAATTGACCACGGTTGTAGAGATACTCAAGCACATTGTGTTAAAAATTGTTCTAAAAGTATGGTAGAAGTAGATGAAAATGGTAGAGATTTAAATCAATTAAACAGAAAAACAGTTCCATTATACTCAAAATCAAAAATGTTCTCTGTAAGTCAAACAAATAATATGTTTGGTCAAACGGATAATCGTTTAGGTGGTTCAAAAACTGCTTATAAAAAAGATTATAAACCAGAAAATCCACATCCAAAAGACGGTTTTGTTTATAATGATGCTATGTGGTCGTTCAAACCATAAATAAAATATTTTGTTTATATTTATATATGAATACAAACAAAATGCTAGGACAAGGCACATGCCCAAAAGGATGTATAGGACCTTCAAATATTGATAATAATTGTAGCAAAGAAATTATTAAACAAGTGATTGATGGTAACGAAAAATATTTTAGAATGTGTAGTAAAGTATGTAGAGATAGAAATGATCCCAAATATGTTAATTACGATAATAGTGACGGCAAAACCCCATATGATCCAATTAAACATGGGTGTAGGGATACTCAAGCACATTGCGTTGGTAAATGTAATAAAGTATTATTAGAAGTTAGAGAAAACGGTATGAATTTAGAAGCAAAACAACAAGATTATAGAAACGCATATAAAATTCCTCAATATAATAAATCAAAAATTTACACACAAAAAGCAACAACGAATATGTTTGGCGATAATAGACCTAGAACAGGATATAGATTTAACTATAAACCAGAAAATCCCGATCCTTCTGTTGGACCAGTACATAATAATTCTATGTGGGGAATGAAATTATAATTTAATTATTTTAAATAATTTCATTTACTTTTGCTCTTTCAAATATTAACCTGGGAGAGAAGTCCATCTTATATTTTTCTAAGTTTTTATTCGCTAATTCCCTTCTATCTTCTAGAGACATATTCATTAATTTATTATACTCTTTCTCAAAATCATTTGTAAATATTACAAAATCTTTATACATATTTTCATCCAATTGACTACTTCTTTCTGATATAATTAAACCACCAGCACTTAATAATTGTGACATTCTAAGAGCCTCAACACATATACATTTATTATGTTTATGTAAATTTAGAAATATTCCCACTCCATCCTTTTTTACAAAGTTATTGAATTCTTTAATATTCCAAATATTAAATATATTTACCATTTTATCTTTTAATTTATTTTTTACTGCCTGATATTGTGGTCTCCATCGCTTATCTCCAAAAAAAACTAATTTACTTTTTTCTGTCAACATAAACTTATTTGAATCTAAATATCCAGCGGGAATATATCTAACTATTTTACTATTTTTTACTCGTTTCTTTATTTCTACAACATTTCGCATTGAATAATCCCAAATCTCTTGCGCATCAAAATTCCATTTTTTCCCTTCATTCCACGGCTCACTTTGATAATATATTGTATATATATTTTTTTGTTTGAATTGTTTCCATGGTACTCTATCAGCATGATATTCTCCAATCCATACAAATATACTATTTGGTTTTACTAATTTCCAATCATAACATTTTACCCTAACATCAATTTCAACATCATAATTTTTAAAACCCTCTGCTACTGTTTTTCTAGCAGGCGCATACATCCAATTTAATTTATCACCACCCCATCCATCTCCGTGCCAAATATAAACACTTTTCATTAATTATGCATTATATAAGTTTTCATGGAATAATAATAATAATATTCCAATTGTGGAACAAATAAAATGGACTTCTCTCCCAGGTTAATATTATTTAAAATAATTAAATTATATTAATTTATCTAGCGTTCATTAATCCTACTCTTCCAGCTGTAAATACTAATACATTATATCTTTCTTCAAATACCCTCAAATCAAAATTATATTGATTAATTTGTCCCGGACTTTTACGAAATCCAATAGGATTATTACTAGTATCACATATATAATCTACTACAGCGCCTTGAGGATCAAATGGGGGCTCAACTGTATTAAATTCAAACTTTACAGTTGGAAATCTATTTACATTCATCCCGCCAGAAGGTTGATAATTCTTTCTCCTATTATCTAAGGCAAAATTGTAGCAATATAAACCATCCTTAGCATTTCCGTGTGTTCTATTATATTTTTCAATATAATTAAAAACTTCCTGTTGCATTACATTTTCTCTATAAACTCCTCCCATAACTATCCCCATATTTATTAAAATACCTTTTTGATTGACATCATAATTTCCAATAGTTCCGGTAATATGATAATTATTAGGATTGGGTATTTCTTCATCCTGTTCGTTTAATGGTAATTCATCTGTAATTGTTTGTGGCATTACATTATTATATGCCCAGTTTGTATAATTTGACCATTCATTTCTTTCTTTAGAATCGCTTCGTCTAAATCTCCACATATAATTAATTACTAAATCTTTACTTTCCATTTCTACCATTTTACTACCTGCTACACCCAAATGGTCATATGTATAACATTGTTTAATTAATAATTTATGTTCATTTTGAGCAAAAACCCGTCTTTCTTCTTGTCCTAAAAATATATATGTGGCTGTCAAATGAACATCGGCATTCCAATCATTTCGTGTTGTTTCATATAGTTCTTGTGAAGCTAAAATATCCCTAGGTGGTTGTAAAAAATGCCACGGTTGTTCGTCTATATTATTCGGGTTGGGTCTTATTCTATAACTTAAACCAGTTCCATCTGTAACATCATGAATATTATTTATAGTATATAAATCGGCTACAGGTGCAATAGTAATTTTAATAGATACCTCTTGATATTGAAGACTAACTAAAGGCAAAGCCATTTTACTTGAATCGCAAAAAAAAGCATCTAATGGAATATATAATCTTCTAGATCTAATTGATGGTTGAACACCACTTTCATCAATATACATAGAATGTGGATAAATATTAACATTTCCGTTTGCTGATCCGGGATCATTTATTTCTGAAATATTTCCTGTCATTTTATTCCATAATTTTTTTTTGGCATCATTGTAATCTCTTTGAACTAAGCAAGATAAATATTCTCCGGGATATCTCGCCAACGTTGTTCCACCACTGTGTATTTCTACTTCTTGTATCATATTTGAACCGATTTCTTCTATCCACCTAAATTCGTAAGGTATTAATTTATTTCCCGAATATGTTCCAGCAGAGTCATAAAGAAATGGACTATATATATCGGGTAATGTAACACTTAAGTATGTATCGTGTAATAATTCTGCATACCTGGGAATTTTAAAATTGAATATCGTGGGGGTTGTTAAATTCAAAACCCTGCTACCCTGATAATCAATTCTAAATCTTTGTAATCCAAAATTAGTACATTTGGTATATGTAGCTTTAAAATATGTTTTTTTTGGATTACCATTTAATATTAAATTTTCTTTTCCATAAGTAGTTAAATTCATTAATCCACCGGTCATCTCTTAATATAATAATACAGATTATTTTAATATATTTAATAGTTAATAAATATAAATTTTAGGATTATCATAAACATTATAATATTCCATTTATATATATATGGTTCAATATTCGGATCGCGCAAAAAAATTAGGAAAAAAAATGAGTCAAGGTTTTTATCAATGGGTTACCGACCCAAAAAATAGACCAGTAATCTTTTTTTATATTCTTACTTTTATGCTTATTTTTGGAGCATTAAGATTTTATGATTATAAATCAAATTTAAAAGGAAAAAATGATGAAGATATTGAAAAATTATATGGAAGTGGTACGCAAATAGGAAATATGCCAATAACACATAAACACGGATTGAGAGATTATTATATATTAGGTAGTTATAACTCTTGTTGTGGCGGTTCAATATCTAATGATTTTGTGAGTTTAGTTCCTTTAAAAGAAGTTATAAAACAGGGAGCTAGAGTATTAGATTTTGAATTATATTCAAAAGGCGGAAGAGCCATTATAGCAGCAGCTCCAGATAGCGAACCTAATGAAAAAGTTATGTTGAAAGGAAGTTACAACCATATTGATCTTGACCCCTTATTTAAAACACTGGAAATTTATGCTTTTGGAGCCGGTTTAGCTCCTAATCCCAAAGACCCCCTATTTTTGAGTTTCAGAATTAGAACAGAAAATTCAAATGCGATTGATCAACTAGCTAAAAAAATAAAAGATGTTTTTGGAAATAGATTATTATCCAGTCAATTAGGAAATGAAGGTAAATACGCAAGTAAAAAATCTAATATGCAAACAATAAAAATAAGAGATTTATGGAATAAAGTAGTAATAATGGTGAGCGATCCTAAAAATACATATGAGGGGACTAATTTAGCTGAGTTAATAAATTTATCTGATAAAATGCCAAATTACCGCGTTCTTAGAAATTATGATATTATTTTTGGACATGATATGTCTGAACTTACTGAATCTAATAAAAAGGGTATAACCCTAACTTTACCCGATGCTGTTTCCGATGATACAAATCCAAAAATTATTTTACATCAAAAATATGGCTGTCAAATGTGTTGTAGTAATTTTAGTGTTAATGATACCAATCATAAATTCTTCCTTAAAAAATTTCAACAAGCTGGAACCGCATTTATTTTAAAACCATATCACCTTAGATATCACGAAACGAAAATTAAACCTCCAAAGGACCAAAATGTTAATGTTAGTTATAAAGAAAGAAAAGAAGGAACTGAAGTTGTTGATTTTAAATTATAAATTAATATATTTATCTTGCTTATATATATATATTAATGACTATATGCGATAAAAAAATGAGTTTTGAAGAATGTGAATTGGCAATATTAAGAAACGCGATTGATACTATAGATAATAAAAAGGGAAAAAAAGCTATGAATGACCCCGATGTCACAAAAATAATATCTATTGTTGAAGACTTTTTAAAAAGTAAAAAATTAATTTGTTATGGAGGAACCGCGATTAATAATATTCTACCAGTTGAAGATCAATTTTATAATAAAGATATTGAATTACCTGATTATGATTTTTATTCCCCCACGCCACTAGCACACGCAAAAGAATTAGCTGATATATATTATAAATTGGGTTTTGAAGAAGTTATAGCACAATCCGGCGTTCATGCTGGAACATTCAAAGTTTTTGTAAATTATATACCAGTTGCGGACATTACCTATTTACCAAAATTATTATTTAATAGATTAGCAAAAGAAACTATTACCGTTAATGGAATTCATTACTGCTCTGCTAATTATTTAAGAATGAATATGTTTTTGGAATTATCAAGACCAGCCGGTGACGTTTCTCGTTGGGAAAAAGTACTAAAAAGATTATCCCTTTTAAACAAACATTATCCATTAAAAGGAGCACATTGTAATATTGATAATATTCAACGGGTATTTCAATATGGCACAAAAAAATCTCTACAAAAAGGTGGTAAAAAAGTTTTAACTAATATGAAAGATGAAGAACAATTTTTACAAACATTGGAAGAAAAATTATTTTTTACAATAAGAGATAGTTTTGTAAAAAGCGGTTGTGTGTTTTTTGGCGCTTTTGCAAATAGATTGTATTTAAAAAACTTAAGTAAAAAATATGTTCCCGAAATTCCTGATTTTGATGTTTTATCTGAAGATCCTGAAGCTACTGCAAGAATAGTGAAAGAAAGGCTTCACAATATTGGTGTTGACAAAATTGATATTATTAAACACGATGAAGTTGGAGAAATGATTGAAACACATTATGAAATTAGAGTTGGGCCCGAAACTATCGCTTTCATATATAAACCTATATCTTGTCATAGTTATAATATTATAAATCTAAATGGTGAAAACATTCGCATTGCTACTCTTGATACAATGCTCACTTTTTATTTAGCATTTACTTACGCTGAAAGACCTTATTATGATATATCCCGATTAATTTGTATGAGTGAATTTTTGTTTAAAGTTCAACAAAAAAATAGATTAAGTCAAAAGGGCATTCTTAAAAGATTTAGTATTGAATGTTATGGAAAACAACCTACATTAGAAATGATGCGCGCTGAAAAATCTAAAAAATTTAAAGAATTGAAAGATAAAAGAGGAACAAAAGATTATGAATGGTATTTTTTAAGATATGTTCCAAAAGATGAAAAAAATCAACCTGCCAAAAAAAAACCTAAAAAGAAAACAAAAAAAAGAATTTATAAAAAAAAGAAAAAGAAAACAAAAAAAAGAAAAAGAAAACGAAGAAAATATAAGGGCATCTTTAAGTTTTAAATACTGGTTATTTTTGTTTTGTAAATATATGATTAACATATTTACAAAAGACAATATCATTTTATTAAGTGTTATTGCTTTTATTATTTTAGAATTATCTATTATTAGATATACCAAATTACATAAAATTGATTTATTTATTATTTTTAGTAAAATCGCTACACAAATGTTAATTATCACAGGAATTTCAACTCATTATAAAAAATTTAATGATATTGGACATAGCTTAGTTGGTATATTAACTTTACTTATTCCTGTTGTTTCTATTAATAAATATATATTATGTACTCACATTATTATTATGTTTATCGCTATGGGAACTAGAAAGATTAATGGTAGATGTTTGTTGAGAGATTATGATCCCCCCAAAGATGAAAATGCCATTAGCAGACAAATAGATTTAGATTGGCTAACATGGGATATATTATTTCCATCTATGGGTATTATTAGTGCTGTTAAAATCGCAATACTTTAAAAATGCATGGACTTTCTTGAACCTTTACATTTCACATGACCTTCAAAAAATTCTTTCCATGTAAATTTCGTTGTATATTCTTGTTTTTTTGCTATATAATATCTCAAAAACCCCCATATTAATACTATTAATGTTGTGGAGAATAATGATATTTGAATATTTCTTAACCAATCATCCATTGTATTATAATCTTCTGTAAATTTCTTGTCCGTACGGGCGGAACTAGATTTACTATTAAACTCTTGTGAATAATAATCTCTATAATTTGATATTACATACACAACTGCCAGCATTGAAAATGATACTACTGTATATATCAAATCGGTTCTAGAAAATATATGAAAAACTGTCCATATTAATATCGCTTTTGCTAATATATATGTTGGATGATCATTTCCTACCGATGAAAAATCTAATGTAAAATATATCATAAAAAATAGCATTATATGCTTCGCAAACATAGAACTCATTAATCTCTGTGTTTGACAACTTAATAATTCTGCCAAAAAATTACCGCTTATTGCTAATACCAGCAAAAATAATGCTTTTGTTATACCAATCACAGTTTCCCTATTAAAACCTATCAATTCTAAATATCTTCGTATATTGTTAAAAAAAATTGGTGGCCCGTATGGCGATGAGTTAAAAGGAGTATCTGTCTCCGACATATATATATATATTAGTTAAACAAATTAAATTAATAATAATAATACTAAATCCTTTATATATTCCCCCAACAATTCTTTAAATTTTTTTACCACACTTAAATGACAAATATAAGGATATATTTTTTTTAACAAATTCACAAGATTCATAACTACCAATACAAATATATAAAACCCCCATTGATTTAATCTAACCATTGTCCATTCAAACACAGACCAATCATTAATATAACTACATATATAACTTGAATGCTTATGATGTAAAAAATTATGAGTTTGTAATGCACCTTCTACTAATCTTCCATATACATTTCTTTCTTTATGTATATTCACTGATTTTAACCATAAATAATAATTAGATATGCTAATATACAACATTGGATTGTCCCTTTCATCGCGTGTATTAAATATATATGGTAATCCCCCATCAATACATTCGTCATAATACATCTCACTGTCTATAAAATAAGGTATATGAATACTTTTACATATTGTAGTTAATAATTCCTTTTTATTTTCATATACATTCTTTTTTGCACAACAAATATCCTTATCTCTATAATTAATATATAACTTATCCTTACTATAAGAATTAAATATTTCATCGGGCATATTTAAGACTTTCTCTCCCAGAATGTCATGCACAATAGAAATATTTAATTCATTAATAAAATATTTTCTTATTTTTTTATAATCGTGTATCCAATCTTCTAATGTATCTGTTATAAAATAAAATGCCATAATTGCTCCAGCACTGCATCCTGATATTCGTTCAATCTTATAATAGTGCCTTTTTTCTAGTTCTTTTATCAATAACAAACTACCCAGCATATATCCTATATTACAAGCACCACCTTCTAAAATTAGGTCAATACTTATAGGCTTTTCTGGTATTTTGTAATTGTCTGCTAAATTTTTAATGAAATTCATTAAATTATATACATATTATTACTATTTAGGATTAGCGCGTTTTATTATTTCTTAACTATATATATATGGAGGCGATTGATAAATTAATTAACCACTTCAAAAAAAGGTTTCCAAAGGGCAAATGGAATAAAGTTGGTGACAAAATTAAAAAAAGATATAAGGAATTTAAAATTATTAGTGGTGGTGGTAAAAAAGAAAGATCAAAAAGTATTGGGTCTATGACATACGCTGCTAGAGCAGCAATACGAAGAATTATGGCTAATGGAAGAGCTCGCGCCGAAACAAGATTTGGACCCGAAGCACAAGAAGCATTTAATAGATATATAAATAATATAATAGGCCAAGCGCCACCTGGTGCACGAGCACAAATGACATTACTCCAACGCGGTGCTAATATGGCTCGTTCTACTGATTATACCGATACCCAAGTTCAAGAAAATTTGTTTAATTTATTTTGTCAAGATTATGGAAGATTGGATGGCATTTTGAGACAAGAAAGAAGTGATAGACATAGAATTGATTCAGATAATTGGTCTCGCAATGCTTTTATGAGATATAGAATATTTATATCGGGTTTAACATTTGCTTTTGGAATTTATGCTTCTTATTGGGCATATCATAGATTTAATAGACCTACCGCAATTGCTCAAGAACTTGTAGAAAGTGTTTTAAATATTGCTAGTTATAGACATAATCAACCTTCCCCAAATACAGAAGCATTACCATCGCCATCACCGCAGCCATCACCGGAACAATTACAATTGCCGTGCTCGGATGGATTTTTTGCATGTGGTTATAATTGGGCCAGAGGACAACCTTCGCCATCTCAAGTTCCTGAGCCACCCGCCGAATTACTAGCATTACCCGCTCCAAATAGAACAACTGTGCAAGCTATTGGAGATTGGATATCTAACACAGCTGGTTCCGCACTTTCTTCAGTAACAAGTTCCACTAAGAAAGTAGGTGGCGGATTGTTTTATGTATTTGGTTCAATGGTAGATATTATTGAAGAATTGGTAGACCTAGGTGCCGTATTACCGGGATTAGCAGCCGGTTTAATCACATTTCTTTTTTTTACTATTGTATCATTAGCAATGTTATATGGATTTAGTATATGTGGAGTAGGTATTATTCCAGCACCAGACCCCCCTAGAGGACCACCCGGTCCTGATAAAAGACCTCCCCCTCCACCGGGTCCTTCAGGTCCTAAAATAAGTGCAAGAAAACCCGATTTTAGTGCGGCCATGGGTAAGAGTAGAAAAACTGAATTTAAATTCCCAACTACAGCTGGTGGAAAAAGGAGACGAAAAAGGAGACGAAAAAGAACAAAAAGAAAAAAGAAAAGAACTCGCAAAAAAACCAAAAGAAGAAGAAGAAAGAGAAAAACGAAAAGAAAAAAAAGAAAAAGAAATTATACAAAAAGACAAATAGGCTGTAATAGAAGAAAATAATATAATTTATTCTAAGTATATTATATTATTAATGGGAAGGAGAAGAAAAACAAAAAAAAAGAAAAAAAGAAAGACAAGAAAGAAAGGAGGTAAAATTCCAGTGAAAGAACCTCTAAAAATTGGAGAAACGGAATCAGATGTAGCAGAAACTACCCGAAACCAGTTACAACAGCAACAACAGCAACAACAGCAACAACAGCAATTATTAAATGAACCTCTTTTTACGGGACGACAATTAACACCAGAGGAAAGAGCAGAAGACAGGCGTGCAAGATTAGCAGGAAGAGAGAGAAGAAGAAGCAGGACGCGACAAAGAAGGAGAAGACAAGGAAGAAGAAGAACGGGACGACAACAACAAAATGAAGAAAAAGAAGATGTTGAAGAAGAAACTAAAACATCTGGCGATGAAGAAATGCCTCAAGAAGGAGGGGGTGGATTTGATAATCATGATATATTGATTATTCACAGAATGATAGCATTACACCACGCCGGTGTAGGTTGGTATAATATTATGCGTATGATGGATGGTGATTATGATGGGAATAATCATGAAAAATTAACAGAGATGAACACCTCTGTTTTTAATGAATTATTAAAAAGTATAAGAGAAGAATATGGTTTTGGTGGGGGGTTGGAGGGTTCTACGGATTATGATAATTTTATACGAAATGAAGTACCCCATGCGTCACATCATGGCGCCCGATTATATTATATTAGATACAAGTCTTTAAGGTCTTCTCGCGGATTTAATGGCGCACAGACTGAGTATGGTCTTAGAGAGCTGGAAAATATTATGATTAATAGACAAAAAGAATTAGATAAAATAAAAAAGGAATTAATAGAAATTGGTGTAGAGATAGGAAAATTAAAAGAAAAAAAGAAATCCGCACCAAGAAATGCTCTGATATCGGCTGATTTGGAAATAATGAGAAAGAGGAAGAAGAAATTAGAAATTAATATGTCAAAACTTATTGGTGCTTCTAATAATGCTGATAAAATGGAAGAAATAAATATAGAAGTGAAAAAAATATTAGATGAACAATTAAAGAAATGTCCAGAAAATGTACAAAAAGCAATAGAAAATTTTCCAACTTGTATGATATGTATGGAAAATTTTGATGAAGAGGGGTGGAATAAAGTTATGATATGTGGTCCAAATGGACATCCATTTCATGATATGTGTATATTACAGTGGTTGAATAATCAAGACAATCCTTTATGTCCTATATGTAAGATGCCGTGGTTTGGTAAGCGAGTTCCAGTTAGTAGAAATAATAGAAGAAGCTCACGGGTAGCACCAGCACCAGCACCAGCACCAGCACCAGCACCAGCTCAAGTTCCAGAACCACCCGGATTTCGTGAAAGGTTAAGAAGAGTTAGAGATAATATTAGAAATGGAGCAACGCGACTTCCAGAAAGAATTAGGAGACAATTGAGAGAACATAGGAGAAGAAGACAACAGGATGAAGAACAAGGTAGATGTGTTTTACAGGGAGGTAATTAATGAGCTTTATTATGAACCCCCCAATGTTTTTCATCTAATTTAAAATCATTTTTAAAAAAATCAACTATTTTTTTTGGTTGATCTTTTTCAATATCATATATTAATAATTTGGTATTTTCATTTTTGAAATATTTGATAACATCGTTTACATGGTCAAAAAATATATTTTTCCATATATTATCAATTTCAGTTTTATTACAATTAAAATATTTACAATGTTTTTCTAGTAATCCAGATCTCCAATGTTTTTTTCTTGATAATATCCATTTATCAACATTTCTTATATTTAATATAAATTTAGAACCCGGGTTTTGTATATGTAATTTTTTATAAAAATCTTTCGCATCGGTAGAAGTGCAATCATCTGTAATATCAGAAAAAAAAATTACATCATTTTCAATTCCATCTAAAAGTTTTTTATGTTTTTTTTCATTCATACGAAAATGATTTACCAAAGTTCTATACCATTTATCTCTACAGCAATATGGTTTCTGATTTTTTCTAGGTATTAAATCATTTTTATCATAGTAACGATGACTATAAAAGTGACAGGATTTTATATTATTTTTACTAAAAAATTTATAAAATGAACAAGTCGCTGTTTTGTTAAAGCCTATTAAAAATATTTTATTTACCATATAAAAATAAAATATAATTAAAATTTACAGAATATATTAGTTCCCGGGAGAGAAGTTTTATATAGTGTTATAGTATATGCCTAGTTTGGGGAAAAATATTGCTATCGGACAACCAAAAGGACCATCTGCTAGAATTGCTGAAGCAAAATATGTAGGAACATTAGGAACATTTGGTGCCAAACAAAATAGTACAGTAAATAGTAAATTTGATAGTTCAACTGGAATGGGAAATTCAGATGGAAATAGAAAATTACAAGCATCGGTGATGCCAAATGTAACTAAACAAAATTTAACAAATTTAACAAGACATCAAAAAAATAATGGAGCCAGATCATCATCCCAATTAAATGTTGAAGGAAATTTAGGGTCTATGGGTAGAATTGCTAGATTAAAAGCACAAGCAATTAAAAATAGTAGAGCTTAAAGCTAATAAATTTTTAATAATATTAATATGAATTAGTATTATTATGGGGAAAAAAACAGTGTTACTCGGGTTTGTGGGACTTTATAGAACCTTCAAGATTACATCTGAAAATTTATTTGCTAATCTTATAACCCCCAATTCACATGATTATGATTTTACTATAATTATCAATACTGATAAACAAAATAGTGATAGAATTATAAAAAGAGGAGGGGGATGGAAATCATCCGAACATTATCAGTATGATGATAATAATTTATTAGATAAAGATCTTAATAGATATTACAATAGAAAAAAACAATTAAAAGATATAATTTACTATAATAATAATAGTAATACGATAGATGGTATTATGAAACAACATATTGATAAATCTGTTAAAAAACAAAAAATTGATAATTTAAAATTTACTTGTTCTAATTGTGATAGAACAGTAAATATGACATTTGAACAAACTAAGGACAAATATATTGTAAAATGTGGTGATACTACAAATCCCTGTAACATTAATAAATCTTTTTCAAAAAAACATGAAATTCCCTTAAATGATTTAGCAGAAATTTATAAAGATAATATGGAAGATATTAAAAAAGATATCATATTAACAAAATTAGATTTATTATTTGATTATGAAAGTGAAAAGTTATCTAGTGAAAATTTTAAAACTTTAATAGCAGAATTAAAAGGTGTTCAATAAAAACATGCCGAGTTATTCAAAAATTTTGCTAAAAAAAATGTTATGGTTGAAAAAAAAAACAGTGACGGTATTAAATTATTAATGACTAGAGAAAAGGCTATTGAAGAATATAACGAAGAATTAAAAAAAAATATTAATTTATTCAAAAATACATTAAACCAATATTACAATCCTAAAATTATAAACGATAAGAGTTTAAATTCTATTATGCAATTTTACCAAACCGATATTATGCCTATTTTACAAAATTTAAGGAAATGTATATATCAAGATACTGATATTATAACATTAAACAATAACATAGGTAAAACCAAATTACCCCCTACTTATTATATAAAAAATTATAAAATTACCCCATCTAATATGAATGTTCGTATTTAAAATATGTTAAATATATATATATGTTTCTAGGTCTCATTAATATTCCAGTATTTATAGTTAGTTTAGCTGTAGGTGTATTTGTTGTTTATATTACACACAACCAACAAGCTATATATATATATCCAAATCCTGATAATTTAAATAAATTTCAATATAAAGATCAAAGTGATAATTGCTTTAAATTTAAAGCTAAAGAAGTTAAATGTCCTAAAAATGAAAAATTGATACGTTCTTACGAAGTTCAATAAGTATATAATATTATGACTATATATATATGATAAATGTAAGAAAACTTATACATAGTAAAGTAGGACAATATATTATATCAATTCTTTTAGGTTTAGGATTAGCCACATTATTTAGAAAAGTTTGTAAAAAAAGAAGTTGTTTAGTTTTTAAAGGAGCGCCTTTAAAAAAAATAAAAAATCAAATATTCAAATATAAAAATAAATGTTATAAATTTACTCCAGAAATTACAAAATGTTCAGGAAAATATAAAACTGTTTATTTTGCGTAATATATTCATTTTACCAATGTATATATTATTTATATGACTACCTCTATTGCTGCTCTTCCCAATGAAGTTTCTCAAGAAAATATTGTTATGGATGTTAAAGAAAAAAAACAACCAACTGTTAGTCAATTTGTAGAAAAACCTCAAACTACTCCTCAACCTTTACAAAATGGACCTGCCGTAAGCTTTGGACAACCACCCCCTGCTGAATTATCAAAAGAAAGTATAAATCAAATTGTGCAATCTTTAAATGATGCTAGGGGTGACACTACACTACACGCTAGAGATATTCAACCAAATATGGACCAATTCTCACACGACCAACAAGTTAGACCTAATTATGTTCCAGAAAGCCATGTTCAAGATTATATTCATGAAGAAGAAAGTGTTGCCGACTTAATTCGCAGACAACAACAAGATTCTAAACAAAAATCTAGATTAGAACTTCTTTACGAAGAATCACAAACTCCAATATTGATAATGTTACTATATTTTCTCTTCCAATTACCTTTTTTTAAAAATATTCTTAAAAATAAAATGCCAGGGTTGTTCTTAAAAGATGGCAATTATACATTTGGCGGTTATCTATTACATACCGTCATTTTTGGTTTTACTTATTACGGACTGACTAAATCTTTTGATTATTTAACCGAAATATATTAATGTATTTTAAACATCCTAAATGGTTTAGAATGTTGTCTTTTTGGTTTAACCTTTTCTTCTTTCTTTCTCTTTTCAAACCAATTCTTTCCATAATTTACAAATAATTCCTCTCCGGCTTTTATATCTTTTTTTGCTCTATATTCGCACGCTAAATTATCTTCATCTATCTTTATTATTAAATTACTTTCTTCCTTATGATTACAATAAGAACCTAATCCATTTATTAAATATACTACATTTTTCTTTTTTTTTGATCCCCATACATAATTTCTTATTTTAGATTTAGTTCCCAAAGAATTAGATTCTAATTCTATCATTGGTTCTATGCTTATTAATTCGTTTTCTTTTATTTCTTCCAATGTCTGGCACCCAATTCCATGGACTCGTGATTTGAAAAATTTATATTTCATATAAAATATAATTCTAAAAATATAATTATATTTTACCGTTTCCTTGATTTTCTTCTTCTTCTTCTTCTTTTCCTTGTCTTCACTTTTTTATTTCTTCTTCTTCTTGTTTCTTTCTTCTTCCTTCGTCTTTTTAATGTCCTCCCTCCCCCTTTTCTAGAAGTTATTAGTTGTAATAATTCTCTCTGTTTAATCCAATTTGGTGTTTTATGTTCTATTGCTTCTTGTGAATTAAATAACGAATGTTTATCTTCAACCAATACCTTCTTCTCCTCTATCAAATTATCCTTATGTATTATAGGTAAATTTATATCTTTACCCCGATACTTATATTCATTAAAAGGCAACCATGGTTTTTTGTAGTCATGAATATATCCTCCTGCCTTTTTTTGCCCCTTTAATAATCCCATTATTGACGCTATCATATGACCATCTTTCCAAAACCCTATGTCACACATTGCTTTTCTTTCTGTATTAAATTCTTTCTCATAATACACCTCATTGCTATATGGTAATTTTTCTATAAATTTATATTTTCTATTAATATCTACTGCTATTTTTATTACATATAGCCCAGTTGTACGGTCTTTATCCTTTATTAATTCTTGTTTTTTCGCATCAATTTCTAACATTGTTTTTTGATATAAATCATTTAATTCTTGTTCAGCTTGGGGGTCCCTTTTTGGTGGAACATAACCATTTTTCCGTCCATCTCCTTTTATTTCTACACCTAATAATTTTAATTTCTTTTGCAAACTTGCCAATTCACCTTCTAAAGAATACATATATGAAATCATTACATCTTTTATAAATGGCTTTCCATCATCATAATACCTTTTCATTTTAGAATTAATTTTTTTCATTATTTCATCCGCTTTTTGACCACGTTGCGGATTTTGTATTGCTATAGGTTTCGCCTCTAAATATTCATACATTTTTTCTCTTGCTATTTCTACTATCTTTTTATCTGGCTTTTTCACTGGATAAATTTTTATATCTATATCATCTGTTGGATATGGACCACCTTCAACATCTCTTGTTAATAAATGTGCGGCAAATCCTCCTCCCAAAATCCCCATCACAGGCTCTTCCAAATTTTGAAATACTTCATACTCTAAATCTATTAATACAGATAAAATACTATCCCATATAATTATTTTCTCCATTGATCCTCCATCTTTATCCCTTATTGAACTTATGAATTCATCTAATGAATTTTTTTTCATATCTAAAAATTCTTGCATTATTATTGTTTCTAAAAATCCACCCGGTGATTGCACTCTTTCTCTACCTTTTTCCTCCTGCACCTTTTTTGCTAATTGTTCTGCGTCCCATTCTTCTTTCATCTTCTTCTTTCTTCTTTCTTCTTCTTCCTTTTTTCTCAATTGTTCAACTGTTAAAAATCCCGTCGTCGCTGACATCACTTCTTCTTCATCGCTAGATGATGCTTTTCCTTTTTTCTTCTTCTTCTTCTTCTTCTTCTTCTTCTTCCTTATCTTATTACCTTCCCCCGTCGGCGATACTTTTCCTAATTCTTCTATTAGTTTTTTATCGGCCGCTTCTTGTTTTTTTTGCATTCTTTCTTCTACTTCTTGTTTTAGTTCGGTATATAAATCTACTTTATCTTTATCCCCCCTTATATCATTTATCTCAATTAACATAATGTACACCTGTAACTCAACTGCATTATTCACTAGGTTATCTTCTTCTTTTCTTACTTTTTCATGCGTTTTTTTAAAATAACTTTCCGCTATCCCAACCTCACCCATATTAAGATATAAACCGCCGATCCTATTATACATAGAAAGATCACAAATATTATGTTTTTCACATATTTCCTCAATTTTATGAAATACTATAATAGCATTTTGGTAATCTTTATCTTTTTCATGCGTCTTCGCTTCCTCATATAAACTTTTAATTCGTCGGTCTATATCCACCATGTCGCCTTCAACAATACCCGCTTTTAGCTTAGCACCAATTTCTCTCTCTCTTTCTTGTATCATTGATACCTCGTCGTGTGATGTCATCTTTAATGCGTCTAAACGCCTTTCTAACCCTTCTTCATCAACTTCTTCATCACTAGAGCCTTCCAATGCTCTCATATCCAACTCTGTCTGGTTTTCTATATCTTCATATTCTGGATGTTGAATTGCAAATAATTCCTCAAAAGCCGCCATCTCATCATTTATATTCTTCGTTCTGGCTACATATTCACTTGAGAGCCGGTTTTTATCTATTTTATTTTCTATTCTCATCTTTATTAATATACCTACTCCTTTTTCATATTTTGGTATATTTTCTTTAATTTTAAATACCCGAGTTGCCAAATCTTGCTCCTCTGGAGTAAAAATAAAATATCCTTGCTTCATACTCCAACATTCATGAAAATGATCAATTTTATTCTGAATTTCTTCTATTTGGAATTCAAGCAAATTTTCAGCGTCGGCTGTTATCAATTCACTTATTTCTTTTGAATGTTCTACGCTAGACTTCAAACTTTTCAATCCTACTGGTTCGTCTTCAACAGGATCATCTAAATTCAATGTTGGTTTACCCAACATAAAATTTTTCCTTCTATTTCCTAGAACTGTTCCAAAGCTCTTCTTTTTTTCTGTAATCCAATCGTTATAATAGATTCTATAAAGAACTGGTATTCCGCTTTCAAAGTCTTTAAGTGTTGTCTTCGCTCCTTCCTTAGGAACCATTTCATTATTTATTAATTCATAATATTTATTTGCGTCACTTTCAAATTTTTTTGAAAATCTCTCATACCATTCTTTATTTACTTTTAATGTATTTAATTGTTCCTTAGTAATTATTCCATCTACATATTCTAATTTAAAATTTATATATTTATCTGTATTTTCATTACTTTTTAATTTTTTTTCAGAATTTAGTTTTAAAAGTAAATTTTTTTTATATACTTCCTGTGCTAAAATATTTACATTTGGTCTACTATTTACACCACCAGCCACTAATAAATTTATTCCTTCATCAAAATCTTTTAAAACAACTCTCATAAAACCATCATCTTCTAGTAGTTTCAGTTGCTGTCCCATTGATAAAAATTCTCTAATTCTAATTGGAACCATCCTTTCACTTGCTTCTCCTCCTATCTCAAGCGACGCTTCTTGTTGTGTCATTTTAGAACTGGGTTTTGATATATCTTTTAGTTTTTTAACTTTCTTAATTATGTCAAATATTTTTACTGTATAATCTTTTATTTTTTTTTCTGTATAAATTCCAGGAGTAATCTCATTTTTTACATTTATCACTCTTAAATATTTAGCTAACTGGTTGAGTATGTTATAATTTTCTTCTTTTTTAACTTCAATTAATTGTTCAGGAGTTAGCCAATATAACATTTTAATTAACTCTTCTTTCCAATTATTTACCATTCTATGAAAATGTTGTTCTATATATATCTCTCCATATTTGCCTGGGTTTCTATTAAGAAGAATTAAAAATTCTGACACCTTTTGAAGCAACTCTGGATTACGTTTTATTAATTCCTTCTCGCTTGTAGATAAGAATGTAAACTCATTAGTATTAATTACCGCTTGTCTAAATTTGTCTGGTTCAACATTTTGTGATTGGTACATTTATATTAATAAAAGATTAATTAATATAAATCTATCGTATAATTTTTGCGTAAATATTTCTTTTTTCATGAAATACATTAAAAACACAATTATTTAAATGTAAATTGTGTATTCTTTTATACCATCTAATTGCCCATGTATCTTTATTTTTTTGTAAATATTTTATAAATTTTCCTTTAAAACCTACTTGGTCATTGATATTATATAACAACTCATTTGTTAAATCATTGTTTGTTATATTTTTCCAATATTTTGATTTTTCTGGAAAAACCATTAAATGAATGCCTTCGTTTGTACCAAACCAACAATAATCAAAATCTCTATCGTGTAATAATCCTCTTG
>JACKZZ010005825.1_pt1 | contig 20775 bp, 15 predicted proteins | sample 8027871 | NCBI WGS metagenome assembly JACKZZ01 (sample SAMN15724774, study PRJNA655200) | protist metagenome | isolation source: fluorescence activated cell sorting (FACS) single amplified genomes of... | place: USA: West Boothbay Harbor, Gulf of Maine | collected 2000-07-19
GCATCCCTTACAGTACGAGCAGCTGACGCGTCTCCCCAGTTCTTGGACATCAAGAACAATGATTTTACTGCAACTTTGACCACATCCTTATGCTCCGGGTTGATCAAACTCATTAACAACTCCCCCGCAAGGGCTCTTTGAATGTCTTTTCCTCGCGCATCTTCTATCTCTGCAAAATCTATTCCAGATTCCCCAAAATCGGGCTCGTGAGCGTCGGTCTTTTCGTCCATCACCCGTTCGTACGAATGGCCCGTATACCACACCGCCAATTTCGCTTCTTTCTCCGAGACTGCTTTTTTTTTCCAACAAAGAGCAAGAGAAATGTCAAACCGAACCGACTGCGACTGAACCGAACCAAACCAGCAACTGGTTTTAGCTGGTGCTGCTCGTGCTGGTGTTAATGTTAAGCTGAGCCGAAAAATTTCATTTCTCGGCCAATGCCTCAAACCGAGCACTGATTTTCATCCCAACCCGCATCAGAAGTTACCAAAGGAGCGGATCTTTGTGATTCGCGAGCTTGTTTTTCAACATGGAGTCTGAAGGAACAGAGATCTCGGTTGCCGACATGTATTGTGTTGTATACAGGCAAGATATGCACGCAATTTCCTATTCGTTTGTATACTTTTCTTCTTTTTCATTCGAGTGAATAATAAATCTTGTCGGTTTGTTGTGGCTGATCAACATGCCGTGCTTAGGCTGAACGGCCAAGAATGGGTGGCGTGTGGAAAGGGCTGGTCGCAAATACATCTTTATAAAGATACTGCCGATGGCACGCACAGGATAGTTGGCTGGACAGTATCAGATTATGATGTAATTGTGAATGCAAATATTACGTCTAAGGTATACTACGTCAATTGCCATTTTTTGAATGAACTTTCGTGTCTTATTATCGTTGAATGGTCCCAAAATATTTAGTGCACGTACAAGAAAAAGTCTGCGGATTTTCACAAACTGGTACGCGCACAAACTCATCGCCCTCTGCCCCGAAGTGCATACGCTTGCCACTGCATGATGCAAAGCCAGTAAAACCATAGCTAACATAAAAAAAAATATTTAGACAAGCACTTCCAAAGATGTTTATGGCTTTGGGTTCTACAAGAAGCAAGAGTCTTTGAAAGAAGCAGAGGTAACAGTGTCTTGCTGCGCTGCTCTCTTTCTGCTGTCAGACATACGCCCACGATTATCGCCAGCAGCATCGTGCGTGTGTGTGATGTGTGTTAGCGTTTCGATGGTGGTCTGACTTTCCTCCCATCACAATGTTAAATTTTGTAGAAATTCCTTGAGGCTGTAAAGATTGCTATTGATAACGACGAGCGAACACGGTTAGAGTCTGTCGCGCAGTCAAATACTGCGTTCGCCGTTCACAACAAGACTGCGACGAGCGTGAGCGACGAAAAAATGCTCCACGCCCAAAAAAATCGAAACCTCGAGCATCTGTGGGACAAAGAACTACTCGCATTCAAGATGGGAACTCTTAAAATTCTTCCTCCGAATCCAGAGAAAAAAAAGACTCCCAAAAAGAGTGGCGCGGCAGAGGAGACTAGTCAGATCAGCGGGAAGGCTTCTAAAAAAGAGGAGAAAAAGAAAGTCGTTGATGTCTCTGATGTTCAAAAGGTTGAGCACAATATCCACGTCAAATTTGACCCAGAAAAAAGGCAATACACTGGTTTGCCGAAAGAATGGCAAGATAAAATGCACAAGCAATTTGGAATTGAGTTGAAAACTCTAGAGTCCAAGGCCGTGAAAGGCTACACAAAAAAAATCCCCCTTGTTCTTATCGCAATGAAAAAATATCTATTTGCCAATGGAGGGTTGGAGTCAGAAGGGATCTTTAGAATTCAACCAGACCAAGAAGAATGTGTTAAGGTAAAAAAACTCTTGAATACGGGTTCGTTTGAGAAGTGCAAGGACGTAAATGCCATTGCAAACCTGATTAAAGTGTTTTTTCGCGAACTTCCGAACAAGCTGATGAAAGGGGTCTCATACAAGATGATTACAGACTGCAAGAACGAAAAGGATGCGGTCGCAATTTTAGATACATTTCCAGAACCCCAAAAATCGGTGATGTTATATCTTCTAGACATGCTGGCAGAAGTATCAAAATGGCAGAAAGTGAACAAAATGTCGCCTCAAAACCTCGCAATTGTCATGGCTCCAAACTTATTCAGTGCTGATAATATGGACCCCATGGCTGGCTTGGTATTTTCGCAGAAAGTTGCTCTATTTATGTACAAAGCCATCGTGTCCAGAATAAGTGGGTCGTTCGAGAAAAAATAGCGCGCGCGAGCCGGTCTGAGCATGCGAAGCCACGGGGCTTACAAGCCACACAGCCTCGCTGCTAGCCACAGTCTGTCGTGCCGTGCGCGATGGATGACGAGCCGAAGAGGGGAAGAGGCGGCGGCGCGAGGCTGGGCGCTGGAAATAAAAGGGCTAGCTACACTGTATGCAGCGGCCATGCGTGCGGTGCCTTTTTATATCAACGTATATGCTATACGCTAAAAAATTATGCCGAAGTCGCACTGCGGCTGTGGCTCCGGCGCTGTGTATAGCTAGTCGGCTCATGATGCATGTTGCGGTAAGAAAAACGATGATGCGAGCTAGCTGGGCGGCCTGCCGCTAGTGTCGCGATGAAGGCTCTGCATGAGAGGAATGGCGAGCGTTGCGCGATTCGCATGCGCGCAGACGGAGATCGAAATGGCGCGCGCTGTATGGTGTGTGGCATAAATTGCCGCTACATGTGTATATTAAGCATATTCCCCGTAGCAATCCTTGGGCGAAGCCTCAGCGCGCCATGCAATGGAGACGGCGTCCGTCGCCGGCCCGGCATGCCAATAATATAAGCTGTCGCGCAAAATAGCATGTCGCTAGGCTGCGCTTTCAGCGCCTATAGACAGCAGGCTTTGCGGCGCCTCGGCGTGCATTATTACATGGCACATGGCCAAAATACTAATAATATTAAATCTGGCCTGCATGATATATAGCTGCATATATATTCATTCGCAACAACGGTGTGCCACACGTACGTGCGGCTATTCGTATAAAGCATTAGGTCACAGGTGCGTCAAGCAATTTATATTGAAATATCGATAATAGCATGCAATACTCGGAATTGCTACACATAGTGCACGTGTATCACATTCAACTGGGTGTTTGCGTTTTAGAATATGACAGTGTCCAACATCGACACAAGAGTCTGCGCGATGTTGTTTGCCATAAGCTCTTCAACCCCGGCTTCTAGATGTTTCTTGGGATCAATCTTTCCAACATTGATAACCTCTAGCTCTTCCTCGGTTTTGCCTCCCTCTTCATCAAGGCGTTGGGCGTAGTTCTTTGCTAGACTGTGAAGTTTCTCCATGGTTTCCTGGTTCTTCTTGGCGAAGTCTTTAGCATTCTTCACCTGCAGGCCCTGCGACCACGTCTTCTTATGCAGATTGAGGAGCATCTTTTGTTCAAGCTCGTTCTTTCTGTAACTGATGTTTATCGAGTAGTAGTGACGGTTTAGATTGTGGATAAGCGCCTGAATGGACGGCTTGCGCAAGTGGCCCAGGTTCGACGTTGTCTGCCGGGGGGCCTGGCCGAGCATCATCAGCTGCGGATTGATGAGGCGGAATGCGTCGATTACTACTTTTCCCTTTACACTCTGTATTGGGTCTATGACTACGGATACAGCTCTTTTGTTCAGAGCCTCGAAACTCTGCTGCGTATTGACATCCACACCTGAAAGCCAGCACCCAAACCCAGGGTGAGAATGGTACCAGCCAACGACCATCTCAGGGCGGTCAGTCTGCTTCAGCATATCGAGCATTTTCGTCTGAAAGACAGGATCGACAGCCTCTACACTCACACCAGTACCACTCTGCGGCATCGCAAACACATCCACCACGTGCACCGTGTACTCATCGATAAACTGCCCAAGCATTAGGCCCATCACCTCCATTGGTACGCCAGCACGCCCGTGCTTGAGCATCTTCAGGAGCGCCAGAGAAGAAATGTATGTGATTTCAGCCGTATCTGGTACCTTTTGGTCGGGAGCTGGTCCCCGGCCACCCATCCCTTGCCCACCAAGCAGAGAGCTAAACGGATCCATCCTTTCTTGCGAGCTTTCCTTTTTAACCACCTAAGGCTTTCGCTTTGCGTTTGGCGTTTGCTGCCTCTTTGGTGGCGCTTTTTTCTCCTTGTGCCGAGAAAATAAGAAAGCGAATCCCCGGTAGTGACGACCAAAATTTTGGCTTACTGAGCCAAAAGAAAGAGCACCATATCGTAACGCCGTGTTGAGTGAGGTTGTGCACTACCACACACAGCTTTTGTAAGTGACCTGCACCTCAGCGAAACCATGGCACGCCTTGCAGCCCTCATCGCTACTCTGAGCTTAGGTGAGAACTATAGTGATACTGTTCAGTCAATATTGTTTCATGCTTCGAGTACTAACGCCTGTATTCTTTCCCAATAGTCGTGGCTCGGCCGATAGCTCGCCACATGGTAGTTGAAATCACCCCAGCCACAGGTAGTAATTGTTTCGCTACCAATGATGATTTGCTAACTTTGCATTCGCAAGAAGAAACAATTTTACGTGTTGGTTCTTAGAATGACACAAATAGCATACTGCAGAGGCAATGGGAGCGTGGCCGTCTCACTGCCTCTTGCGTGCCTACGCCGGCCACCTCACTTCGAATTCGTCACACTTGCATCTTACCAACACTGACCCCCCCTTCCCCCATCATCTCCCCCGTTCTTCTCCGTATGCACAGACAAAATCATCCAGTTGGACAAGTTTAATGTCACCGATGGCACAGAACTTAATTGCACTATCTCACAACTGCCTTCCGTCGGCGAGTTGTACCAGATCTCGGACAATTACATGAACTTTGGATACACACCGTGGAAGGGACTTGCGATCAGCACTCCGCAAGTTGTCAGGACGGGAAGCAACTGCACGATTATTTACAAGGCTCCTCTAGATTTCTCGGCAACTCGTTTCTTGTATACGGTGAACGATGCAACGGGCGGCCTCTCGAGCACCGGCATTGTCGACCTTCTGAGGACAGACAGGATCATGGATTACTCCAACTTTACTTTTAATCAGGAGAGCTGGAAGGTTCAAACTGCGGTAGTCAAGAACACGTGCTGGTCGTCAACGGCCATTACCGGCTCTCTCAATCACTACATTTACAACTGCCACATGGACGACACCCTTCAGCAGAAGAACAACAAAGAGTGGTACTTCTACGCTCCCACCAGATTTCACCGCAACATCGCAAACGTTTTCAATGGCACAGTCAATTTTAAAATGGCTGGCTTTGAAGGTTACTTTACGCCTGACAAGCTCCGCCCGACCCCCAAGACCTTCATCTACCTTGGATGCAGCACTTGCAATAGCGGCCAGGGCCTGTACATTGCACAGAGAAACATCCAGTTTGACGGATCAGCTACAGACTACTCTTTTACGCTGGAGGCCAACCCATACAATGGCTGGAGAAGGGATCCCTTCGACATCGAACTTACGGAGTGGCCCCTGACCACCAATTGCGAAATTGTTGAGATTCTCTCCGGCCTGGACACCATCCGAATCTACGGTGATGTCAGCACTACTGAAGAGATTGTCGGGTTTGACGATTTTGTCTTTAAGGTTGGATCCTCTGAAACATACATCGATAACGCATGCTACAGTGATATTGATGTCGCCCCTTAAGTTGGTTTGGTGATCGTTTCAATAATGTTTATCAAGAGGGAATCGCGTGGGAATTCCCCAGTACATATAAATAAGCTCTCTATTTCTGGGTTCTAATTGGAAAAGGTTTACTGTGTGACGTGAAATCATTATCCACGCACGCCTATTTATTATGTTTGAGGCGAGAGAGCACGTTGCGGATACACTGCACCTGCAACGAGACCGCGCCCTAACGAAATACAGAGGGGGGGCAGCTGTAGTGTTAAGCTGGCCGGCCGTATTTGCTGATACGGACGAGGAGTAGAGAAAACCCCGTTTTATTTAGTCTGTAGGTCCTGTGCGGAGCACAAGAGCGCAAGTACACAGCATCTCTATTTTGACGAAATAACATATATATACTTGTATAATTAGCTTAGCTAATAATATATGATGATGATGATGACTGCAGCACAGCGCCAGCGCAGCGCATGCGCGGCGCAATGGCCGCAATCACACGGCGAGGGATATATGGCTGCGCCGTGTATATGAACAGGCGTGCCGCGTATGACCTGCGTACGTACGTAAAGCATATGCCGACCAGCCATGCTCGCGAGCGCTGCCTATTGCATATCGCATCCGCCGCCAGCCAGGCCCATCGCTCATGGCGGGGCTTGCGCGCGGGCAGGCGTGTGGCATGAATGCGGCGCTGGCGCGTATGCCATGCGCTGGTGGCGTCGCGCCAGCTGCGAACGCAACTGCCAACTGCAGCGCTTGCGCGTGTGAAACATGCGGCCGGCCGAAAATAAGAGAATGTAAAGGCCCCACGACGCTAGTGTCGCACTAGTAGCGAAAGCCATGGGCACGCCCGGCACAACGACTGCTTGCTTGCACACCTGTACGGCAGATATTGTGATAGTAAAAACAGCCCCTTACATCGCAGATAATTTTATGCAGTACCTACTGCACTACTGCTGCTCTGCTGCTCTTTCTGCTTGCATTGCGATTCTTCGCCACTCAACCTTAGCTTTACCCTAAAAATCATCTGTACTAAGATCGTCGATGAATCCAAAGGGGTTCCCATCGTCGGCTCCACCCTCAAACTCGCCATCATCATCGCGGTCACCACCCATATCCATCGATGCATTAGAAACCTCCAACTCCAAGGACTCGTTCGCCACGTCATTTGTAAAAGCCGTCGCGGTATTCGATTTTGACTCGATCTTCGTCGTCTTTTCATCCTCACGAAGAATGCTAACCTTGGGTCTCTCGACCGTCACTGCAGCTGCAGCATTCGTCGCCAGTGATTGGTTTGCTTTGTCAGGAGGAGCCGAATAGTTGCCAAGGGCAGTAGTGGGAAGCGCGGATTTAGAATATGATGTGTATCCTTTGTCTCGTGTCTGTGAAGGTGGTGTTTCTGCGATCTGAGCTGACTGTGTTGTTGTGCGCTGGGAAGGAGTAGGAGTTTTAGTAGTCGACGTACTTGTCAGTATTGTTGGGCTTGGAACTCTTTTTGGGGTCGTGGCTACAAACTTAGAAGTTGTTGATGCAGTCGAAGTTTTCATATCATTTTGAGGTGCAGCAACATCTTCTTGAGCAACTGCTACTGAAGGCAGAGTTTCACTCACAAACGACTGCAGCAGTGATTTGGTGTCAGTGTTGGTGTTTTTTGTACTGTCGTGCGTGTATGTACTTGGTGTGGGCAAGACGGAAACAGTGGGCTGTGAATTGTTTACAGGTTTCTCCAGCTTCATACTCAATGCATCTGGGCGAGGAGGAAGCTGGCTTGGCTGATTTGATTTCTGGATTGGTACCTCATCAGAAGAAGAGGAGACTGGTTCATTAATCCTCAATTTGGAGCTATGCATTTGGTAATTTTTGATCGAATTTCGTTGGTATGTCGAAGCCGGTCTGTAAATTTTGTCCGTATTAGCCGTCCAAGTACCATGGCCTCTCTGTTGCCGCCTGTCATCAGATCGCTGGAGAAACCCATTTTTCTTTGCCTCGAGTGCCCTAGTTTCTGCTGTCAGCTCGGCTTCTCTCTCTCCATTCATCATGACTTCGGTGGTTGCAACATCGTTGCTAGCTTCGACGGTTACCCCATGCTCACCCCTGTTCGAAAAATCAAGCTGGAAAGCTCTGCTCACAAAATTCATTTTCTGGTTGTGCACACCTGTATTAGCCAGCAAAGGCACTACGAGCTCTGTAGTGTTGCCGTAGTAATTATTTATGCCACCAACAGCTGCTGTTGCCGCTGGTTGAAGAGGTGGAAGACCGGAAGAAAACTCGCCTCCGATCCCAGCCCCTGCAGCTGCTGCTCTGGCTTGAGCATGGGCAAGCTGGGCTTGAAGTCCTTGAATTTGCCTACGCATTGCTCTAGTAGCAGTTTCATCGGCTTCCCTCTGCGCGTCAAGCTCCAGTGCCTGGCGGTTCTTGATGCCCAAACGTAACTTCAAAGTCTGAACGTTAGCGTGCAATGCCTTAACCTGACGCTCAAAGTTACGCTTGTGCCCGAGAATGACGTTCGCAGCTCTTTTTTGCGCCTGTCGTTGCCTCTCGCTCGCCGAAGATTCAGCTCGTAGTTGTGCTTCCTCCAACTCGCGAATGCGGTTCTCGTTCTTCTGCACCTCCTGCTTTGCCTTGTTTTGGATGGACCTGATCGTCTCTTTCAATCTATTCCCTTCCTCCACTTTCTTCGCCAGTTCGTTTCGGTCGGCCTCAATCGCAGCCAAAGTCTCGTGATTGGCTTTGGACTGCGCTACTAGGGCCTTTACTTCTAAATTACGGCCGTTGAGTGTCTGCTCCAGGATACTGCATCTCTGTCGCTCAATCTCAAGCTCCTCATGAAACTTGGCCCTCTCTTCTTCCAGGGCAGTCTCAAGGGCTTTGAGAGTTTTCATATCTCCAAAACGAGCCTTAAGAGTCTCCTCTAACTTCTTCTCCCACTCGCGCTGGGTCTCAAATTTTGCCTGCTCGCGCGTCTGCCTCAGGGTCTGGTCCAGCTCTCTCGTCTTCTCCTTGTAGTCGTTCATCAGTTTATTCATCTCCTCACTCTTGTGAGCAATTTTGTCAAGTTCCAGCTGTAGACGCTGCGAGTTATGAACCGCTTCTCGCTTTACTTGCGCCTCGCGCTGCCGAACTCGTTCAATATCCTCCAGCAGTCTCTGTCGGGCTTTGTACTGGGTGGATTCCACAAGCTGCGCTTTTCGATTTAGGGCAGACGACATGTTATCCTCCTTTTCTTGAATTTCTTTCATTCGTTCTCTGTACATATCTTCAATTTGTTGTTGAACCACCTGCAGCTCGCCTCTGTGGCGCATGCGCTCCTCGATGCGGATCTGTGCTAGCTCGGTTGCTCTAATCCGCTCGACCTCTTCCTTCACTTCCTTCCTGGCCCTGGTGTCGCATTCTCTCTGATATTTACTCATGCGTTGATCTATTGCCTCAAATGGTTTGGAGCGTTCCTTGTCTAGCTGTTCCTGGTACTTGACCTCGAGCATCTTCAGCTTATAATCGACGCTATCGTATTCCAATCGGCTAGTCCCGTTTTTTGTCGTCTGCGTATCTGTCGTCTTTGTCGGGACTTCCCTGGGTTTGGGCTGTGGTTTACTTGCAAACGCAAGAAAGAACGCTTCAAGCGTACTTTTTGAAGACGAGACAGCTTTGCTGCTGCTCTGGGTCCTACTTCCACCGCTTAGCAAGATGAGGTTGTCGATAATATGTTGATCCGGCGTTGACATGGCCTGTGAGTTGCCATCCAGCCGCAGAACCTGCAGCAAGTCATCGACAGTATTCGAGTTGTTTCCGTTTGTTCCCGACTCTGGGAGGAATACGGAAAGAGTGTGGCGCAGTCCTGACTTGGAGAGGTACTCGGCGATGAGGCTATTAAGCAAGCGCGAGATAACTGACTGGCCCAAGGCACTGCCTTTAGCGACCACGGCCTGTGACGACCCAGCCTTTGCCTTGCGCAGTTGGCTTAGCATCTGCGCCCTCAGCTGGGACTTCAGGCTCTGGATCATCCCAGAGGATTGGAACTTGCTGTAAAGATCGGACCGGAGCTCATTGTACGAAGCCTCGACGGCCAATGAATTCACTGACTTACCAAGCTGCTTCATCAACGCCTGTGAACGGCCCAGTGTGCTTTTCGCCTCCCCAGAGGCAACCTTTGTGTCCATGAGGTTGCTCCGTTCGAAAGAGGAAGGTAGGGGCTTGTATCGGGGGATCCGAATAATCAACGGCTTCTCCCCCCCTCTCCAAAACTCGAGTGGCTTGATAGCAATCGACGGGTAGTCGTTCTCGGAAATCAAGTTAACAATAGATTTCTGATTTTCGAAAGATTTCCTCTTTGTCCTCTTCCTTCTAAAGTTCTACAGGATACCGAGAAAATATACTTTCTGGTGATTTTACCAAAATTTACCCAAGATTTTTTGGCCGAAAAAATTTTACGTCACCGCGTGCCACCCTTCTGCCTGCCAGAGATCTTTAGGTCGTTCTTGTCGCTCACGCACTTTGTCTACTGTACACTTTCCATTGGAATACATAGTGAACACCCCCTTCAACCATGTCTATGCAAATCTTCGTTAAGACCCTTACGGGCAAGACCATCACCCTTGATGTCGACTCTTCCGACACCATCAACACCGTCAAGCAGAAGATCCAGGATAAGGAGGGCATTCCCCCTGATCAGCAGCGCCTCATCTTCGCCGGCAAGCAGCTGGAGGATGGCCGCACCCTTGCGGACTACAACATCCAGAAGGAGTCAACCCTTCACCTGGTCCTCCGCCTCCGCGGTGGCTCCGGTGAGGACGAAGAGGAAGAGGATGATGTCCAGGCCCTCGTTGTCGACAACGGATCCGGTATGTGCAAGGCCGGTTTCGCCGGAGACGACGCCCCCCGCGCAGTCTTCCCCTCCATCGTCGGCCGCCCCCGTCACCAGGGTGTCATGGTCGGCATGGGACAGAAGGATGCCTACGTCGGAGACGAGGCCCAGTCCAAGCGTGGTATCCTTTCCCTGAAGTACCCCATCGAGCACGGTATCGTAACCAACTGGGACGATATGGAGAAGATCTGGCACCACACCTTCTACAACGAGCTTCGTGTTGCCCCTGAGGAGCACCCCGTCCTCCTTACCGAGGCACCCCTTAACCCTAAGGCTAACCGTGAGAAGATGACCCAGATCATGTTCGAGACCTTCAACACCCCCGCTATGTACGTCGCCATCCAGGCTGTCCTTTCCCTGTACGCTTCCGGCCGTACCACCGGTATCGTCCTCGACTCTGGAGATGGTGTTTCCCACACCGTCCCCATTTACGAGGGTTACGCTCTTCCCCACGCTATCATGCGTCTCGATCTTGCTGGCCGCGATCTCACCGACTACATGATGAAGATCCTGACCGAGCGTGGCTACTCCTTCACCACTTCCGCCGAGCGCGAAATTGTCCGTGACATCAAGGAGAAGCTTTCCTACGTCGCCATTGATTTCGACAGTGAGCTCAAGAAGGCAAACGAATCCTCCGAGCTCGAGAAGAACTACGAGCTTCCTGACGGACAGGTCATCACCATCGGTAACGAGCGTTTCCGCTGCCCCGAGGTTCTCTTCAAGCCCTCTTTCATCGGCCTTGAGCAGGATGGTGTCGCCCAGACCACCTACAAGTCCATCATGAAGTGCGATGTTGATATTCGCAAGGACCTTTACGCCAACACCGTTCTTTCCGGCGGTACCACTATGTTCAACGGCATTGCCGAGCGCATGACCAAGGAGATCAAATCCATGGCCCCCCAGACTATGACCATCAAGATTGTTGCCCCCCCTGAGAGGAAGTACTCCGTCTGGATCGGTGGCTCCATCCTTGCTTCCCTTTCCACCTTCCAGGCTATGTGGATCTCCAAGCAGGAGTACGACGAGTCCGGTCCCTCCATTGTTCACCGCAAGTGCTTCTAAGCGCCATGCATAGTGGGGAATGTCGATAATATTAAACGCTTGTCGCGTGCCGCGTTGTTAAAACACAATATCGTTGTCGATTGATTAATATTGTCTTGGCTACCAACTATATTCAATTTATAAATAATGCGCCTCTGGCTTGGCCTCGCCCGGCTCCTCGTTTTGCCAGTATATATAGTGTAGCTTCGCCATATTATTATACATGTACCAATATGCATGTACGATTGTATACCCCTTGTTTTTTATGCGCCGATCTTTGCAGCCTAGCACGATACGATCTCTGTACATGTATCAGAGCTAGTACGCTGCAACTACTACGCTACATAGTGCGCCGGCACGCGCGGCGGCAGCGCCCAAGCGCCCACGTATACGTACCGCACGCCCCTAACTTTACCGCAAAGCCTGCACGTTTGAACACGCCAACTGCCACATACCAGCTGGTCAGGCCGGTTTCATCACATATAATACGTTTGCCGAACAGTGCCACATCAGCTATTACGACGCCAGAAGGATAAAAGCAAGCAATAGAACAAACACGCGATGTAAGCATCTCTGGCACCTCGAGCAATACCGTCCACCTTCGCAAAAACAAAGCACAACTACATACTCTATGCATCACGTGTGTCCATTCATTCATTGTGACTTAAAATTTGACTCATATTTGTGCATAGCTGTCGCCACTGGCTCATGAAGTTGTAGAGCGATAGTGTTTCCTGTATGTTTACCTGACAAGAGAAATCCCAGCCTTCCGCAACTCGGCGAAATTCCTAATTAACCAGAATAGTAACATGTTAAACTCGACGGCGCATGAGTCACAAGTAAAAAAATTATCTGCAACAATCGGGACATTATTGGGAAAGCTGAAGTAAACTCTCACCTTATCTTCTCTTCGGCCAAAAGCGCTCTAAGCTTCTCCCTTCGCAAGTTTCTGTTCTTCCTCTTTGCTTCTAGTTTTTCTTCATTTTTCCTTGTGATATATACCCAATATGAGGGGCGATTGTGAATAAATTCGTTGCGCGGATAAAGAGAGTTTGGAAATGTGGAAAGGTAAAAGACAAGAAAAAGCAAAAGGCTGCTTACTTTTTTTCCTCGCGCTTTCGTACATTCTCGACATCTTTGATTGCAGATTCAGCGTACCACAAACAATTAATTCTATCTTTCTCAACCCTACATACATGCCAAATACAATGAATTCCAATGAATTAGCGCAGGACTCAGCGGGGGTAGCAGAAAAAGGCACTCACGCTTTGACACGCTCTTGTCTCTCTCTGTACATCTTCGCTTGCGCGATGTTTTTCATCATCAACTAAATAAGAAGAACAAAAACATAAATTGGGCATGATTTCAACCTCTATCATTTCCATAAAACTTACCTGTCCTGCCTGCAGAGCCATGTTGTGCGACCTGTCTCCTCTCCTTGCTTGTCGAGTCTGGGATTGGGTCGTTTCCCCTTCCTGTTCCTTCCTGGCAAATCAGAAGCAGGAGGGCAACAGCACAGCAACAGCCAGCTTCTGCTACTTTTGATTTTACTATGCTGGTGGCCAGTGCCTAGCGGCTAGTAATATTTGTTGGCAGGAGACTCGATACAATTTCCCTCGACGATCAAGAAAGTGACCAGTGGAAAGTGGCTTCCCCGAGCCCCCCAACACCAGTTACGAGCTTGTGTATTGTGTCTGCTGTATCATTCCAATCAACTTGTCACCAAGAGCAAATTGTGCAATAACAAACGACACATTTCTTTTCCCTGCAGCTTGTAGATGTCCTTGAATCGTAAAAAGTCAATTAAAATGCCCCTTCAGAAGAAGCAATCCACAAATCGAGTGATGAGCAAGAACGGAGAGCCTTTAGATCTGCACGCCATCGAAAAGAAGATGGCGCAGGATGCTGGTATATTCAAGCAAAGAATCGTCAAACCAACTGTAGACTCACTCCTGGCCGACTTCAGGAAAAATAATGGTAAGGGTGAATTCGGGGGTACCAGTGGCATCATGGGGATGCTAAACCTAGGCAACGTCAAGGGAAAGCTCGATCTTGGTGGCCACAAATGCAGCTCTAGAGGCAATGCAAGAGGTAGTGCGAGAGGCCTAGGGAGCGCCAGAGGTATACTCGACCTTGGCGGTAGCTCGCAGCCCCAGCCCACAAGGAAAAAGGCTAACGACACATTCACGACGAGTGCAATGAAACGATTGACTTTTTTGGAGCATCAGAACAAAGAGTTGAAGGAAACAATTCTTCAGCTTCAACAGGCAAACAAGAACCTTGAGGCTAAGTACTCTGCGCTGCAACAATCTGCGGAGTCAGCTGAAGATGCGGCGGATGAGATTTACAACCTCAAAAGTTTGGTTGAAGATTACAAGAAACAGTGTGGGGCAATGGACAGCTTTCTTGGTGATTATGGTTTAGTTTGGTGTGGTTATCGCGCAGGAGACGTCGAGAAAGAATCTTCTATACCAGAATTCCAGGCAGGAGGAGCGGAAGCAGATGTAGACCAGCGTCTCGAAATCTATTTTGACATCAAGAAAATGGCCGAGTGTATTGCCGATCTCAACTCTTTAGCTGGGGAAGGAAATATGGATGTAACACGAGAAGGGAAGAGAATGACTTTTACAAATAGGACTGAGGCACAGATCGTATTTTACAAAGATGGTATGTATTTTCAGAACGGCCCGCTTCGCCCGTACTATATGAAGGAAGCACAAGCTTTTGTTCGGGACATCTTAGAAGGTTATTTTCCATTTGAGCTCAAGGACAAATTCCCAGAAGGGGTCGTGTTTCGAATGGTTGACAAGTCAATAAAGGATTACGATAAAGAAACTCACTTGAGAGAATTCAGCAAGGGAAGTAAGACTGGGCACGAATCTGCGGCTCATTTCTTAAATCGCCTTCCTAAAAACGTCATCCAAGGAGGTCAAGTCATCGAGATCCGCAAGGGTATTTCCAAGCTATTGCATGGATCACCCAAAGCTGGAGCCGGCCCAAATTCAATTAAACTGATCGAAACACCGGTAATAAAGGATTTAGAGGAGCAGACAAAGAACGGCTTTCGTCCGAAGACCCCAGCAAACGTAACAACTTTGCAGTTGAAATTACCGACAGGAAAGCGTTTGTTGTTAAAGCTCCGATACAACGATACCATAGAAACCCTGCGCAAATACGTTGCAGAGAGTTTAGGTGAGGGAAGCAAGTTCGAGCTCCGGACAAATTATCCAAGACGGGCATACAATGACGATGCGCAGACGCTCCAAGCCGCCGGGCTAGTCCCGAATGCAGCACTTAACATCCGTGTGCTACAATAAGAAGGCAGGTATAAGGGCCTATATGGCCGAGCTGTATGCTGTTAGATTTTTTCGAGTACGATCCTGCGCGCTGTGTGCCCGTCTTTTGTACAATAAGAGCGGCTGCTAGGGGCTCGGTCGCTCGGCCGTGTGATGCGCGCCCGCCCTTTTATCGCGAGCATGAAGGCCTGCATGCTGTATATGTACGTATCGGCTACGTACGCGCCTTCTTGCTGGCTCACTGTACGCATTTATTGGCGCAGTTGCCAATTAGTGCGTTATTGTAATTTATCACATGCAGCAGATATAAACGCGGCTGCAACTTTGCGCCTAGTTGGCGGGCATGCTTGCTGCTCGCTCATAGAAGAGGAGATAAGCCTGGCATGCGAGGACTTCCGAAACCTCGACCTCTGTTACTGCAGCATCTGAAACACGGAACCACCGACTTTCACGCACACGTTTCACATCTTCCATCACAGAATCGTTACCTTGGCCCCCTTGTAAAATCACGTTCCGTCGATATGTGATATAGTGGCCTGATCTTGCGCCTCCGAGGTGCACCACGACAGAATTCAGTAGATATAAGAGCTCAAGACTACTTGGTTGTTCCGTGGTGTGAAGCGGTCTGAAGGCATCCTCACTGCCATCCTGGCTTCGAGATGACCCAATCTGGTTCTTGAGTACCCATGGTGCCATGGAGGCAATGGGTGATAAGTCTAAAGTCAGTCCAAATGCAACTTGCTGTTCATTTTTATGACTCCCAAGGCCCCTCTGCAGATGGAGACACAGCACTCGCGGCAGTTGCAGCAACAGCTCTCGCTTCACAACGTCACACTTGGCCACCTTTTCGAGACGATCTAACGTCATTGCTGACTTTTTTGTGTCGCCTGGAACGTGAAAAATGGCGTTGGCAGCTTCTGCTGCAGAGTCCGCCGCTGCTTTGCCTTCACTAACGGCATTCAGCCCTGTGTCTAGAAATGAGGTTAGTTTTGCTTCGCGTTTTCGAAGAATCTCTCGCGCGTGTGGGGTTGACCATTTACTGTTGGTCTTTTGCGATAGTTTCTGCCTCTGCTGGACAGACTTGAGGACCTCCTCAGCTGAGCAGTGTTCGCACATGACCGAGTTGAGTCGTTCAGGCTTGATATACCCCAATAGCAGGCTCTTCACCTGGAGTGAGCTCGCACCGTGAAGCGACAGCCCAAGGGAGTGATACCCAGAGAGACGCACAGGAGGAGTGTACCCACAGTCAAGACATTGCTTGGTGTTGGCTGAGGACCCAAGAAAAGGCATGTTGATAGTGAAGACATTGGTGTCAATGCCACTGGCACTGCTAGAGCTGCTACTCACGCCACTGCTGTTGTCATCCACAGACGTAGGTGCCCTATGTTTTGCCCTCTTTACTCCACCCTCCCCACGCTTACGATCCTGCGCTAAGTTCATCTTGATGGGCTTAAATTTTGAGGTTGGGCTATACCAATTGCTGTCGTTGCTTTTGTTCCGTGTGAGGCGTCTCGTCTCGGTCTCTATGGCCGTCAGCAGCGACGTAAACAGTTCATGCGCGTCCTGCTGATCGTTGCCGCTGTACATATCTTCCTCTTGAGCTACACACCTGTGCACCCGAACGGGGTCGCTGGTGTTGCCATCCACCACCCTTTGCAGCTCTATAAAGAGCTGTGAACTCGGGTGAGACTCCCGGAGCTCGTGCAAATAGCGCCGAAACTCGCGCAGGCTTGACAGTGCCTGCAGGATAGAATTGAGGAAACAAGTGTTCCCATTGTTTTGCAAACCTACCACCCGCGCTTTCTTTGGGCATCTGAACTCGGTTCTCTTCGTCACTTCAAAGGGCCTCTCGGCCTCATGAGCGACCCCCACCTTGAACTTTTTGTTATCCATCTGCCAAAAAAGGAAACCCAGCCCAGCTGCTGCAGTGATCGCTGCCCCAAACTCGAGCGATCTCCACCATGGCCGGTTTTCCGCTCCGGTATTCATGAAGTCCCAAGGATCTGGTAATGTTTTGCACTCTTGGGAGCTAGCTGTGCTGTGTTGCTGGTACTGCTGGTGCTGCAGGTGCTGGTGCTGGTGCTGCTGCAGCCAGCAAGTTACTCCTGTGCTGAAGAGAAAGAGAGAAAGAGACGGGCAAGCTCTGATCGAGAAAGCTTCCGACTCAACTCGACAGACCACGAAGACACGACTCTCCTCTACCAGTCGTCCACCAGAGGACCTTCAGGAAGCCATGACGTTGCCGAGAATATCGGTGAGTCTTTTTATCATAGTAGTGTGTATTCTTGTTCTGGTTTGATTTGAATGTACTTGAGGTTGGTTTCGTAGAGGAGCTTCATGATCTTGTCTTCAGAATCAGCGTCTTCTTTCATACATCTAACGTTGTACAACTGTGTTTGTGTGGGATCCAGGATAACGCGGCAGATACGTCTATGACGGTAACAGCTAGCATTATCTGTGTCATTTGCATTTACTGCTTGGTTCGCGCCTACCGGACCACAAATAAGATGAAGCTAGCAGCAACGACTCAAGTGACTTTTGTCGCGCTCACGTTCGTCTCATCATTGTGCAGCGCATCCTTTGCAGTTCTTCCATTAGCTGGTGTCCATGGTGTTCTAGCATCAGACCTGATTGACCATTTACGCGTCGTGATGGATTTTTGGACAAACACATACCTAATGATCTTTTGGCTCAAGGTGCACTTTTTCGTGCGATACCGCAGTGAGACGACGCTAAACTGGCTCTGGTGGATATGGGCCTCGCTTAATTTCCTCTTTGTCGTGTTTAACATCACCCTGTGTTCGCTTTCCATAGCCGCATTTATGAAGAGCGAAAAGGGCGCAGACACAAAGTACTATGATATTCGAATCGTGGGCAACTTTATAGCATACGTCATTGTTCCTGTCCTAGTCGGAGTTTTTGGCTACCAACTCTACGGCCTATTTAAGCGCTGGGGTCGTGCTTTCAACCCATCGCTCTCCCATACTCTGAAACGTATCGCCATTGGTACCACTGTGGTCTGCGTCTGTTTTCTGCTCAGAGCTATAATCTTGCTAATGGTGATGCTGGGTGTGTTTGAGGGCGATAATGTTAGCACTTCCATCTACTTATTCTACTATCAGGGACTCACTGCTCTACCACAGCTTATTGCACTCTATGTCATGGCCATACTCCTGCCCAGGCAGCGTGTTGGTGAGTCGGAGGGCAACAGCATGGTAAGCGGTGGCGAGTCTGGGCCATCTCGAAACCAAGACAACCTCCACAACCTCCACGCCAACAGTGGGTACTTTGACTCGCGTAATTCGCCAATGTCACAGAATTATATCCACGATAATGATGACGGCGAACCTGCGTACGACAACACGTTCGATGAAGACAATATTTACGGCGCCTGGAATGAACGGAGCAATAGCAGACCTACCAACAACAGGTACTACCACAACGCAGGCGACGATGGTACTGGAAGCAACAGATTTGCTACTCCATCGCACTCTCGTCCGATTAATTATAGCGGTACTCAGCCTCATAGTGGTGATAACAGATTCGCTACTGGTAGTGGTGGTGCAACAGGCACATACTATTCTCAAGGAGCGCGCGTAGGGGGATCGCTTCCAGAGGACCTCGGAGAGGGATAACAAAAGCACAAGCATTTATGCAGTCATCTGGCAGTATTGCTAATTGTTGGACCAATAGATACAGTTTGTAACACGGGATCATCGCTCATTGTGGGTGTTGTGCCCTGTTTGTTGTACACTCTGTACATATGTCCTGTGATTCGGCTGTGTATTGGCGAAGGAAGTATAATAAAACAAGATCGACTAGCCGTAGACGACTGATAGCGACGAGCTGAGGACTCGATCGACGCAATTTATTTTTCAGCGCATCCTCGTGTGCGCTGCATTTTAACACATCATACTATTCTGATACAGATTTATATATCGGATATAAAAAGCATAAAATGCCGAAAAGACGCGTCGTGCGCGCTACGCTGAGCCTCGCATTAGGCGCCTCAGCCGCCGAGCTGGGCGTCTGCCAACCCTTTTCTTTTTCTTTTTTTCCTTTATATGGATGCGGCGGCTGCCTCATGCCAGGAGCGCGCTGAGGCGCCCTTCGCCTGCTGCTGCAGCAGCGCCTGGCGCAACGTGGCAGCGAGCGGCCTAAAGTAACATGGCTGCAATTTCTGGCCTCGCAATGAACCGTTTGTGTGAATCCCTATCCATCAGATTGTAAACTTCATCTAACGCACATTCAAAGATGGCCGAACACCTTTGATATTCTTCCAAAAGTCCTCTTGTCTCGGCTGACATTGTGAAATGATAGGCACGTGTTCTCCCATTGCGCTGGTGTTCACCACTCGAGATTTCCTTTTCGTCGCTGTCTTTCTTGGCGCCCAAAAGCATTGAAATCGCGGTGCTGAACTCATCATTTGACGTCGCTGCTCGAGCCACAGCTAAGCAAAACCTCTTGTTTTCTCTCGAAACAGTGATTTTGCCTTTAACGCTATCGTATTTACTTTGCGTTTTTTTTCTGCCTTTTGTGTCTGATGGAGCTTGTTTAAAGATAGATTCTGCCGTTGCTCGACCCCCCCTGCTCATCTTCTTTCCACTCTGACTTCGAAAACTGCTTCTCTCTTTCGTACTGTCGCTTCCATTTTCGCTGCTAGGTGTGTGGATTACATAATCCACACACGCTAGCTGTTGTAAACGTGTTGGAGAGCACTATTCGCTTTAAGCCCTGCTGTCCGATATCATTGGAATCTCTGTGGCTATGGCTGCTCTTTGTGCTCTTTTTGTCCGCATCTGGATCTTCTCCAAACACACTATCGCTGTCATCGTATACATCGTCACCATTCTTGTCATTCTTGTCATTCTTGTCGATTTTTTCGTTTTCATCCTCCTTATTCTCTTTATCTCCCACTGTTTTTTTCTCCTTGTTATCTGCAAACACATTTTCACCCGAAAGTGACGCTACCGGTGAGCAAGCCACTGGCGACCCTGCAGGAGAGAGAAAAGCTGGTGATGCATGTCCAGGTGTAGAACAGGCTGATGATCTCTGTGTAATACGAGTTGACTTCATACCTTGTAATAATGGCTCAGGGGACTGTCCACGACTGCTATCAGGACTGGCGGCTACCATAGGTACCCCCCTGGATCCAGCTCTTCTGCTTTTGGTCCCAACAACAGTCGTTACAACGACTTTCTTGCTGGGCGAGGCTGAAAATAGCGATGCGAATGAGTTGGAAGAGGACCTCCCGTTGATCTGCAGACTGGCTGTGGAAGTGCTTCCACCTGGTGTACACGAGCCACTGGCAGGCTGTAGGTATGACATGAGGCCAGATATCTGATTCCCGCTCTTGTCCAGATCATAGCTCGAATCTACTCGGAGGTTGTTAAACGAATCCTGATCAAAATACTCCTGAATTTTCGCCACCATAGCAAAAGGTAGGTTCACCTGATACAATGCGTTCTGACCAATGAACATCTCATACACACCCAGTGCTTTCAGCATCAGCTTCGATAGTGTTTCCCGCGAAATCACGATGTCACACTCATCGTTGGGCGAGTTGCCGTTGCTGCCGCCAGTAACAGCGTATGGCTGTGAGTTCAAATTCCGAGCTACGGTATTATTCGATGGCACCAGGCTGCTGAGATTCCTGCTGCTGTCATGCTGACTGCCTTCTGTCTTGCTCCGCCGGCGAACTTTCTTCTTGGCCGCGCGCGCGATTTTCTGGAGCTCCGTTTCTCCAAAGAGGCGAAACATCATGGCAGCTTTGTAGAACTGAAGGTTCTCAGGACTCCATTCGCGGATTGCGTGTTCCTCGAACAGCTGTAAACGACTAGGGCGAGTTAGCGTGTCAACAAGATGAACTGTGTCATTCAGTGCAGCAGTCTTGTCAGCATCGTTTTCCATTGCTT
>JACKZZ010017855.1_pt1 | contig 20766 bp, 9 predicted proteins | sample 8027871 | NCBI WGS metagenome assembly JACKZZ01 (sample SAMN15724774, study PRJNA655200) | protist metagenome | isolation source: fluorescence activated cell sorting (FACS) single amplified genomes of... | place: USA: West Boothbay Harbor, Gulf of Maine | collected 2000-07-19
TTCTTTCTTTTGGCTTCTTCCATATATGCTTCTATTGCATCTGAGTCGTACTGATGCTTGAATCCACCGGGCATTTTATAAATAGAGGTTCTATCACCATGACGAATAGATAATACCAATTGAACAAGTTCCCAGTCATCGGAGCTAGCACCCAGAAAATTTTCACCATCTGAAACTGAACCCCCTTTTCCATTCCCTTTTCCTTCTAATCCTGCATGTAAGTGCTGATTGCAGTATCCGACAACCCTCTTTACTTCTGGTGGACATCCCATATCGATACCATCCAAACCTAAACCTTGTCGAAATTTACTGCATTTTGTTTCTACATTTAAACTATTAGGTGTCACATAGTTAGCATCACGTATTTTCAAGAATTGTATAGTTAGTCTTGATAAACCATATGTCAGTATACAGAATATGAACAAGAAAAGCATCTTATGTTTCTTTAGAATTTTGAGTAATTCAATATTTCCCTTCTCACTTTTGTGTGTTGATGAAGAATACTTTTCAGAGTCAAATTCACGGTCTTTGTTACTTGGAATCCCCTGTCTCATCATCGTAACATAAAATACACGTCAATTACAAAATATTCTACGTTTTTGTTTTTTTCTATAGGCTTATCTTTTGCATAAACTTCACAATATGAATCACAAATCTTTGCACATAAGAAATATAAATTATATACAATTTTGTCCCACTGAAAGTATTTGAAGCCTGTATTAAAATCCCAATCATCATTTTTACGTTGGAAATTAAAGATATTTTTTGTGGTTTTTAGTTTTATTAACACATATACTATTTTTTGTCTAATTAACAAAATTGGTTTCAAATTGACGAATATTCACAGAGAATTTTGCATTTCTTATCGAATCACAGATAATTTGATTTTTTAAACATCGTTAGATAGTCATGCAACAACTTGCAGAAGAGTTTGTACAAAATTTAGCTCAACATGACTCCAAAGTCAATAAAGAAATAACTGCAGGATTACGAGTAGAAATCGTGTCATGTAAAAATCTTGCCATGCCACTAGAGACACGTGAAGTCATGCAGGGCCTTCAAGCATCTGTATTATATCGCAAAGAGCACGTAAGAAGTGGTACTGTATTATGTGAAAGTAGTGATCCAGTTATTAATTTCACAAAAGATTTTGCTGTAGAGAGAAGAAGCGTAAGTAATTACTTTAATTTTTTGTTTCGATCACCACAACTCACAACCAACGTTAACATTATATCACACATCGAAATGTCAAAATATTATTCCATTCATAAACTAATCATAACTTTCATAATTTACTTTTTTCCTTCTTCTATCTCGATCTTATCTTTAGATCATGGAAGAGGACAACCTGATAATGGTGTACCTCTCTGTGGCACCTACCAAGATTACAGATCAAACTCGTTGTGGTGTACGCAATTGTTGTCGCACTTTGATCTCATGTGCAGCTATTGATCCAAGGCTTGTGTGTACATATGGTGGGGATTACATATCTGTTGAACTAATTCCATGTGAGAATGATGGTATTAGTGCTGCCGAAGCAGGTGAAAGTGTTGCAGGTAATATTTTCGTGAGATTGTCTCTAATAGGGGAAAATACCCGTCCTGCAAATTCAGTATTTACTGGAGATAATGATATAGATTGGAGCTTGGAAAAAAATGAACGAAATATTGATGATTATCAGGATAGAGTTGCCAAAGCTCATCAAGATACTTTTCAACTAGCACGCAGTTGGTTTAGTCGTGCACGCAGAGAATTTCCATTTCTTGAGGATAGAAAGATTAAAATAGTAGCTGAAGATGAATGTGGTAGACATCGTTTTGTATGTGGATTTATTTCACCTGATGTACAAACACCAAGATCTATCGATGGTCCTAGATTCGCTGCCAGATTCGTTTCCTTAATCCCATTCAAAAGGGATGTTTCACTTTCAGGCGAACGTGTTTCAACTTGGCATTCTGCTCAATGTACTGCAATACGCTTACAGGGTGATGTAGAAGATCATGCATTGCTATTATGTAGTATCTTATTGAGCTGGGGTATGGATGCTTGGGTATGTTATGGTACTATTTATGATATGGATGGTGGTGCAGCAGGAAAAAAAGGAAATCATACTATGTTCCGACCGCATTATTGGGTTGTTACACTTGATGATTTACATGAAGGGCGTCTTGTTTTTTGGGAATCATTAACTGGGCAACAATACAATGTTACAGTAGATCGTAATTTGAAAGTTACTAACTCACAAGATGGGGATGATGAGCATCCGTTCAGAGAAGTCTTTGCTTTATTCAGACATGATGCATTTCTTCTCAACACACAGCGTTTTGCAATTGTTTCACCAGCTGCAATCGAAAGTGAGAGTACTCTTCATGCAGTAGCCTGTAATTTTAATCTCAACGATAGTCGTACATGGTTGCAGTTCCCATTCCAAGGTAGTGATTACAAACTACTTCGTCATCCTGGAAGTGATGTTGTTTTATGTGACATTGTTCCTAGATCTACTGTACCATCATCATCATCATCATCATCATCATCATCATCATCATCGGTTAGTAATGATAGTGGTAATCAGAATTGTTCTGTAGATGAGGAGTTTCTAGAGGCTGCATTGAAAGACGCTATCAGAATTTGGCGTGCAGAATCAGGTTTACAGACTCGTTTCGATGACTCTCTTGGTCTTGTATTGCAACCAGCACTTGCTGCTTACGAACTAGATAGAGCAACAGGAGTGACTTTTGGTAATCAAGATTTTCAAGCAGCTATCAAGAGTAAAGTTCTCAAAGGGGAAACATTTAAAGCATATCCTACTTGTTTCGGTCATGCTGATGCACTGAGTATTATTACAGCACTTAAACTAACAGGGGCAGTACAAGACATTGTTTTAAGTCGTAGTGAAGGTCAAGTAAGCAATGTTGTGCCTGAAGGTACACGTCTAGCAGTAAGAGTCAAGATTATACCTTATCCTGAAGGATGTTGTGCATGTTGGGTAATGGTTGCAGTATGTAGATCAGCATCGAAATAACAGAAAAGAAATAGCACATAAATAAATTAGGAACGAGATATGGAGCCGAAACGAAATTGTATTTAGGTAGTTAAAAGAGACAGAGAGAAAAAACGGCAGCGAGCCAAGGAGCAAGGAGATGGGGTCAGGTGCTGTTGCACAGCCCAATGGGAGAGTGTGTTTATAGATTTGAGAGTAGTAATAGTAGTCATAGTGGCCAGCTTACCTTACAGTTACGAATAGGGTAATGGCAAGGTTAGACAATGATTGCTTATAAATAAATAAAGTTTAAAGTTTCATTCATTAATATATAATAACACTCCAACTAACAGCTCTCAGCTTTCTTACCGTCCTTTAGTGTAAACCTTGTTGTGATGATCTGGCAAAAATATGAAGAGTAAAAAGAGACCTAAGATGAGGAAGATGATACATCCCAAGCCTGGTTTTAATTCAGCACAAAAGTTTTCCCAAGAGTACGTGTTGAAACGCCTTGTATGAGTTGACAAAGATGGCCGATGGCATGGTTCATGGGTAGTGACATTGCTAACTACAGTATTATTTTCATCTTCAGGGGGTGGTGTTAAAGCTGAAGGAATTTCCACTGGAGCCATCCACCACTTTCTTGACGAGGAAAATAAAGATACTGTATCTTCATTTCAAGTGTGAGGCAAGAACACCTGGTCGCCTGTATCAACGAGATCACTACCACTAGCGTTACCAGAGCAAGTATCACACGACTCTGATTTTTCAGTGATACCAAAACTACGATAGAAGTTTGGAATATTATGTGTGTAAGTCAAAGCATCCATAGCTGGCAAACGTCCTGAAGAAAGATAAGTAAGTGCAGCACTCCCACCAATGGAAATATGTGAAAACCCTTTATGATTTGGATTTGGTTGATGCTGCGTACATATGCGGGAATGCCCTCCTTCAGAAGTTGTCAACTGAGCTCTAAGATTGTGATGAGTGACTCCTTCAATAGCGCTTAAAGTCTCTGCGCCACATGCGAAAGTTGTAGCTTGCCCTTTTTCAGTAAGAAGTAGTAAGGTATGAATTAGAGTCTGAGTTCCACTGGAGAAGTCCTTGTGCTCGAACACACCCAATGGTCCACTCATCAGAATAGTTTTGCATCCTTGCAGAGCATTTTGAAACTTTTCAATTGTATGAGGTGAAATGTCATAACCAGCAGCATTACTAGGAATGCTACTGTTAGGACCAACAGAGCAAGTGCTAGTACCAAAATTCTGATCACTGAACAGATTTGAAACAGTACTGGTGGAGCACAGAAACTCATCAGCTAGCATCAATTGAACTCCTCTTCTGCGAGCTTCTGCAATGATGGAAAGAGCTTCTTCAAGGCAATGATCTTCTACAAACGACATACCAACATTATATCCTAATGCTTTCAAAAATGTGAAGACCATAGCCCCACCTAAAAGCATCTTGTCGACATGAGATAGCAGTGACCTAATGAGTGACAATTTGGTTGTTACTTTTAGACCTCCAACAATTGCACAGAATGGTCTTTGAGGATTGGACAAACATGACTCCAAGCATGCAATTTCAGCATGAAAATTAAACCCAGCAACATGTATAGGACAAGGCTGAATGTAATTAACGATGCCATAGTTGGAGCTGTAAGCTTTGTGAGAGATACTGAAGGCTTCATTCACGAAGATATCAATATCTTCACTTAATTTTTGCGAAAAGAAAGGATCACAGATTTCATCTTCACGGTAATATTTTACATTCTCACATAAAAGTATTGATCCAGCATGCATAAGTTCAATAGCTCTATGTCTAATAGGGCCAATGCAATCTTCACAAAAAGAAATCTTAACTTCATCACCAAGAAGATTAATAATTTTGTACATTAGATTACGAGTAGTAAAACTAGCATCAAATTCCAAATGAATTTGTTTTTGACCATCATTCATTGCACTACACTGATTTGGGTGACCAAGATGGGTGATAACAACTACTTTTGCTTCATGTGTTACCAAATAATTCAGGGTTTCAATGCTGGTGCGTATCTTACTATCATTATCAACCCAATGGAACTTGTGTGTACCATTCAAAGGTACATTATAATCAACACGAACAAGAACTACTTTATCTTTCAAAGTTTGTGGATTCAAATCCAAAAGATAAGCTTTATCACTCGATTTCATCTGATTTAGGCTTGTATTATCTCTTTCGTTCATTTTAGATCCAATTTTAAGAAATGGTTGTAACAAAAAAAGTGTCTTCTACAACAATAGTGGGAATTGGGACTCCCTTTTCTCTTTTCTCTTCGTAGGGACAACTCCAGAATAATACATTTATCAGGGTGATGATGAAGAGGTGCTATCTGAACAGAAAATAAGCAAAGACGATGGTTTGGATTAAGTCCTTATAGGTAAGTATACTGCAAGCGTTCATTCTGACATCTGAGCCAAGATCAAACTCACTTTTTTATATTGGATGAGTTGAAAGACGAAAAAAAATTGAGAAATTTGCATTTACAAATTTACATAACTACAATAACAACAAATACACTTTACCCACTCTCTCTATATTCAGTAGACACTTTTTTTTACACGTCTACAATATGCATTTCTGTCTTCATAGATGGAAGTATCAATATTTTTTGACTGTTAAGGTCACTAAACTCAGATGCTGCATCATCTTCTGCCCCACTTACATTGACATGATCATGGATCACTTCTGTTATATTCAACAATCTACGCTTTACTGCACTCAAACTTGCACTATTACTATTATCTTTTTCATCATTTGCAAGTCCAATGGAGTTGCTGGTGAAGGATTTGTGACTTACATGTATTGCATCTTTAGATTCACAAAAACCATGCTCTTCTCCTTCGCATTCTTCAATTGTGTCTACATCTGGATCTGCATCTGCATCTATAGTTCGTGTGTCATTCTTAAAATCTAGCAAGTCACCTATCCCAGTCATCGCGTAAATAAATTCCTCGTAACTGATCTGCCCATCGTGATTTATGTCACAACTCGCAAGTACCTGTTGGAGATATTCTTCAAGTGATAGATCCATCTCTTCATTATCAGGTTCTAACAAAGTAGGTGCCCCATCTTCTGCACCTGACAAGTCAGTGGAAGTATTGAATCTAATCAGCTCTTGACTCTGACTTTGACTTTGACCTTGAGAGTTAGCATCGAAGTTGGAGCTCGCAGTTAAATGCGAGTTTTCAAATTTTTCAGCCAATGCACTCATACCAACACTTTCACTAGCATCTCCATCACCATTGAAGTATTGACTAGGATTTTGATTTGAAAAATTGGTAAGTCCAGTTCCAGCTCTACTTAAAACGGGTGTAGCCGCAGTTTTAGGTGACCTAACAATATTACTTACAATTTTTTTCGAATACTCTTTTTTCATTAACTTATATTCATACATTTTTTTTAATTCACTCATTGATATAAAGCCATCACCATCATGATCCAACAAACAAAAAGCTTGAGATACTTCCTCTATGTCTAAAACTTCAGGATTAATAGTGGCTGCAAGGAATTCTGTGAAAGTGATTTGATCATCCCTATTAACATCCATCTTGTCAAAAATTAGATTAGTATCAGCAACAGATAACGAATTACCAGGGTGAAGTAAAACTAAAGCATCACTAAACTCTTTTCTACTTAAAGAACCAGAACTATCAACGTCAATACTTTGAAAGAAATCTCTCATTTTTCTTGTTTGATCATCTGCTAAACCAAATGCTAGTGCCATATTACCAGTGCGTTGTATACACCATTGCTCTTTAGAATTATTAGTGATAATATTACCTACAGCGTCTTGTATTGTTTTATCTGATTTTTTTGAATAAACAGATGATATTGAATCAGGATTGAGATCTTTTCCATGTGTTGCAAAATAATTTTCACTCATTTGTGATGATAATTGTTCAGAATAATTGTGTGCATTATTCCAATTTATTGCCCATTTTGTAGTAGATACAAGAAAATATGGTTCACACATTTTATCTGTACCTATAAAACTTGCTAAATTTATACTTTTTTGTACTCTTTGTTTATCTCGATCTGTTCTTTCTTTTATCCAGGGTATTTCCATTGCTTGTGCGGAACTAACGCGTTTAGTGTAATCCGGACACAATAAAGTTTTCACAAATTTTTTGGGTTCATCCGATAAATGTCCCCAATGTTTTTGACTCATAGTATATCTTCCAGCAAGAATATTAGTTGTCATAGCAGCTTTACCAGCTTCATTAATTGCTTTATTACCCGGTACAACAAGTTTTTCAAATGGACGTTTACCACTTAACATAATAAATAATACAACACCAACACTCCATACATCACAACGTTCATCATAACTTTTTCTAAAAACTTCTGGTGCTGTTGTATATGGTGTCCCACAATGAGTTTTCATTGGACAACATCCTATAAATCTACTACCATAACCAAAATCAATTAACTTGATTTGTGTTGTACGATCTGGTCTTGTTTCAAGTAAAACATTTTGTAATTTTATATCTCTATGTGCTATACCACGCTCATGTATATGGCATACAGCTGATAATAATTGTCTACATAATAATTTTGCCCATTCTTCATCTAAACACTTATTATTGTTATAATTTGTGTGTTCACGACTATTAATTAAATGTCCAAGATGTCCACCAGAACATAATTCCATAACAAGATGAATATTAAGATCACTTTTATATACAGAAAATAATCTTACAATATTTGTATGATCTACATCTTTGAGTAACAGAATCTCTCTTTCAAGACGTAGCAAATCATTTGTTGCTTTATCACAAATTTTTATAGCATACACTACTTGTGTTACAACATGTTCTGCTGCATGCACTACACCACATCCACCTTTACCTAAGACTTCTTCATATAAAATTGTATAATCATCGTCAATATCACTTACTTTCTTGTGTACAAGTGATGATCGCACACTTGATGAATAGTTTGACTTCCATTGTTGCATTATAAGCTTTTGATCCGGTATGGCAGCTACTTGGGCTGAATAACAGAACCCCATATTAACCAATCCCAATCGAAATATTCAAATTAAAATGGACTACAAGTTTAGGATCAGGGCTACTGGAGGATAGATGTTGAAAAAATCTTTAACTTGCAAAAATAACGATTTTATTACAACAATGAACCAAATTTTGTACTTGGTGGACTAACCTTGATCTACCCAATGATGCACAAATTCCACAAACACTTCACTTCACTTCAAAACATACTTCTTGGGAAGTGGGAAGTGGGAGTGATTTTTCCCTCATGAGTTTCTTGATCTTGAAAGATTTCTTCATTTTAGAATATTCTTCATTGATTTTTGATAACTTAGGGTGTTATGAGCGTGTCTTCAAGAAAATTGACCAGTGCTACGTGTCAACGCTTGGGAGATCTCGCATGGAACAAGATGGCCAAAGGTTAGTTGTGGTTTTTTGCAATTTACATTATTTTCCTTAAACTCTGCTATTAACAAATATTGGTTGATAAAATGCACCATTGAACACATTTCTAACTTGTCCTCCTTTTATTTTCCTACAGTAAATGCTGAGTTATTTTCTCTCACTTACGGCTCAATGGTAGCACAGATCATTAGAGATTATGAGGAAGTTGACAAAATCAATATTCAATTAGAAAAAATGGGATACAACATAGGGGTTCGTGCCAACGTTTATTGCGACTGATGCTGTTGATGTCTTCGAAGTTTCCATTGGTGTGCCGTTACTAAGATGTGAATTATATGCAATATTTGCAAAAATTCAACGGAATGGTAGTGTCCCTATTGATATGTTACTAGAAAAGATGGAAAGTGAAACTGATTTCGGTGATAAAACAGGAAAATCTGGCGTAATTGATTCATCAAATGGGAATGATAGTTTTGGGAAAACTTTATGGAAAAAAATATGTAAAGTTCGTAGTAGAAAAAGTGAAGCAGAATCACTCCGTACAGCGCTATTGGAAGCTGACAGAGATGGTCAGGGTCGTTTATCAAAAAGAGAACTGCAACGCATACTAGACAAACATGCTGATCTTACAGATCCTGAAGCAGCATTATTGGAAGAAAATTTGTCATTGTTTGATAGTGTTGGTGTAAACCGTGCTCATCACTCTCATCATGCCGCTTTATCAGCATCTGCAGCTAATGCGAGTAGTGCAAATTTTGTAGATTATCCTCAATTATTATTATTATTACATGAACCCATTAGTCAATGTACTGCTGTTACAGTTGCTGGACTTGGTTTAATGACAAAGATGACACGCACTGGTGGTGATTCTCTGGATGCAATGCGTCGTCTTGTACAACTACTTTATCGCAATTTTAGTAGTACTGATAGAGATAATACTGGTTATATCACTGTTGAAGCTGCAGAACAAGTCATACAACAAGAATGTTCTAATATTAACGACTCAACATTGGATTTGATACTAATGGCGTTTCAAGATAATAATAGTGATTGTATCAAATACCCAGAAATGTGGGCATTCCTTACATCGTGTCATATTAACACTGTTCTACATAGAATGAATGAATTAGATACCATACGTCAAAAGCAAGGTTACAATTTTACAGATTTCTTGACAAAATTGGGTAAAAAAAGTAAAATTGACCATATAAAACTATCTGACCAATTGATATCATTAGGAATCTTAATGTCTGAATGCAGTATACAATCAATCTATCATAAATATCCCATGGATAATAAATCAAATAAAAATATATTAAATGTTGAAAATTTCATTATTGCATTAAGTACAGTTGATGATGGTGATGATGGTGATGATGTTGATGGTGCAAGTAAATTACGCCGTCGTGGTAATAATAGTAATACAAAACAAGAAATTGTTACATTTAATAAAGATGGCAAAGATGAAATTACTGTAGAATTATTATCTCATTACGATGAGAAATTAAAACGTGCAGTACAATTAGCATTTGACATGTTTGATATTGATAATAATAACACTGTTGATGAGACTGATTTGGAAAGAATTATGAATTCTATTGGTTATGAATGTAGTTTTATAGAATTAGAGAGTATGTTAAATAGAATTGATAAAGCTGGTACTGGACAATTAGAATATAATATGTTGATGTCTGCTGTAATGTCACATTGTCGTGAAAAATATAATTTAGCTGGTACTACAACAAAAGAAACATTACATGTTTATTTTAAATCATTGGATAGGAATGGTGATGGGACTGTATCTTATTCAGAATTTATGCATGTTTCAAATAGTGCTAATGCAAATCTCACTGATGAGGAAATGACCAGTTTAATTGACTTACTTGATGTTGATGGTGATGGTAGCATTGCATGGGAAGAATTTGAACGTATTATTAGTATGTTTGAGGATAGAACATTTATGATGCAAATATCGCGTACACAAAGATCTGCTTGTAGGAAAATACAATATTCTCATTTGCCGAATCCAAAAAAACATTTAACAATGCATCAAGGTTTACCAAAATGTTACAGATTGTCAACATTAAGTAAAGTTGCTCAATCAGAAAACACATCAATTGAAAATGTTATTAAATCAAAAATACCTGCATATCATCCTGATCCAGTGGATGTGAAATCTAATGCAAGATTAACAAATCAAGTTAAAAACGAATTAGAATTTGAAATATTTGTTGATCGAGTACAAGGTGTTCCAAGCGAAGATAAAGAAAGAACAAAAGATGTTTTACATAGAGGTATTCGATATTGTGTTGTACAAACAGATAAAGTACCATCAGCTGAAGATGCTGGACATCCACCTAAATTTATATCTAACGTATCAAAAATGCATGCAGTAACAAATCCATTGAAACGTGATGTGTGGGAGTTTGATCATCCAGACAACATTAACAGTGATTTGACATCATTTGTTAAATGTACAGCTGAACAACCTTATATATATGATGATGGTGATGCTAGTGCTAGAAATACTGTACGTGTCAATACCAATCAATCATCGTTAGATCAATTATATGTTTTTATTGAACTTGTTATTACTTTACGTGTTGGTAAAAATGTTCAATTAGGTAGAAAAGGTGTTGTAAAACGTACTGGTAGAAAAGACAAAGAACCTGAATTTGATGTATCTGCTAGTAGCAGTAGAAGATTTATGGGGATGTTTGGTTTTGGTAAAGATAAAGATAATACATCATCAGCATCGTTACCACGTCAAAATAGTCGTCGAGGCAATACAAACAATTTGCGTGATTCTCATGATGTAGATGAAAATGACCATCCTAACTCTCGTGACAGTAGTCCTGAAAGAGGTGATCATCACAATAGAGATGATAATGATAGCAATCTTGATGATACTCCTGATTCTGATTCTGATGCTGGACCTACAGTTGAAATGACATGTGCTTGGTGCATGGTTCCCATCAACCAAACACTTTCTCAATCAACCAATGGACAAAATATTCGTTTGAATTTTGAGATGTATGGTGGTTCCCCTTTCTCTGTGGTGCCACTTGATGTCATTAAGAAACGCCCTGGTGCATTCTCATACATGTATCGTCATCTTGGCTTTACTGTCAAACCAACTATTACAGTAAATTTACGTCCATTACCATCCGCAATTAATTATTCTATACCTACACAAGTGAATCAAAGAGGTGTTGCAGTACCAGTTTCACAACAAGATAAAAATGTAATTATACCACGTTCATTATTTTCATTAATGCCAAATAATATTGTATTACCTAGAAAATCTGTACTTATGGTTGCATTATTTCGTCAATTGTTAAGCAAAGAAACAATGGATCGTATGAATCATAGTGATGATGCAGCTTTACCGCAAACAGGTGTGACAAAAAGTCAGAATATTTTATTGTCTACATTTCCATCAATGATGGAAGATGAAGCTGTATGCCGTGTTTTAATGTATTTATGGTCATTGGAAGCTGTACCAAGTATATTTAAAAAGAATTTACATCAAATAGACACAAATGATTTAATGGCTACTGCAAATTTAGTTTCTTTTCGTGCTGTTGCTTTACGTGTATGGCGTGCATTTTCATCACCAGATGCGAGACCAAATCCACTACAGCCAGTTGAAAGTGCAAAAGATATTCAAAGAAGAGAAAATAACATATTAAATATGGTCGGATTAAAAATGAAAAATGGTGTATTATTTCCGATTACTGCTGATTTAAGTAAAGTGATAGCAACTGCTACAAGTGGTACAGAAATTGTAAGACTTGGTGGTATTGATGTAAAGGCATTAATCTCACGTATGGATAATCAACCAGGTATTTTGAAGCTGATCCCATTGAGTGATCATCTCTATTCCCCATTCAGCACACAGGAGCTAGTCATGAATAATCATGAAAGAGCTGAATTTTAATTGAGATAAAACCAAACCAAACATTTAAAAAAAATGAATCGAATTGAATTGAAATTGAGAAAACACTATTGAAATATTGTAAGTAAATATAATAGAGAAAAAGTGAGGAGAAGAGAAACAACGAGAAAGGAAAGGAGAAGAGAGGAGAGGAGAAGAGAGGAGAGGAGAAGAAGAGAAATAGAAAGATGGATGAGAAAAGATACGTAATATATTAACTAACCTTCAAAAGAAAAAAACATAATCAAATTATTTATTTGGTTTTAATTTACATTATTTTACACTTGATAAAACATATACTTAACAGATAATAAAGAGAGTTTGCGGAGTATTGGCTAGCTACATCATAGCGGCTCAATTGTTCGCTTCGTGGTTTTTGTCATTGTTGTGGGTGCAGCACTAGCGCCTTCCCTTCTTCTTGCCTCCTTTCTTATTGTGATTGGCTTTAACTCGGGGCTGTGGTTGAGGCTGTGGTTTCGGTTGTGAAACATCAGCCACGACAACACTTGGTTCTGGTTCTGGCTCCGGTTCTGCTTTTTTAGGGGTTTCTAAGCTCTTTTCAGTACTAAACTTTTCAAACTGTTGCTCCAAAAAAGATGCACCAGAATCACAACCTGGGGAAACTGAGGTACCTGAGACTTTGCCGGTAGTAGCTACTACTACATTCTCAGCATCTGTAGCATTTCCTCTTGCGATTTCTTCAAATTGTTTCTTCAAGAAAGATGAAGATTCACCCCCACTCCCACTTCCTGTTTCTTGAACAGTAGCAACGACTGTTTCTTTTACTTTCACATCAACTACCAGTATTTCAGCACCTTTACCCTCTTCTTTTAAAAGGGCTTCTTGGTCTATCATCACATCACTCTCATTTACAGTGACAGTTGTAGTGGCAGGGCTCAATGCTTGGACAGCTACTACTTTCTGAAGTTGTTCCAATTGAGCCTCCAATTCACGCATCTTCTTTGCTTGTACCTCGAACTCTTCCTTTAAGCGCTGATTTTCCCTCTCCACTGCTGATGACACACTAACATTACTGACATTATCATTATCATTGCCATTACTAATTAAATCGTTGTCACTATCGCCTTCGACGTCGCAAATGGCAGTCACATCAATTTCTACATCAACTGAATCGTTCAGTGACTGGGCATGAGACTGTACTTCTTTCTCTTGGGTCAAAGTGTCACAAGCAGCAGCACTTGTAGAAGTGGCAAGTGGTGATGTGAGAGTGGAAGTAGACTGCATCATTGCTGTTGTTTTTAAAGAAGTTGGATTTTGATTCAGGACTTTTCTAGCTTTCTTCAGAAACTGGGATTGTTTCAAAACGTTTTCATCATGAGCAGCACTACTAGTTGTCAGATAGTGTGGTGCGAAATGTATATTGTCATGAGCCTTGTAATGTGGATGCATTTGCAAATGTGGGTCATGCTTAAAGTGACGTTCAATAAGCAGAGCATCTTCTGCTGGCTTTTCGGTTGGAAGTTGCGTGGGTGACTTGTAAAGTTGTCTTTTCTTTTTTTGGCTACCATTACTGTGTGGTTGGTGGTGTTGTTGTTGTTGTTGCAGTTTTGTGTGTACTTCGTGATAGCGCTCATGAACTTTGTCTTCAGTAGTAGACTCAATTTCTTTCAACATATTCTGCGTGCTGTCATCACCATTGTCACCTTCACTGTCGTCATTATCGTCATTATCGTCATTGTCAGCATTACGGGTACTGACAGGAGACTTTTTACCATAGTCAATGTCAGCGACAGTACCAGTACCAGTACCAGTACTTGTGCTTGCGTTCTGACTCTCACCCTTTGTAGGTGTTTTACTTACTTCATTCCAATAAACAGCTGACTTCCAATTTGATTTTCTATCACCATACTCCACTGCTATCTGTTTCAATGTCGCATGATAACTGTCTGTAATCCTGTGTTCAGGGCAAAATCCAACAGGAGGTTGGGTCTTACGACCAAGTACTGAAGGGTGGTGATTGCATGCATCCAACCAAAGTTTTCCTGCGTGAGAACTTGCGTCATAGCCTGGGGTGCCATTCATACGATATGATGCAGCCAAATTGATTCTAGGACTTGATAGCAAATTTCTTGGTGATGAAGCAGCACTGACACTACTACTCTTGGTTTCACTAACACCACTAGTAGATGAAGATGATGTAGGGGACAAAGATCCCCCAAAGCCAAAAAGAGTAGGACCAAGATTGATACTTAAATCCAAAGGTTTTGCTCTTTGTTGAGTATGAAGTCGTTTTGGTTGTGCTGCTTTTGATTTACATAGATCACGTCGTTGTTTCTCTGCAAATCTGATACTACGTACATGATCTTTCTCTTTTTGAATATCTTTTGGTTTTGTGCTTTTATAATTACTAGTGTTCGTATGTGCACGAGACTGATCTTTAAATGTATGTAGTGACATCGGAGTTCCAGGTTTGTTGTATTTGGATTTTACTATATAACTATGAGGTAAATTATCACACGTTGATTTGGTTGCTTCTACACTATAATGCAAACCAGCATGTTCAATCTTTGAACGAGAACTGGGCGGTACTTCTCCAGGAGCATGCATTTTTGTTTTTGGAGTATTAGTAGTACTACTAGGATTGAGCACGTTGTTTTGAGTTGTGTTGTTCAAATCTTTAGGTGCATGTGGGGTGATATGTTTATCTACATGTGCATCATGCACTTCCACTTTCGTTCCAGGTTTCATCTGTATCCCACTATGTCTATTAGCAACGGGGTCTTGTTTCATCATATTTTCCGCTTCGATGCGCTTCTGTTTCATTACCTCTTGGCGCTCTAAAAACTTATCACTATAATAGGGATGTATTGGTTTGCTAGGTCCATGTCTATTTTGACAACTCGTGTATGCTTTTTCAGCATTTTCAGCATATTCGGGACCATGCTTATCCTCTAAGGCTTGGCGGATTCCATACCTATTCAATCCTCGAGAAAAACCATACTCAAACTTCATGATGATGAAATTTTACTCCAATTTACTCAACTGACATAAATAATACTGATGATGATAGAATAAACGAGAATGCAAATAAAATCTCTCAAATTAAGGGCACTGAACTTTTGATAAGGGGAACTTTGATTTTCAAAGTGCATAGGGCCTATCAAAGTGCTCTATCAAAGTGAATAGGGCATATCAAAGCGTATTATAGCGACCGAAAGAACAGAAAAATGATTTTGAAAACCAATAGCGAGACTATAAAAGTTCCATATACCAAGAAAAACAAGATCTAAAGAGCTGAGGAGTTAAATACGATCTCTAGAAATATGAGAATAAAGCATGAGGACATTTTACACGGAGTTGTTGAGGATGACAAAAAGTCTAGACTGTTCAACATCATCATGAATTATAGGGGGGAGAACCCATAAGAAGATGTATCCAAATACAATTCAATCAAACAATGTTTACATTACAATGTTATTACAATATAATAAATAAAGATTTACAGAATTTCACTTCCACTCTTCTCAGTAAAAAAATTATAACTCATCGTGTTCACTATCATACTCGTCATAATGATCTTCCTCATCAAAATCATTCCCATATACAAATTTCGCTATGCACATTGGTGGACTATCTGATAGAAACATACAAGGTATTTCAGCTATAGCATGAAGAAACCATTCTGGGAAGATAGTATTTGCAATACTTCTATGCTCCCATACTTTATCTTTTTGTTTTACTTCATACTCTGTTGTAAAAGCATCTACATCATCAAGAATATCACTACATACAGCTGGTAATTCATAATTTGCACATATAAAATCTGATATATATATACGACATAAAGCTCTTGTATAAAATATTTCTGGTTTTCTGAACTTGGGCAATGTCAACCACAATGGTTTAGCAGTTTCTGCAACAGTATTCTTTAACTGATATGCATAATCGTTTTCATTCTCATTCACATTTTCTGTTTTAGCTTGTGTTTCTCTCAATCTAGCTGCATTTGTAGTTGTAGTTGCAGATTCATTGTCAGTGTCATCAGCCAAACCAAGTTTTCTTCTTACTAATAGCAGCTCATGTTCTTTCGCTGCCACTTGCTCTTTTCTCATAGCTTCACTGTTTTCAGCTTCTAACAAATCATTCTCTGTTATTTGAAGTACATTTTCTAAAAATGCAGTAGTAGAAGCTGTTGTGTTGTATTTATCACCAGATGATTTATGAGTCCATAGATTCTCATGCCCCTTCAATGATGAACGAATCTGTAATAATCTTGGTTGCCTTACTTCCTCACTTAAAGTTTTCCATTCTTCAGTAAATGATTCAACTTTTAGCATACGAATTGGTAAACTTTCTGATCTCAATGCAGTAAAAAACGTTCCAACTTGTGGTGCAATATGCGCTAACTCATGTTTATTATCATAAGTATTGAATATTCTACGAGAACCATCAAATAAAAGAATAAAATCTATAAATTCCATAAATCTTTCAACTGTTCCAATTTGTTCTTTCAATGGTAATTTTTGCTTATCAAGATGATCATCGGGTTCTTGTTTTGTACCAAAATGATCATAACCAGCTTCTAATTTATGTCCACCTTTTATAAGCTTTGATTGCGCACTATTACCTTTGGAATGTTTCTTACTATGAGCAAATTTTAATTGTGTAGCAATTTTTGCTTCACGTGCTTTTTTTTCTTTCTCAAGTACTGTTTTTGCACCAGTTATTGATTTCTCTGTAATTTCTAAAAGCGTTTTATTATCTTCATTCTCTTTTTCTATTTTCTCTTTCTCTTCTATTTCTCTTAGTTTTTTCTTTTCTTTATTTGCTAACCACCAATCATGTTCATCTTTTACATCACGATAATTATATTCAATTTCAGTATAACCACTTATAAATCTTGTAATAGGATTTCTAACAAATGTGAATGGATAACGTCTAAGATGCGATGGAAATAATATTGATTTTAATTGTTGTTTTGGTGTTGATGTGATTTCATCTAAATGTTGACAATTATGCAAACTTTTACATATTGGTTCATTTCCATCGCGTACACGCTTTTTTTGATGAAATTGTAATAACAGATATGATATATATTCATGAGCATTTCTCCAAATATTATAATATACCATATTACTGAAGCCATTACCAATCTTACTATGAGTTCCTATACTTTGTGCAATCAATGTATTACCTGTTTCAGCTTCAACATGTACTGCACCGTAGTTGTGTTGATAAAAACCTAAATCATTACTTACAAAAACTTTGTGAAATGGCTTGGTGTTGGTGTTGGGATGAAGGTCGGGTTTCTGTTTGGAATTTTTCATATTTCGTTTATTCTTATTTCTATCTGACGTTGATGTAGCATCTGTACCCTCTTTTGTTTGCAATCCTTTGATTTTGGAGTGCCACTTGTGATCAAGAGGATTGATTGTCGGATGAGATGGACCTACATCATTACTAGCTTCAACATCCAATGTTTCATGTTTATCTATCCTTTTTTTTAACGGTGAGTTCTCTGGATTAATATGATTCAAATAAGCAATTTCCCTTTTAGCCTTTTGTAACATTAACTTTTGTATTCCAAGCATTAGAGGTTCTTCACGACATAGAAATTTTTCATGTTCTGTAAATTTTCCAAAATATTTATGATATGATATATGATAAACATATCTACTCCAAGACAAAATTAAAATTACCACAATACCTGCTGTGATTAATAGGAGAGGTGAATCCTGAGCAAACTTTACTAAATCCATAATACTATTTCGTCGACCTATTCGAAGGCGTCTTCTATAAGTTTCAGCTTCTTGTGTCCTTCTATGCAATTCTTCATCTCGTTGTCTATCTTGAGAAGAATCAAGTCCCGCTCCTTCTGGCTCATTGCCTCCAATGGCTGCTCTTGATTCGGCCATGTGTCTTCAAATGAGTGCTTGATTCTGTGTGTGGTATTTAAATTTTTGTTGAAATGCACACTGCATGCAAGTCAAGTTTCAAGTGAACAGAGAACAAGAAGAAAACTTCGGAAGGTTCCAGCAGGACACCTATAAAGGGGAACCTCGGGCCCACACATAAGTTGAAGAGTTGCCCCTGACTGAGCCTTGGTGAGTCCATTTTCCCTCTCATTTAATTGGTTGAAGATGTCCTACTTAGAGCTGCAAACAGGTGCAGTTAGTTCTTCTGACATTGGTTTTGATGATATTGACCGTAGTAGTAATGCTATTGCTGAAGTTTATAGTGTTGATTGTTATGGTAAAGATGAGATGAATATCTACTACTATATTAAAAAGTCTGAATCAGTTGACAGACCAAAATTGCATATTATTGTAAATTATGAAACCCAACTCTCGGATGTAAGTTTATTAAAATATAATCCAGACAGTAATGAGATCATACCAAATGGCTATTCTGTTCCAATAAAAAAATTGATATGTCCTTCAAATGATGGAGACACTGAGAAATTTCTTGGAAAGTTAGTGGCTATGGTAAAACATTGTAATGAAATATTCAATACAACTGGTAAAGGGGGAATAGTACTAAATTCACAATTGTCAAGTTATTATAACGCGAAAGATTTTATGGAATTAAAAGAATTCGGCGCACCATTATCAACAAGTATTCGGCATGAGGATGTAATGAAGAAATTCTTAGAGAATAAGTCTAAGTCTCAATCTGATCCTGATTCTGTTTCTGTTTTTGATTCACATGCTCTTTCTGTCGACTCAAAAAATGATATTAATAATCAGAAAATACAGGCTATATTTAGAATTTATTTTGAAAATAATAGGATTTATCTACTCAGTATATTCTTTTTATTATTTTATATAATGATAATGTCGGGTTTTGGTTATTCTAATAATTCACAAAGTTCAGAGTATAACAACCCAGGATATCAACTTTTACTCAAAGATTGTAATCGTGCTGCTTATAACACTTTCAATCCTCAAGCAGCTTGGCCATCTACAACAGCTAAATATTATAAAGAACATTATCAATTGACTAATATCTCTGAAAATTCAAATTGGTATATAAATGAGAATTTGTGCGATGGATGGTTATTTTTTCCTTCAAGAAGTAGTATATGCCCGATGAGTATTGCATATTTTAAAACTGAAGAACGAATAGGAAAAAACTCTGGTAACGTTAAAAAATGGGAAGGCAAATATTCCAATTATGAGGGAGCTCCTGATAATATTTGCGCTGAAGAGTTTGTCGCTTCTACTAGACGACGCCTTGAAACGTCAACCAAAGATACAACCGTTAAGGCAACAGTTCCAAATTGTATTCAAGGTAAAGACACTGGTGCAAGTGATATCTTCAATAAAATTGATGAAGCCAATAAATTGAATGGTATTAATAGTAATTTTCAAAAAGGGTGGGATCAGTTTGTCAGCCTACAAGAGATGACAGCATGGCTTTGGCCACTATCAATAGTGCTTATAATGTTGCAAATTTGTGAAGTGTGTATATTAATTGGTGTGAAGGATCAGGTATTGTATGGTGAAATTTCCCCAAAAATTCCTGTTATAATCTTTTGGGGAGATTTTATCATGTTCGGTGGCACTCTTGCTGCTTTCATTGGTATGGTAAAGGTTACCAATCTTAATGAGTCAATTGCTTTTTTAAATGAGCCATCAAAAGCATGGGAGCCTATGTTTCCTACATGTACTGTAGATTTTCATATATTTGATGGGATGTATAAAACATGGCCAAAAGTTGCAGTGGGTTTTTACTTTCTTATCCTAATTCCAAAACTTTATTATTGTTATATAGCTGGTACGGCGGTCAAAGCACAGATGTAAACCTAGAAATGATATATATGACGTGTGCGTGTGTTACAAGTTATGATGTTAGACTACTTTCATTTTTATGAATAAGAAGAATAAATAAATAAATAAATGATTTTTATATACAAAATTACTTTTACTTTAAAATACATATTGCTCAATCCACTCCTCACCCTCCTCGATTGAAATTCAATATTTTAAGTTTCCTTATAATCATCATTCATTTCAATTTTCACTGCACCTCTATGTTCTACACGCATTTCATTTCTATCATCCCCATGTAACATATCCTTAATAAATGTGACATCTACTTCTGTTTGTACCATTTCTAATGCACCACGTATTACACCACAAAGTAAATTTAAATATCTTAAATCTTGTAAATGTACTGGTAATTCTACAAATTCTGCCATAGGATTTTCACCAAAACTTAAAGTAAATGCAGCATCACCTGCTTCCCAATTGATAACATCTGCATTAATATTTAGAAACATTTTAAATGCAATTTTACAAATAACATCAGATGTTTCGCGGAATGTGCATGGTGGGCCACTACCAAGACCAGATTTTGCAAGAAGTTCATCGATTAATCGTATCTGTTGTGAAATGTGAGGTGAAATGTGAGGTGAAAGGTGAGTTAGTTCATATGAAAATAAGTATTGT
>JACKZZ010018564.1_pt1 | contig 20732 bp, 16 predicted proteins | sample 8027871 | NCBI WGS metagenome assembly JACKZZ01 (sample SAMN15724774, study PRJNA655200) | protist metagenome | isolation source: fluorescence activated cell sorting (FACS) single amplified genomes of... | place: USA: West Boothbay Harbor, Gulf of Maine | collected 2000-07-19
ACAGCCTGTGCCTGACCGTTCTCTTGTGCCTTCTTAGCTGTTTCCTTAACAATAACCTCGATACGCTTAACTTCTTTAGTAGTAGTCTCAGCATTTGCTTGTGCCGCACCGTAGGAAATAGCACCTACAAATATAGAAACCACTAAAGGTATAGCCCAAGTTGGAATGACGATGCCTTTTTCTGACATTATTTTTTCCCTCTAAAATATTGAATGGTGTCGCTTTCCCAAATACGTATACCTGTATAAACGATTGTAAACAATGCCGCGATAGGAGGAAGAATCCCTGCTAGGCTAAACACAGCCGTCGAGCCAGCCAATACATCCAGTGTATCTTTCGTTGCTTCTATCATTTCAGTTCCCTCTTTAGGCATGATAATATCCAACTAGTTAAGAAACAGGCTGTCTCCAGATTCCACCAAATCTAATTACTACACTAGAAGTAGCACCAAACTCACCAGTCTTAACACCAGCACGATAACGCATAGCTGGTTCAGGTTCATAGCCTACAAACTCACCACTAGCAGTAAAGGTATCTACATCATGCCAAGTAGAACCATCAGTGCTACGCTGTACAGTAAGGATAGTACCATTAGCAAACGTACCAGATACAGAGAAGTTAAAGTCACCGTCAAAGAATACAGTGTTGCTGAAAGTATTCTGTGCAGTGATAGTTGCTGTTACATAAGTTGTCATTTTATTGTTCCTCTTCTAATTCGAGTGGCTTTAAAGGCTCTACAATTACTTTTCCGTTCTTGTCAGTCCATGTAGTATCAAGCATGTGTTGATCATGTCGTTCTCCAATGACCATCCACGAAACCGTATCGGAGCAGGATTCTTGAGCTTCAATGGTTAATATGTTTCCAGATACAGACCCTTTAACTGCTGTCCACCCAGACTCATTGCTGGTGAAGCATTGCGTGTTCGTGTTTAAAAGGACGTAAGTGCCATCGCTCATACCAGCAAAAGTATCAATGTTAACTGTTGCGGAGCCATTAACAAGGTCTGTTTTCCCACGATAAATATTATCTGCTTGTGGAGCTTCGACAAAGGAATGAACAAGGTGGTGGGTTTCAGTTTTAGCAGGGAGTGGGTGGTTAATCTTAAATGATCCAGAACCCTTAGAAAGCGCACCTATTACATTCAGGCCAGTGGAGGTGACGCGCATCCGCTCTGCGCCAGTTGCCGACCCTGCTGTAGCACCTGTAGTAAATAACGTATTACCCTGATAATTGTATATAGCTGTTGCACCAGAGCTAGAGTCAAAGAATAGCCTTGCACTTGCAGTAGCATCAGCACCGTTTCTATCTAATTCAAGACCATTAGCATAAGAGCCTGCAACAGTTAGAGTGGTAGCAGGAGACCCAGTCCCAATAGCCACTTGGCCAGTAACGTCTAGATTGCCATCAACTGTAAGGTCAGAGTTAATATCAATGTCGCCATCAAAAGTCAATTGACCTTCTATCGTAACATCATTAAATGTAGGGTTACGGCCAAAGACTCCACCGTTCTGCTTAATGCTCATAATATTTCCCTGCTGTTGTGTGCTTTAGTTAAAGCCATTTTATATGTTTGCTATTAGTTGGAAGACCTTGATATTTCATACCAAGCATCGTTATCCCAAACAAATGTAATTGCATCTCTGTTAGTGGCTGAAAAATTACCATTCATTCTTAATACTTGCGCCCCAGTTACTGAACCGCTGTCATCGAATACAGTACAGCTATCAGTAAAGCGTATAGTTACTATCATCCCTCTTTTTCCCAAAGTCATCCCTTTGATGGATTCCGTGCCTTGATACCTTATAATTCCGTTTAATGTTTGATACGGCAGGGTTAAAAGACCATTACTATCAACATTTCCGTCCCCTAAAATATATCCAGCACCCTCATCAATATTCCCAGCAAGATAAGCGTAAGTATCATTTTGTAAATCACTTACAAGAGGAATACTTGTACTCCCTGAATTGTGATTAGAATAAATTTTATATCTTGAATTAGAATCGTTAGTAATTTTTATTGGATTACTTTGTGAAAAATCTACGAAATTATTGTCATGTATATTTATATATGAGTTGCCCTCACCGAAATAAATCGCGTGTGTATTTGCCCGATTTTGAGCATCCATAAATGAACTACTAATTGCTATATGTTCACACTTTTTAAGCTCAATTCCATAGTTAGTAATTACTTCATCTGAATTATAACTATATAATTTAGAGCTAGTTATGGAAGCCCCTCTTGCGCCTTCAACATACATTACTTGGCCTTCACCGTTCCACATATGTAAACCATCTAATTTAAACCACCTATTGCCCCCTGTAGGATTATCTGTTTTCCAATAGAAAGCCATAGGGTCAGTCAAATTTTGGGAAGTTGCTGATTCTGAAACTGGTGTTGAAAACATATTTTCTATTATAATGCCCCAGTGAGTCTCTCCTGTAACTACATTACCATCTTGGTCTATATTTTCGATGTGGATAGTTCTTTCACAAGAGTCTCCACCAATATTAATAAGCCTTGCAGACTCCATCCCCCCTTCTTTATTCATACCTAAAGAGGGATTTGCATCTTGATAATAGGCGTTTACAACTCGTTTGTACCCAAAGCAAAATATGTTTTCAAAAACTCCCCATGATGACCTGCCTACATCTAACCCAATCGCGTTATTATTTACATATTGAATCATTCCAAGTGTGGGCGGTAGGTTTCCTCGTAAAACATTTAGTCTTGCAAAGTGGACATGGGTAATTGTGTCGTTATCTACAGAAGACCCTATTCTTATTCCATACTTTAAAGGGTAGCCATTAATGTTTTGGATAGTTATTTGGGAGTGGTCACGCCTTGCGTCAATACCTACATAACAATTTCCTAAGTTAATATCAGATATTTTACAATCTTCAGTGGCTTGGTCGGTGGTACTTGACCCTGCTTTTAAATCAATAGCAATAGCTGGGCCGTACTCAACTGGTGTTGAGACTGTCATACTTTGTGAGGGATAGTTAAAAGCCAATCCTGTAATCTCAGTACCATCCTGCATTACGAACGCTGATTTTGTATAGTCAGTAGAGCTACCTGTTCCGCTTCCAAAATTCACATAAACTACAGTTGCTTGGCTTTCGTATTTCCAACCAGTAAAAAGACCTCCGCCCCAATACCGTGGCCCCCTTTTATAGCCCCCACCATCTAAAGAAACCCCTGCCTTAATTACTACTTGAGAGCCTAAGCTAAACTTTCCTTGCATTAATACTTTTGAAATATTGTTTGCTGTTGCATAATCAATAGCCGCCTGAATTGCCGCAGTGTCATCTGTAGAACCATCACCGACAGCACCAAAGTCTTTAACATTAACTGGAGCGCCTGCGATCATTCTGTTATGTGCTTTAGTTAAAGCCATTGTTTTATCCTTTTATGTGCCTTGGTTTTCAAAAGCAAGGGCTGGGCTAATAAAAACATTACTTGAAAAACCTCTGCGATTTTCAATGTAAAGCTTTCCGTCAGTGTGAGCAAATATCGTCATAGAACTGCTAGACCCTGTGCTTCCTGTAGGAACTCCTGTTCCCACCGCAAAGTTAGCGCCACCACCTAATTTAACACACGATGCTCCACCTGATTCGCTTCTAAAAATAACCTGACCAGAATATTCTGGAGCGTTATTTACATTGAAATAATAGGAGCCTTGACCTACAGGGGGAGTAAAAGAAAATACTTGGTCTGTTCCGCTAAACGAATACATTCGGTTAACAACTTGTGGGTCTGTTCGTAACCCTCCCCAAATGTTATCTTCGTTACCGCCTGTGTCGACCTGAACGACATAAGGGTTTCCGATATTTTTAAAGACAGAACCAATGGTTACAGGCGACTCTACATCCAAAGAACAGGTGTTTTCAAACTTAAATAACGCACCCCCTGTAGTAAATGATGGAAAGTTTAAGAACTCATTAGCGTCAAAAGTACAGGCTCTAGGGGCCGCATTTCTAAAGATAACAGCATACTTAGAAGTACCAGTATTTGCTGAAATATGATTAGCTGTAAACGAAATGCCCATTAGCTCCCTTGACCCATTACTTTCAAACAACACGCCTGCATGGGTTGCATCTCCACCCATTTCAACATGGTTAGCAGTAAAATTAATCGCGCCTAATTGTGCAGAACTAGCATCAAAGATAATTACATTTTTCATAGTGTTAGTGGTTGCCCCTCGATTACCAAAGAAACAGCCAGTAAAAGAGTACGAATCCATCAGTTCAGTACCACCAAGGAATAATGCAGTTTCACCTCCTGTTATGTAGCACTCATCAAACGTCATTACGCCAGTATTAATGCTAGTATCTGTATCAATATAAATACCGTACTTACAATCCACAGCATATGGCATTGCTAAACTTCGCATAGAAACGTGAGACAAGTTTGTAAAGTGAAAGCATTTGCCTGTAGATGTTTCATATTGACCAACGCCAATATTTTCTAACGATATGTATCCAGTTGTAAGGCTAGGGGTTGCGCCTGTGCCTCCACCTCTAATAGAAACTAGCGCGCTAAGAGGAGATGTAGACCGTGAATCAGTAAAGCTAATATCTCTTATGGTTAATCTTTGTACTCCACCCTCTCCAGTGGTTTCCTTTACGTCAAGGCCAACTCCAGATGAACCAGTAAAATTAATAGATGTGTCCCCTTTGCCACTACCAGTAATAAGAATGTTGTTAGCACCGCCAGTAATTACAAGTGTTGAGCAGTTATACGTTCCAGTTGGGAAATGTACTTGGCCTCCGCTTGTACTTACTGAATCTATAGCCGCTTGTATAGCCGCAGTGTCATTTGTACTTCCATTACCAACAGCCCCAAAGTCTTTAACAGAAACAGACTCGCGTAACTTAGCCTGAACAGTAGTAGCTACTGCACCAGTACCAGCAGGGGTGTAAGAGACTAGATCAGAGCTAGTAGAACCAATAGGCAAGATTGATGCAACCATGACTTCAATAGTGCTTAGGTTAGGAGGTGCAACAGAGAAAGTTAATACTGTACCTGATACACTGTATCCATCTTTTTGCTGATAGACACCATCAATATAAACCTGAGTATTGTTTTCACTTGCTGGATCAGACCCTAAAGTAAAGGCTGTAGTTGAACTATTGCCTGTAAAGTTATAAGCAATCCAAGAGGCCGCGTCATATAAAGAAGAACCTGTTGTTGCTATAGGCCCACCAGTAGTAGAATCAAATGCTAAGAACTTACCCTTACGATCATCTTTCAAAGGGATAGTCATGTCTACCCCAACAGTAGGAGGCTCGACATCTTTAAGTCTTAGGCTACGACCACCCTCATTCTCGTTCTGAACCGCACCAATGTAAATCTTATCAAAGTCTTCGTTCACATCATCAGCAAGGAACTTACCACTGTTCTGGTAGTTAGTAGTACGATCTAATGGCATAGCCAATACAAGGCTCACAATCTGCCCTACAGGGACTCCAGAGTCTAGGACTACTGTGCCACCAGTTGTATTGCCAACGTCGTTTACAGTGTAACCAGAGGACAATAAGACACCGTTCTGGTATACGTCCATGTCAGTAGCGGCAAGAACCCTAAATGTATAGGTAAAACTTGTCTGGCTGGCTGTAGCCGTTATGTCATTTCTTGTTACTAAGGCCGTTACGGTCATTATCTTGTCCTATATTTTATTTGCCAATTATACTATTTTATGAGTTACAAATCACCAACTGCTTATTTTTCTAAATTACGTAATGCTTCAGAAAGTGCTTCATTAGCTATTCTAGCGGCATCTAAATTTTGGTCATCGTAATCGCGTAACACTTTTTCTTTTTCTTTGCCGCTCATTCCTAAGTCTTCTCTTGCTATCCTTCTTAATTTGTTAGTGTTTGCAATGCGTTTGCCTTGTGCTTTAATAATAGGCGTAACAGAAATTAATGCTTCATTTTCCTGCCTATATTCTTCAAGCCGATCATCTTTAAATATTTTTAATCCATTTTGAACTTCGGTTGCTAACTTTTGCGTATCACTAAACTGTTGCAAACTATTAGACATATATCCAGTAGGATACCTCATGGTAAATGCCCTTACTAAAGGTATGTCAACAGGACTTGTCGGGTCTTCTGGAAACTCTTCTCCATTCCATTCTTTTACTTTTTTAAGCAATACGTCACCTGCATCTGTAATGTAAGGCCCAGACGTTGCAAATGTTCCTCTAATAAGATTGTCTATTTTAGCAGGAGAATATTTAAACACCTTGCCTAACTCCTGAGCAGTCAATGATGTGCCAGCAGTCTTTCTTTCTTCTGGAGGAAGTTTATCCATCCATGGTGAATAAATAGGTCTGTCTTGGAAAAACTGATAGTTAGTAACTTGTTCAACAGCAGTTTTAATCGGGCTAGGAAAAACAGCACTTGGATCATAAACAGGGCTAACTGCCGCGACTAAGCCTCTAGACAAGTCAAAGAACATGTCAGCAAAACCAGTCTCTCCTTCGGAATCTGCCCATATCATAGCTCGCTCTACTGTGCTTCCAAATGCAAAACCTACAGTAAAAGGCTTTGGATACCTAGCCCATGTGTCTCCTACTTTAAATACCCAGAACATATCTCGTTGCCACTCAGGTATTTCTAAGTATTCTTTCTTTTCCTCTTCTGGAGCAACATGCAAGTAATATCCTGTAATCAAAATCTGAGGGATAGTAATCGTAGCAGAAGCATACATTATCATTGCTTTAGGGTTCTTTCTAAAAGCGCGAATAAACTTGTTTGAACCTTGTACACCAGCATTAAAGAATGGCACGTATTTATTTATTTCCTTGCTCGCACTGCCTCCTCTAGCAAAGTCTATGCTTGCATCCCTTGCTTCCATAGCACTTTCAGCATCTGTCATTCCTTTTCTTTTAGCCGCGTTGTAAACCCCTATTCGTACACTTTGCTCAATCACAGCACCAATGTCTTGCGGTAAATTTAATGGGTTCTTTAGATATCTTTTAAGCTTACCCTCTTCCTTGAAGATCTCTGCATAAGCATTCTTCACACCCTCGTCAGACATATTCATGTAGCTGTTGAATGATGCTCCTGAAGCTCGCCACCTTTCATACAAGTCGTTCTTGCCAATTCGAGCGGTTAATCCCTTAACTACGTCAATAACATTTGGCCTAGCTTCACTTAATACATAAGATCCATGTACATCTCTAATAAAGTTTCTAGCCATAAACTCTGGAACAATAGTTGCACCAGTACGCAAAATACTTGCAGGTCTACTTAACAGCCACCCAAGACCTGTAATTTCTTGTGGTGACATAGATGTCATTGCGGCAACAAGAGATGGATGCACGTTGTAAGATTTTTTTTGTCCATCTACTAAAACTGTAATTGGAGGTATTGTTTTCCCTGTTTTTGGGTCTTTTGCCATTCCAACGTCTGGATTATAGGCGCTAATGTATTCAGGCATGACATCTGCAAGATCCACTAGCTGATTAGCTACACGATTCTGGTAAGCAATGTCAGTAATCCTCATAGTATTTCTTATGATAGATTCTATTGGATCAACAATTTCTTTGTCGCTACCTTCTATTTTTTTAATTACTTGGCTTAACTTTTTACCAGCAAACGTAGTGCCTGCTTTTACGTGTAATCCTTGCAGTCCTGCTGTTTCACCATACTCTTCATCCATAACTCTTTGAAAAGGAATGTAGTTAGGATTCTCTGCTTTGATAGTGTTGTACTTATCTTGCGACATAACACCAAAAGACACTAGCATTTGTAGCATTCTGTCTTGGTAGTCGTATATCTCTTGTGCAGAAGTGTCTAGCAATACAATGTCTTCGCCATATTTTTCACTAATTCTAGCCAAATCTTTAATAGACTTTTCTTTTTGCTTTTCAGTAATCTCTACATCATCCCTATCCTTCAGGTCTAGGGCATACCTACGCGCAATTAAGTAATCAATTAAGTCTTTCTTTCTCTTTTTTGGATCTCTTTCAATACGCATAGCGTTAAAGTCAAAATCATTTAATATAGACTTTAATCCTTTTCCTGTCTCAATCAGCTCTCCCTTCTCATTTAAAACAGTTGTTCCGTTGTTAAGTGAACTGAGGGCCATGCCTGTTACACCAGCATACAAGCGCACACTGTTTTCTAAAAAGTTGTCTTTGCCTCTTTTTGCCGCTTCCTTCGCAACATCTACCAACGCACCTAGATCGTCAATCCACTTATAGTATTCTTCATTAAAAATGCTTTCATCTGCCGCAATAGTATCTGGTTCTTGACCAGCACTTAGTTGGTCTTGTTGTGCGCTAGTTATAAGGTCAGGTGCAGGGTTGTCTATATTTTCAATAGATTCTTCTATGGCTTGGTCTACAGTTATTTCTACGCCTTCATCTGTTAAAGGAGTGTCATCAACAGTAAGCTGGTCATCAACTAATGCGTCTTGCTCTAAAGAAGTTAACTGATCTACTGATTTCTTAGCATCTTCAAGAGCCATCCCCTTGCGAACTAATAAATTAACTGCCGCTGTTGCCCCTGCTTTTGTACCACCCATAGTCATAATTAAACCAGACTCAAGCAACAACTGCTCTGCATCAGGCGTTATGCCTTCAAGTACGTCAGCCATTGTGTAGCCTTCAGTCAGGGCTAAATCAACAGACTCTCGCAGAATGTCAGCAACTCTTTCCTCACCCAGTTCCATTAACATGCCATTCCAGCCAGCCCTAGTAAATACCTCTGACATGCGAGCATTAGGCTTAATTAGCTGATACGCTTTATATAGATTGTTTTTCAAATTAGCAGGAAGTTTATTGATGCTAGTAATCGCACCACTTGCAAGAGCGACTTTGCCTTTTTGGAAACGCACAGATTTACTTAGCTTTGACGCTACAGCTAGACCTGTTAACTCAGCCGCTATTTCAGCACTTACATATCCGTATGCTTTTAATGCACTTATGGCTGGGCTTTCTTTAGCTTCACGAAATATTAACTGGCCTGTTTCAGAGATCTCTAAGCCTTGCGAGATGCGTATATTGCCGTATGCTTTATATCCTTGTACCGGCATGAGCATAGCACTCTGCGTTGCTACCCTTGCTGTTGCTCCAGCTACTTGCCCTAATACACGGCTTTTAACAAGCTCCTGAGTCGTTTTAAGGGCCGCTACTTGAACACTCTTACCAACACCGCCTGTAGCCGCAAACTCTGCTACAAACGCAGGAATCTGCTCTCCATAGTACCTAAACTTGCCGCCAAAGGTCATGCCTCTGACTTCCATCTCTATAGACTTGTCTAGCCACTTATCTAAGTATTGCTTGTCTGCCTCAGAAACATCTTGGCCTTCACGAATCCTGTCTGATATACGCAACAATCCAACAGCTTCAGCGCCCTGTACAATACCACCAGCAGGAAGAATTTGTGACCAATCTATAAAATCACCTACTTCACCAATGCCAATAGGATTGTTTAGCCACATATCAACAGTGTGCTTAGGAAACCTAGATCGAGCAAGTTCTACAGTGCTATTTCGTTCTTCCTCTCGCTGTTCTATAAGAGGTAAGCCATTCTCTTCTGTGCTATCAAATGTAATTGCATTATTAATAGAGGCTTCATTTTGTTGCATAACACTAGGGCCAATATCTTCAAAAAATATTTCACCTGTTTTTTCTGGGACATCAATAGCTATACGGTCTTCGGTATCAACGCTCTGTATAAAACGTGCAACAGCATCGTTCATAACCTGATCTGACGCTTCATCAGGGAATTCTAAGACACGACCATCTGCTAACTCTGCATATTTTGGCATTAAATTCCCTTATTAAATCCTATTCCCTTGAGCATCAAACTTAATAATAACGGCTCCAGCAGGGGGTGTGGCCTGTGTTCTGCTTAAAACATCTCGGATGCTTTCTTGAGATCGTTGTCGCTCTTCATCTATCACTTCTGTAGATGTAGATAGTGCATACTTTTCCCATAACTTATACACATCACGGCTCTTTAACTCTTCTCCAGCTTCTTCCGCGCTTCTCACATCATCTTGAACTCGATCAAAAATTCGCGCTCTAATATCATTTCTTAATTCTGGAGGGCTATTGTCATTAATAATTCTATTAGCCGCACCATATCTTGCAGACAATCCAGCAAGCGCACCTGCTTTTTTAGCGGCTGTTAAATTACGCATCTCCCTATTTAGTTTTAATTCATCATCTCTATTAAGATTTCCAGCAGTTCTTTCTTCTTTAATAAACTCGTCAATAGACTGTACGCCTTCTAAGTAGTCAGCATTGTTTGCCTGCAATGAAAGGTCAGCATTAAGACCATATATGCGGTCAATAATAGCTCCATAGATTGAACTATTTGTTTTTGCATTTACAGCTTTTTCAGACTTTACATATCTTCTTAAAATACTTGCTTGCTCGGTTTTTAACTTACCGTCCTTTTCTGCTCTATCGATTTCTAATAATCTTTCATCAGCATCTATTTCTGTATCTTCTACAGAAGAAGACATTGCCATATAATTTTCAACACTATTAATGGTGTCTATCAACGTATTCTTAGTAATCTGTTGTTTAACCAAATCTTTATAGTCTTTGATTTCAGACTCAACAGCGGCAATAATAGACTTGCGTTCTTTTTCATCAACGCTTACCATTTTAGTTGGATCTTCTGGATCAAGAACCTTTAAGACAGTCATTTCTTTTAAGCCAGCAAGCGCGTTATTTAAAATTGTAATTTTTTCTTTTGGCTTGTCTTCTAATTCTGGGTTGTTAATAATGTCTCTTCGTAGCTCGCCTAAGACTCCAGCCTGCCTATAGTCAGCCATTCTTTTTTCTTTTTCTTTATAGTATTCTTCAAAATTAACAACGTCTGGGCCAGCAGATATGACAGCGTTATCTTGGTCGAGTATAGATTGAGCTAAACCTTCACCATCACCTTCAGAAGCAAGGTTACTTTGCTCGTTATAAAAATTAATACCTGCTTGAGTAATTTCTATTTTAGAATCTCTAATTGCATTTTTAGCTTGCTCTTTAATTATTTTATTGCCAGCAGTATTGGACGAGCGATAAAAATAGTTATCTACACTAGCTTTAGCCTCTACTGGCAAATTAGCAGATAGACCCTTATAGCCTTCAGTTACTTGTTTTTGAAACGCTGTAAAGTCATTAGGATTTTCTGTTGCTACTCTAGCAATCATGTCACTAGTTTCATTCTGTATGCCAGCCGCATAACCTTGAATTAATTGATTGTTGTAAGCTGTAGCGCCCCAAGCTAACGGATTTCTTTTCTTTAACTCCTCACCTTCTTCTATTGCTTTTTCAGCGGCCTTCTGTGCTTGCTCAGGAGCCAACTCTGTAGCCTTAGCCCTTCCAAACTGTTCAGCAACACCTGCTACAGTCTCTCCTAAGCCTGCTAGAGCCTGCATACGCCTAGCCGCAGAGTCATCTACACCAGTAGGGCGGAACTCTCCGTAAGATAGAATACGTTGTTGTCTAGGTTGTTTAGCCATTATGGATTTTTCCCAGCAGTTGGTTTTGCGTCTACCACTGGAGCGCCACCATCAGTACGACCACCAGCCCCCATTAAGCCTGAACCCATAGCAAGATTAACTCCAGAGCTTATAGCGTTTAAATAGCCTGTTTGCTTTGCCATCTTCCCTCGCATTTTTATTTGTCTGCGCTTTAACTTTTCAGACAATCCTATCATTCCTTCGCTTGTGCCTATTGCTTTGGCGCTTTCTAGAGCGATACTAGCAGGGGTTCCTTCACCAGTCATACCAGACATAGATGCTCCAACAATGTTAGATGCAAGGACTTTGTTCAACTCTTGTCGTCTTTGTAATTCACGACCTTCAGCGGCAATCTTTTCTTGTCTAGCCTGCTCTTCGAAAGCTTCTTCTTGTGCTTTGCCAGCCTGAACTTGCCCATAAACACTTGATGCCGCACCTACTGCTACAGCTACCTGTGCCGCTACTATAAAAAATGCCATCTAAATATCCTCTGGCTCTAACAAAGCCGCTTCTATCTCGTCTATATCAGTTAAGTGTGTAGGGTGATACGTAATCCATACACAGTCTGTTTCAGCGTATATAACACGCTTAGTTTGCGGAATAGTCTCTCCCATAAACGGAGCCTCTATATCCAAGTTACCAAATTGGCTAGACACCTTACATCTACCCTTTACTACCATGTACAAGTGAGTCGTCTTGTGTAACGCTCCTACTAAGCATACGCCAGCAGGGATAAACAACTCTCTTGCATATAAGCCATCACTAAAATGATGTTTAGTTTCTAACTCTACAGTGTCACCTTTTAACATCAATGACTGTAGTTTTAATATCTCATCTTGCTTTGCTACTTGATTTAAGATGATTCTACCTCGTATTCAATAGCCTGTATATGGAATGGCGTTGGTTTAGGAACTGTAATTAATGGTTGCACTTCGATATTCCAACCATTGCCACTATTCGCTCCTTGTATAACACCTGTCTGCTCAGGAAGATTTTCATCTAGTGGAGAATCAACCGCTTCTCCAAACTGCCTAATAGGGACAGGAGTGTCATCAATGTAAACGCCAGAACTTTTATAAACTCTTAAATTAATGCGAGTAACCTTTTTTTGCCGCATCTGGTTTTGTCCAGCAGGAGCCGCAGTATTCAAAGGCATACTCTTAATCGCAGGGATAAAGTTGTAACCTACCTCTACATTAATAACACCAGTAGCAGGGTCTTGCTCAAGTATAAATGACTTTTCCGCATCAGTTAAAATAATGTATCCAGAAGCAGGATCAGTTTGTACTACACGGTTATCTAATGGCGTTCCTCTTGCCACGACACTAACTGTCTCTCCATTTAAATGGCTTGATGCTAAATATAAGTTATTTCCTACTATACTCAAGCTAGTTTCAAGTCTAACAGAAGAATCCATTAAGTAATCAAAGTCCCACTTTTCTACTGTGTATGTAGTAGTAGTGTCAGTAGTTCTCTTGTTTACTAAGAATAAATCGTTGTTAACAACAGATACGGATACAGTGTTAAGAGGGTATGCAGAGTTAGTATCTCCATTAATCCACTTAGTAAAACCATTAATGTCTTGTGATCTAAGCGTATTTAAAATACTAGAAGTGCCATCTTGGTTAACAATGAATACCCAGTTAGCATCTTCTGACAATGACCCTGTTAAAGCGCCTAAGTCTACTGGATCATCAATAAGCTGTGAAGACAACACCGAGATGTCTGTACTGTTATAAGCATCTTCATTGTAGTTATATAGATAAGATCGCAGTGTTCTGCCGTTTTGATCTACAAATAGTGTTGCACCATCTACCGACTTAACCTCTAAGAAAGATGCTCCATGTTGTGTTTGCGCTTCAATAGAAATGTCAGACGGAGTATTACCCTTAACAATAAACTCTGCTCCTGCTGTAAATACCTGTAATCCACGATCAGGGTTAATGTCGATAATCTCTGTTAGCTGTCTTGAGGATATGGTTGTAAAGATACCCTCGTCATCATCACCTTCTTCTGTGTAGAAATCAAAGAACGATCCAGACCTAGATGCAAACAAACTCTGTAGCTTAGACTTTGTACCACCTAACCATAACCTTCCTGCATAGAATGCGGCTGTCTTAGGGTATCCTCTAGTAGCAGACCATACGTCTTCTTTTCTAGGAACTCCTTGAGTATTTAAAACAAAACCTATTGTATTAATGTGAGTGCCACTAGAATTAGCATCTGACGTTGCAAACCCAGACCATAATTCAAAAGATTTAGCAGACTCACCGCCAACTGTAATTGTAAATATACTATTACCGCCTGTAACTGTAACGCCTGTATCGCCAAAAATAGGCATCTCTTGTAAGTTTTTTTCTATGTTTGCGGCAGTTGATGATGCGCTTTCTGTTACTGTTATATTTTTACTTAACACTCCTTCGACATCTATTTGAAATCTATCGCCTGCATCAAAATGCGTTAACGTCATCGTTGTTACATAACTTGTAGGTGTAGGGCTAGACGCATCATCATAATCATACTGAGGCACGTTAAGAAAAGGAATGTCGTCAATAGCAAACGTAGTTGTACTTGTGTTTATTATTCTTATAGGATGATGATCCTCATGGAACATTAACATGACGTTTTCTGTTTGGACATCACGCACATTTGCCACTTCAGTAGACTTAAAAGGTAACGGCAAATAAGCTACAGGAACAAAGTTAAATGTTTGGTCTGTTACTCTGTAGATAGACATATTACCAAAGGAAGGTGACGTATCAGCGCCTCCAGTAACAACACATAAGTAATGCCTGTTTGTCTCAATGCTAAAGTCAAATGTCTTAACATCAGAAGCATCATCTGTTGCGTATAGAACATTAAACTCACTAAGCTGTATTTTTAAAGTTCCTAAGTCTCCTGTATCACCAGTTCTTACTATTCTATAATATTGACCAACAAACGTAGAGCGCAAACGAATACGAATAGACTGCTCTACTTCTGTAACAGTTAGAGTTTCTTCAGTATCCCAAGAAGCACCATCATCAGAAACTTGGATTTTAAATTGACCAGAGCCAGTTCCGCTTAGTTTAATGTCTTTTACATCTATGAACCGACCTCTATTAGTTGTTCCAAGAACATTGTATAAAGCTACAACATAATCAGGATTAGCGCCTGTACCTATTTCTTGTAATTCGGTTGTTGTGAGTCCTACGGTTGAGCGATCAAAGTCATTAATATTAGCGACAGTACCGCCTTCTGGCATACTTGAAGTAAATGTTGTGAATGCAGAATATATGAGGTTAGGTGTACTGACTGTTTTAGTAAGAGTACCACTGGCAGTAGGGTCATTAGTTCCAACCGTCCTTTCTGCGTAGACAGTATATGGAAGACTTGATCCAGTAAAAGAAAGAACCGTAAAAGTAGAAGAATTATTTGTATATGTAGCACCAACAATAGGTAAGCCAGTGGTAACAGTAAAGGTAAATAATTGCCCTAATCCACTAAAAATAAAAGGAACTAAAATGTTTTCTGCGGTATCTACGTGCTGTGTACCTGCTCTACGCTTTAACCCTCCCTGTGGGACGATAAGGACGTTTTCAGCAGTTTGCATCCCCTGATAGTATTGATCAAGATCAACGCGGCCTTTCAGTAATGGTGACAACTCTCCGCTTACAAAAGAACTTTGTAGAAACTTCGACTTCGCCATAACTAAAACCTTACATCAATAAACGGACGATCTGTAATAGGGGTTATTGGGTATTGTTGCGAATCAGTAAATCTTGCCATTCGAGAAGCGTTTACATATTGACTAGCATTAGCTTCCATAGATGCGGCACTGTCCCTGATAGATGGAGCAAAGTCCATCGCAAGTCTGTACTCAATCATCTTACTAAAGTATACAGGCCATGCTGATTCTGGAGCGTTGTAAATGTAATCAGCGTATATTGCGCCAGTTGAATTTGAGTATAGCTTGTCGCCATAGATAGTGTAATTAACTTGAGGATTAATCTTGATAAGAAACAAGAGGTCAGCAGGAAGTTGGTAGATAGACTGCCACTCAGTGCCTACTGGAGTTTCTGTTGTTAAATCTAGCTGTGCTTTCTTTTTAGCAAAGCCCCAGCGGTATTTAGTTAATTCGTTTTGTACGATGTTGTCATACAGATTGTTAGCAACAGTTTGAGCGCGTGAGTTGCCGACTAAAGTTGTAATAGGCAAATCCCCAATTAAAATTAACGCATTAGATATTAGCTGGATTTTGCTTGCCATAATAAACCTTTATGTAAGAAAGGGGGGACGAACCCCCCCAATCAGTTTACGCATTGATAACTTATACGTTATCTTTGTACTCAACCTTAACGATACCGTCTACATCACGTACAACGGAACCAGCCTTGAGCATACCATTACAAAGCCAAGAAGTCTTCTGTGCAACCCAATCTACAGAGGTCTTCATGTCAATACCAATAGCAAGTCCAACAGCTTCGCGGTTAAAGAAGTATGAATCAACTGTGTTAGTTGTAACAGTCAAACCACCTTCAGCACGATCATCAAGAACTACAAACTGGAATCCAGCTAGGCTGTTTACGTCACCGCTAACAAGTGCCTTAACGCTCTGGTAGTCAGAAGAAGTAGCTTTCTCATCTTTCAAAAGACCGCCAAGTCCTGCGCTGTTTACTGCGGCAAACAAGTTAGAGTTAGGAACGCCCTGTCCACGTAGTGCTACCTGAGCTTCAATGACCTTAGCCATAGTTAAAGCGGCAGAACCGTGAGCGATAGTAGTAGGAGTAACTGCGTCCATTGCATCAATTACTAGCTGATCACTACGACGACCCAAAGCGCCAGCGATAGTGTCTGCTAACTCTTGCTTCTCGTCAAAGTTTACTTCAGCTTGGTCAAAGATGTCAGTGTACTCTGGAGCATTCCAGTTAGCGAGAGTCGCTACTGCAAAGTCATAAGTTACGCCCATAGGAACAACATCAGCAGAAGTTGCTTTTTGGTTAGCAAGTCCTTTGCCCATGTTACGGAATTTGTAGCTGTCACCAACTACATTGTTACGGATTGTTACAGCAGGCTTTAAAAGCCCTTTTTGTGCGTAGGCGTGTTTGACCATACTGTCAAATTCAATCGACGCTACAGATGATAGATTAGCACTCATAATAGTTTCCTCGAAAAAGAGTAATAAAAAAAGTTTTCAAGGTTTTTTGCTGAGTACCCAGTAAAAATGGTCAGCATTCAACCTAAATTTACTGGGCCTTTGGGGAAAGGGTATCCAGTGTCTTGATTATACACCTTTTACCCTGTATTAATCAATTATTGAGAACCGCCCCACGCTTCCATCATTCTCTGAATCTTGCGCTCATGGTCGATATTGGTACTTCTGAGAAGGTTTCCTTGCTCATCTTTCTTAAACATTTCTGTTTCAATGGCTTCCCAAGACAGCCCTTCTGGGTTATGCCCTCCCTCCATTGGGAGTTTAGCAGGAGCAGTTGCTTGTACTAACATCTCTACCAATGCAATGGTATCAGCGGTAGTCACTAGACCTCTGGCTTGCTCGTAAGTATCTGCATCGAGGTTGTTTTTCATAAACCCTTCAACAGTCTTAATTCTTTCCTGAGCGTTATCACCTAGCTTAGACAACTCTTCTTCTTGATCTACAGCTTGTGCGGCATAGTCTTGGGCAGATAACAATTCCCATGCTTCTCCGAATGCATCAGCACTCATGTTAGTCTTAGTAGCAAATGCCTCTAACTCTTGATACAAAGCATCATCACTCTCAATTCCTTCTGGGGGTGTGTAACCATCTTTAGGCGCACCCTTGAATCCTCCAAACTTCTTAGACAGTTCAGAATAACCTTTAGCTTGATCTGCTACAGATTTATACTTTGTATCTAACCATTCAGGTACTTCACCAGTTCCTTTGATACCGTCAGTTAAATAATATTCACCTTCTGCGAGAGTAGGTTCGGCACTATCTAACAAGGTATCGCTTTGTTCAGCGGCTTGTTCTTCTGACATAATGTAATCCTTATTTGATTTCGGCTTGCTTCATTTGATTGATTAAAAACTTAACTACACCAGCTTCACCGTTATGGTAAGCAGATTCGTAATTAATATTTTCTGAGCCAAAAGAAGTATCATTATCATAGACAAACCTTCTGGTCAGGTCTGCTAAGATACGCGCTCCATCGTCAGTTGTAAAGACCCTATGATACGCCTTGGCAATATCATTAGCATTCCGCTTACGTAGTTCTGCTTGTTTTTTAGCAACTTCTGGATCAGCAAGTTGATCAATATTTGACCAACTCATTGAACAGGCATCGGTGGTTGTGATGTCTTCATGCCAGCTTGAGCCGCTTGTGCGCCAGCCTGAATAACCTGTGCTTTCTCAGTAGGTGTTCTTACTAACTCAGCAGGCATTCCTGTCTTAGACGCTACCCATGTGCCAAAGTCTTCCTGCTTAAAGCCAATCTTAGCCTGATCTGGGCCAGCATTCTGTAGGACGAACTGTACAGCTTGTTGGACATTGATAATATCTTCAGCATCCTGCGCTCTAGCTAGAGGCGATAGAAACTTAATCTCGATATCACGACCATCTAACTGTAATGGCTGTAAGATACCTCGACGAGTTAGGATGTGGACAACACGTTTTAAGATAGGGACAAGCACTTCTGTCTGTAATCGACCAAACGCACTACCAATTCTCTTAGCCAGTTCTCTTGACTCAATAGCTACCTCTGTCGCAGAACGCACAGCACCAGTAGGATCACGCAGATCGTTGAACAAAGCTCGTTTAATAGAGACTTGTAAGTCCTGCATTTCAAATTGCGCCAATGCAAGGTTAGCCCCTGTGTCTAATCTCTGGATAGACGGATTAGAAGAGTTATTAGAACCAACTGGAATAACAACTCCTGGGCTTATAACTATATTGTAGGGGTTAGTTACACCGTCATCAGTAGCAGTGTACATACCTGATAGGTCGATAGCGGCTTTCTGTAGGACAAACTCTTTTACTTTGTTTAGAGAGCGTACATCAGGTAAAGCCTGTACAGCAGGGCCACGACCACGTATCTCTCCTGATACTTTAGAGTAACGACCAGTTACCCAAGGGCTAGATTCCCCAAAGTCTTCCATCCAACTAATGCGATCTTCGCCTTTAACCCATACACAACCGTAATACTTTTTAGCTTTAGGCATAAATACAACGCCTTCACTAATTTCTACTTCTGCATCTGGTTGATTTTCAATTAAGGAAGAGACATTCTCAGAAGGCTTAAACCCTCTCCACTGTCTTTTTAGATTTCTTGCTTTAACATTGAACCTACGCCAGTGTGTTTCGATAGAACCGTATGGGCCTTCCTCAAACGCAATGCCTTTTTGTGGAATAGCGTTAAACACTAATGGCATATCATTGTTGTCAGTCTCATCAATCCGTAGAGTACCTGTACCTACTAAGAGATCAAGAGCGTGTTCAAAGAACTGTGTAGCAAAGTTAGAACGATTAATGTAATCAAAGACAATATCAGCCTGATCTTCTAGGTTTTGCCTAACTTGTTCTTCAGATACATCAAACTCTCCTGATTCCAATGCCTTTATAACACTGAGAGAAGGAGCAAAGGTTGCCCAGTTACCCCAGATAGGAGCAATGTTTTCTTGTAGCTTACTTGCCCCCTGTTGGATAGCTTCGATAGCAGTGGAGTCAAAGATACGATCCATCTTCTTAGAGCCAGAAACAGCAGAATCAAATAAGTTTCTGTTAGGTAGAAAATACTCATAACAGTCATCAAGCAAGTTATGCCATTGCGCCATTTTATCAAACGCTTGCAACTCTCTTGTTTTTAAGTCGTGTAAAGACCCTAGCTCTTTTGGGAGTTTCATGTTTTATTTAGCCGCCTTTTTTATGGAAGTGTTAGTTCCAGTATACCCTGCACCAGATCGCAACCCTGCGCTTCCTGCACTACCGCCTCCAAAGATACCAGCCCCAGCCCCAGTAAATCCTCTTGACACACCAGACTGTTTACTAGCACTGCCAGCTTTTGCTAACAAAGACTTAGACCCTAGCTTTCCACGAGCCAAAGCCTTGAGTCTTTTTTCCGACTCTTCCATTTCTTCATCAAGTTGTCTACTTTGTCTTTCTACTACAGCTAGTTCTTGTGCAGTAGGCTCTGGTGCTTTAGGTCTTTTCATAAATCCCATTATTGTTTCCTCAAGTATTTTAGCAGTTGATAAGGGGTTAGAATGAAAGGATTGTTGATACCTAATATCTGTTTAGTATGCCCGACACAAGTATTCAATATAAATAACGATCTTTTACATTCTTTCGGTACGTAACTTTCCATTATATAGTTACCTTCGATTATACTCTTTTGGTCGGAAACAGTAAATAAATCGAAACTTTTGGCTGATTTTCCGTAAATAATGTAAGAATTTGGTACAGGTTTGATCAAAAAGCAGTGTCGAATGCCTTTTTTTAAGAATTTTGACCACCAATTAACGCGATCATCCTCAAAAACGATATAAACCTTAGAAGACATTTACTTGTATCTTTGCCGTATGAGTCTTAGAAAAGGTATCAGTACGTCTTAGTGCGGCACGACCCTCGCCCTCACCTTGTAATGCGTACTCCAAAGCCTCAACAGGGTGGGAATATTCGTTCTTATCAGGCTCATCAGTGTACCTTTCCCCTGTAGTCTGGACTCTACGGTAGCAGAAACCACCTTGTAGACCCTTACGGATCATAGAGGCTTTAGGTAAGACAAGGAATCTAGGCTTGCCATCCATGCACATTTCTTTCATAGGGACTTCTAGGGCCGCTCTACGCTTCATAGGATCATTAGACGCAGTAGGTTGACAGGGTATGCCTGCGGCTCGCATGATTTGGAAAGGTGTTTCAGAGTTAGATTGGTTCTTATTGTTACCAGAGGGATCACCCCATCCTTTAAACGTGTGATCAGGATAGACCTCTTCGATGTATCTTTTAAGACTAGGGGCAAAGTCAACAGCGCCAGAGTCAGTTAACACGACCTCATCAAAGCAGACCCAACGACCTACAGAGGTTCTTTGGATAAAAGCACACGCTGGAGTACGACCAAAGTCAAAACCAAGGATAATAGGCAAAGACTTATCAGGCTTAAATTCCATGTGCTGACAGTGGACTGAATCAGTATACATAGGATGTACAGGTTTACCGTTAGATACAAAGCCGTATTCATTCGCTAGATTAACCTTGATCCAATCATCTGTCTTCCCTTGAAGTCCTCTTTTGTAATAGCCA
>JACKZZ010012885.1_pt1 | contig 20723 bp, 15 predicted proteins | sample 8027871 | NCBI WGS metagenome assembly JACKZZ01 (sample SAMN15724774, study PRJNA655200) | protist metagenome | isolation source: fluorescence activated cell sorting (FACS) single amplified genomes of... | place: USA: West Boothbay Harbor, Gulf of Maine | collected 2000-07-19
AGCTCTTCTCCCTCAAAAAAAAATCTATTCTTTAAAAGCAGTATAGGATCATTTACTAGATCATTAAAAAAGCCTGCTGAAGAGGTAATTATTGATATTAATCATAATTCACTGCCATAAAAACTATTTGGAAACTGCATGACAACTAAAATACTAATAACTGGGGCAAATGGCAAAATGGGCTTACAAACCCAAGAAGCTATTAAAGAAAACTCGGCGCTTTTTGAATTAGCGGCATGTATTGGTAGAGACACTCAATTAAAAGATGCTATTAATAAATATCAACCAAAAATAGTAATTGATTTTACCAACGCAGATGCTGTCTATAATAATATTAAAACTATTATTGAATGTGGTGTACATCCTATTATAGGCAGCAGCGGTTTAACAAAAGATCAAATTGTCTCTATGCAAAAAGAGTGTTCACAAAAAAAACTTGGCGGAATAATAGCCCCTAACTTTTCCATTGGGGCTATTTTAATGATGAAATACGCTAAAGAAGCAGCAAAGTATTTTTCTGATGTTGAAATAATAGAAATGCATCATGCTGGCAAACTTGACAGCCCGTCTGGTACAGCAGTTAAAACAGCTGAATTAATAGCATCGAACATTAAGCCGAGCACCACAGTAAATGAAAATGCAAAAGAAAGTTTAGCAAATGCCAGAGGCGCTAAATATGAAAATATTCAAATCCACTCCATCAGGATGCCAGGATGCATTGCCAACCAAGATGTCATATTTGGAGCGCCTGGCGAGACTTTAACTTTTAGTCATAAAACAATTGATAGAAAATGTTTTATGAGTGGGGTGATATTAGCTTGCAAAAAAGTTTTAGAATTAGACAGCCTTGTTTATGGTTTAGAGAATATAATTTAGAAAGCACAGTTGCAACTTTTGCCATCTCCGCGGTTCCTGTCATATTCGCGGAGATGACAGTGAAGCGCGGGAATGACATGTTTTTCAGCAAGTTTATTTCAACTCTAAAGCAATCCTACCAAACTTATCTTCAACCATTTGCCGGCTCTCAGTTAAACTTCTTGATCCATTAAAAAATGTAAGATATTTATTGTTAGGCCTCCAGTTTAAGCCAGACCGCCTATTACAACTCATAAATTTATTTTCTTTATATAAATTAGTAACAACTTGCTTTGCTTCTTCTGATGTTTTAATTTCTGTTGTGGCATTTTTGACAAGCTTAGCTGCTAGCGCACTCTCTATTGAAGAATATTTAATACTTGTTCGTTTTCTCTCGCCTTCAATGAATGCATAATAACCTCTACTAAATGCTGGCTCTGCAGCATAATCAATATCTCTAAGAGACTTAAACTTATCTGTAGTTAACATTTCCCTTAAGCGATACAAATTACGATTGTTACTTTCAGCAAAAATATACTTTAATATGGTTTTATGATTAAAACTCAAATCAGGATTCACAAAGTCTTTGTATTCTTTCATAACACCAGCGGACATTAAAAGTAAATTTAACTCAAGAGCATCAAGCGGTGGTAGTTTGATTAAATCTCCAGCTATGATTGGCTTAGGTTTTGATTCCTTCAGATCAGCCAGGACTTCTGCGCCCATTTGTTTTAATTCATCCGAGCTTGCTACCTTAAAGTCACTTGCAACAGTTGTAGCAAATTGCATTTTAATTAGCTTAATTTGATTTTTTTCATCAGATATAATTCTACTAATCATATTTGCTTTAAGGTTTACACAATAAGTAGTGTTGCCGCGCTCTGAAAAATTTTGATTATCTAATAAAATATCAATAGCTTCACCTAAGGTTTCAGTCGTATCCTCATCAGTCAGTCCAAGTTTGCGTATCCTTTTACATAGAGCAGGATCAATGCATTTTAGTTGATTCCACCATTCAGCAAACTCAGCTATTGCTACATAAGCAGGACCTCCGGCATGATACTCAGATCCTTCTTTAGATCTATAATCACCAGCATATAATTGGGTTTTTAAATTGTTAAAGCTTTCATAAACATTTAACTTACCATAGAATTTTGTGTAAGAATCAAGCTGCTCAGTATACTCAACTAATTTTCGAAGAGCTGGAGATCTTTGCTTTAATATTACAAAATCATCTTTAGTTAAAGGTGGCACAGGCTTTGTTATTTTAGGATCAGTACCAAACCAAACTGTTGATGAAAGCTTATTGCCCGCCCTTAATAACGCTATCGCTTGATCAACAATATATTCATACAAATGAATTTCATCTTTTGCAGTTCTAAAAAATGCCTTAGCTTCAGGCAATATTGTTTCTTCTATACCAAGAATTGGATCATACCATGGCAAATCTCTACCCTTAGTTGTAGCAGATTGCATTAATAAATTATATGGAGCTTTAGGCTGAATGATTTTTGCTACTGCAATACAAAACTTATTAGTTACTGATTGAAGATCATAACAATAATCAAGTCTAGTATTTTTTACTGCAGACTCCCTCTGCAAAAATATATCTTTAATTTCACTCGATATGTCATCGCTTCTAGCAGCAAGAATTACTTCTAAAATTTGAGATGCAACAATATATAAATCCAACTTCTGATAAATATCAGGGTTTTTATCCTTTAATTCGTCTTGAAAGCTACTAACTAAATTCAAGATTTTAATATGCTTGCTTTCTTGAGCTTTGCTTTTAACAACTCCGTAGGTAAGGTTTAATATCATTCCATCAATTCTAGAATTTACATGACTGAATCTGTCAAATTGAGCGTATTTAGATTTCACCAATGCGCCACTTTTTAGAAAAAAATTTACCAAACTATCTTTTTCTTTATCCTCTGCAAGACCTAAAGGACCCAATGAATGTAATGGCAGAATAGAATTTATATTCTCACTTGTTACTAGCTCTTTAACCATTTTAACATTCCCATATTTTATTGCTTTTTCTAAAGCGATCAAATATGGTAGCTTTGCAATATTTATTTTGTTACTAATAAAAGGAGATAAGTATTTAATAAAATCATTCAGCTCTATACGTGAACTTTTACCCGAAAGCTCAATTAGTTTTGCTCCCATAACTTTTTGCACAGACCTTCTTTCCCATTCAAGATGAAGGGGAATGTCCTTAAATTCAGATAAAATATTTCTCACTTCGGCAAATTTGCCATTTTCTATTTTTTTGATAAGAGGGAATGACATCTCTTGCAAATAGTTTCTGCCGTATTTGTTTTCATGCTTTGAACTTGCACCTGATAGGAGTAGAAAATTAACAATATTTGTATGACCACTATAAGCCGCCCAAGTTAGTGCCGTTTCGTTATCTTTCACTGGGACATTTATAAAGTACTTGAATTGTTCATCACCAAATAAACTTTTTATTTTGACTAGCTCTAGCTCATTACAATTTTGAGCATATTTTACGATCTTTTTAGCTAATAATAACTGAATTGAATTATTTTCACTATTGGTTATATCTAAACGTATTTCTGGGAATGATTGCATTAATTCTACGGCTTGATGAAGCTGATTGTTTTTTATAAAATTAGTAGTCGCGCACGATAAGTAATCCAGAGACGAGCTGCCAGAGTTATTTTGAGTTGCCAAATATAAACCACAGGTAACTAAATACTTTACAATATCAATAAAACCTAATTTTGCAGCATGATGCAACGCTGTTTTACCATCACTATCCTTCTTAGATATAATTTCAGAAAATATTACTTTACCAAATAAATGCTGCATTTCAATTAGCTTTTCTAATTGTGCACTGTTGATATGTTCATACAAACTAGCCTTTAACTGTGAAATTATTGTAGTTCCAGTTTTATTCTGACTTCCTTTTGGGATATCTTTAAATTCTGTAAGAATTTGTGCTGCTTGCTTATATTCATGATTTTCTAATTTTCGAATAACAGGATAACGTAATTCTTCCAAGTAATTATTCTTAGTGGAATTTTTATGCTGTGGATCTGCTCCAGATTGCAATAAAAATTTTTATACAATCAATATGGCCGTAATAAGATGCCCAAGTTAAGGCGGTTTCATTATCTTTTATTGGCTTATTAATAATTTTTTTAAATCTTTCTGACCCCAAACCAAATTTAATATTTGTTAATTTTTCATGATCTCCTTCTTTTGCAGCTTCAATAATTAATTTTTTTGATTCATTATATAAAAACTCTCTTGCAGTGAAGCCTTTACCATTCATAACATTTAAATCTAGTTTTTTATATTCAAGAATAGGGTGTAATTTTTTAAAATTTCCAGCTTTTGTGTGATCAATAACAGCTAAGCTTAAACTTCGAGAATAGTCAAACCCACAGCTATTTTTAAGAGCTGGATTGGCTCCATGCTTAATTAACAAATCACCAATTGCCACATTACCTGCTATGCCAGCTAGCAACAAAGGAGTGCAGCCCTTGCTATCTTTATGGTTAATATCTAAATCCTTTGCCACTTTAACAATCAACTCTTCCACTTCGCTTAGATCTGTTTGATTCTTGGTAATTATATTTAATAATTTATCTTAATTTCTCATCCGCCTTCCTAAGTTTTATATGTTGAGATATGAACTATCATTTATTATAAATGTTTTTGATATGATGCCATTTTTTTTTCAAGGAGCCTCTTACTTGCATCAAGAGTTTTTATACCGTCAAAAAAGTTTTGATATTTTTTATTTTCTTGAAATGAAAGTTTGTGCTTATGCTTGCACTTCATAAAATCATTTTCTAAATATATTTGATCTACGTTATGTTTTGCTTCTAACTTGCTTGCCGAGCTTCGTGTAGCATTATCAACTAGCTTTGCAGCTATTGCGCTTTCAATAGTTGAGTACTGACAAGAAGTTTGGGTTCTTTTTTCTTCTATGTGCGCGTAATACGATGTGCCAAACAAAGTTCGCGGCTCTCCATGATACGATCTTAGATAATCATATTTAGATTTAAGTAATAATGATCTTAACTTGAATAAATTTGCATTATTAGTTTCTGACATTATTAATTGTAATATTTTTTTTGTTGTAGTTGGTTTATTTCTATCAAATATTAAATCATCTGTAGTTTTAGCTATATTATTTTGTAGTAGCACCTTATTAATAACTATATTTCCATTTGATGCAGTTAAAAGATCTTTATAACTTGTAATTACATTTTTATTAATTGCTAAAATATTTAATTCAAAATTATTAAATGGAATAAATGGAGTCATATCTTTTGTCAAAATAGTGGTTTTATCTTGTTGCTTAAGCTCTTGCAATATAGTTGTTTTTATATCATCTAACTTTGGCTTAAGGAATTTTTCTGACTTTTCATCTTTTGCTAAAAATAAATTTATCTTTTTTAATTCACGCTTTACATTATCTTTTGCTAAGATTCTATCAAGTGCGCCGGCCTTAAGATTCACACAATAAAGAGTATTTGTTTGTCTTTGATTATTATCTGTATCTCCCTGATATAATAAAATATCGAAAATGTCTCCCAAAGACTGAGCTTCAGAATCATGAATACTGCGTATTTTGGCGCAAATCTTAGGGTTCTCAGTGCTAAGCCTGCGCCACCAATCAGCAAAGTCTGCAATTGCTGCATAAGCTGCGCCACCTGCTTCTGTATGAGACCCACCTACCCGTCTGTGGTCTCCTGCATATAATTGATCACGCAATATGGATAATTTTTTATATACGTTTAAATTTTTTCTAAATTTAATGTCATTATCTAAGGCTTCTGTGTATTCGACTAATTTTTTAAGTTCTGGTGACCGACGTTTTAAAATATCTAAATCACTAGAACCCAAAGGCGGGACAGGCGTTATAAATTTTGGGTCTGTGCCAAACCAAATAGTTGCCATTAAATCTCTATCATCTTTAAGTCCTGCTATGGCTTGCTCAAGTATATATCTGTAATCGTGAATTTCATTATTCTTCGTTCTGAAAAAATATTTTGGGTGTGGGAGACTTATTGCATCAGTACCTTCTATAGAGTCAAACCAAGGGATAGTTCTGTTATCTTCCATAGTGGCTTTATGTAAAAGAGTATTGAACGGCTGATCAGGACTTATTAACTTAGCAATTTTAATGCAGGCATCATTAACTGGCGAGCTCAGTGCAAAACTATAATCTATTCTGGTACCTAGAATGGCATCTTCTCTTTCAGTAAATATAGTTTTTATTTTATTGATCAAAATACTTTTGCTTTCTTCAATAGAACTTATTATGTTACTTGCAAATAAATACAAATCTATACATTCTGATACATCAATTGATGATTGCAAAATTTTTCTACTTGCATCAAGCAGAGCTTGCAAAACCTTTCTCTTAAATATTAGTGGATCATTTTTATCTTCTAATATACTTAGATATTTACTATGTATTAATTTATTTTGTAACTTTCCTACTAATAACCTAGAACTTACTTCTAAGGATACTAAATTTAAACTAACTGCAGACTTATCTTCTGAAATTTCAGAGATTCTAGCTCCTTGTGTAACTAAAAGCTTAACCATTAAAGTATTATCTTTAGCGATAGCCGCATTTAATGGTTTGATCCCAGATATTGGCAAAATTTTATTAATATTTGTACCACTTAATGCGCTTATAAATTGTGAATAATTTTCATTGGATATTGCTTTCTCTAACAATAACAATTCAATATCAGGCTCTACTTTAGTATGCTCAACGAAATAATCAGCTAGCTTCCTTAAAATATAATACATTTCCTTTTGATTCCCTGCCTGATAAATTTTTAATATTGCATAGTTCAATATTGAATATTTGGTCGGTTTCCCAAAACGGCATATTGTTAAAATTTTCAATAATTTCAAGTGCGTCTTTAAATCTATCATGAATTAAATGATTTTTTAATATAACTGAAAAACTATCCAAGTAAGTTCTTTTTGAGTAAGCTTGATGATTTGTGTCAGCTCCTTGTAATATAAGCCAAAGAGCAATATCAACATTCCCTTTTTCTGCAGCATGTAAGAGAGGTGTATTGCCTTCTGAATCAGAATTATTTATATACAGCTTAAATAGTTTAGGTTTCAATATAGATTTTATTTTTTTTAAATAGCGAAGATTACCAGACTTTGAATGTTCATTAATTTGTGTTAAAAGTAATGATTTTATAGATATGTTATTCTTATTTATTTTTTGAAAAGGAATACCTTTGAACTCTTTAATAATATGTTTAGCTTTATCATATTTCTTTTTTTTCAAAAGCTTGATAGTTGCTAAACTAAAACTACTTAAATAATCACTACCCTTATTATTTTTATGTTTGGTATCAGCACCGAACTGTATTAACAACTCTACCAAATTGCAATAACCTTTAGCAGCAGCTAAATTAAGTGCCGTGTTACCTTTAGCATTTTGGTAATTTATAGTTTTTTCTCGAGATATTTTTTTTACTAATGATAGTGTTTTAGAGGGGCTTTCTGTTATTGTTCCTGCTCTTATAAGGCTTAGTAATTTTTTTATATTTTTATTTTGATTATCCTTTTTTCTTGGCATAACTATTCCTTCGGTTATCTTACAAATCACTGCAATCCTAAAATCCCTTGTATCATCATCTGCTACCACAAATTTAATGATTATTTTTCAATGAATTATATTTAAAACATGCTAAATTTCAACAAATATCGTAATTTAGCTTAAATTTTTTATTATCCGCCAACTTACTGATTAATTTGAATATTAAAAAAACTAGGTTTGATTAAATTTTAATCAGGTATATAATAAAAGAACATAATCCTACTTGATGGAGCTTTTATGGCAAACGCTCAACTTAAAAAAAAGGAACCTAAGCCAAAATGGAATTTATCAAAGCCTGCCAAGGGAACAGGTGATCTATTACAGATCCCAAGCTCTATTAGTAAAAATATTAATGATCTATTGTTAATTAAATTACGCCATGAAATTGAAGCTGCGCTACATATTCTTTTGATAACTACTGCTGAAATCAAAAAAGGAACCGTAGCAGACAAAACATTACTTGCAATGCAACAACATCTAGACGAACTATTTGCATACTTCAAACGAAATGGTTTAGCAGAGAATAAATCTAGTAATAAAATTTTGCTAGAGTTGCAACAAAACTTTAATAAACTATTAACTTTAACTTATAAGCCTAAAAAGAATAGTCGAGTTACTGTTGATGAGAAAAACCTTATTGCAAATATTACCATGCCAATGATAGCGCTAAGTTTGTCTCAAGGTGCTACGGGATTAAAATTTGATGCAAAAGACAAAGATAATATTGTTGCGATTAAAATACTATCGCGCTGCATCGCTTATTTAGATAAAAATTATTTAACTTTTGATAGAGAAAAAATTCGTTTTATCACTAGAGAAATATACAACCAAGAGAGGGCAAGCAAATGAATAACAGAACCCCTCTACCGCCAAAGCTTATTAGACTATTCAGTATTAAGCCTAACCCTGAAAACTTAGAAGAAAATATAAAAATTAATTTTTGTTTCAGCAAAGCTTTGGATTGCTTGAAAACTATTAGCTCCAAGAATAAAAACATACATTCCAAGAATATAAAAAGCTCTGCAACTCGTGTACTTAACTTTAGTGAAGCTACTCGAGATGATAAAGAATTCAAGGAAGTTGTTACTGGACTATTAGACTCATATGAAAATGAGCAACGCTCACTTCCAAAATCAACTCAAACAAATCCTAAATCCAACAAGGCATAACTCTATCAAGGTAATCCATAAATTTCCACAGCCCAACTCTGTGCTCAAGCATACCTAGAGTATTATATTTAGGTTCAGGATATGCAATACCAATTCCATATAAGTTTTCACTAATCCTGCCATTCAAGTCACATTTGTAATCTTGTTCTATTCCATTTATATTGGGTAAAGATCTTCTTTCAAGGCCCACAGCACATATAATTTTATTACACTCTTTTAAATATTTTTCAGTATTTTCTTTATTTGACTGAATTCGCAGTAAATTTTTCGGTATATTGTTTTCTAAATGCTTTTTAGCCCATATTGCGGCTTCGCCTTTTAGTCCACAATCATCATACAAGACCCAATTATCATAATATATCGCATATAGCAGCGGCGACCTGTAGAAATTGATTATCTTTTTTACTTTTTCATTTACCAAATTCTGCAATATTAAAACTGCTGAATGCGAAGACCCAAAAACTCCCACCGTATCATTCGAACTAACTTTATTTTTTATAAGCTCAAAATCTATGCCGTCTTGTAGTGAAATTTTTTCTTTATTATCGATTGGCAAATCTTTTGGTGTCGCCCCTTGAGCTAAGATTATGTTTTGCGCCTTAACTTTAGAATGCTGCAACGTAACTTCCCATACTCCATTTGCTTTAGAAATGCTGCTTGCAAAACCCTTTAAAACATTAACAGCTTCCATTAAATTATTCGTTACCCATTGCAAGGGGTCTCTCATTAGCTTTAAATAACAAGTTTCATTTATATTTTTATTTTGTAATTCAAATTCTGGCTTATATTTATTGTAGCCAAATGATTTACAAGCATTTAAATATCTAATAAATAAACCTACTTTTGTATTGCTTGGAACATTCTTCCACAAAGACCCAAAATCTCCCACTGTAAACTCTGGGTCAATCCAAATTATATCTTTTCCTTTTATTTTATAATCTAATAGCTTGCCAACTGCTGCAATTCCAGCAGGCCCTGCACCAACCACTCCCCATTTATATTCTTTCAAATTTATTCCTCAGTTTTCAATCTGTTAATAAATCTTCTAGATTTTCAATAAATATTCCAGCTATTATTTTATGTGATGCATATGTTGGGTGTATCTTATCCCAGAACAAATGTTCGTCTTGATTTGTACATGGCTGCTCAACAAGAGATTGGCTTGAGCCAACATTGTATGCTTCTTCCAAAGACATAGAGTTAGCTATGGTTAGCTTAATACTTTCATCCATAGGCTCTGCTTGAAGCTCAGTTAATCTATATCCACCATTCCAACAAGGCTCGGTTAAGTTTGAAATTTTCAAGTCGAATTTTTTATTATAAAAACCGATATCACTTATTACTTGATTATACTCTGTATAAATATCTTCATATGTGAAGCGAAGCTTTGGATATTCTTCCTTTAAGTTTTTAACTATCTCAATTATTTTATTATGATGCTTTAATGACAAGTTATGCATTCTTAATTGATATGTACTGCTCTTTTGCAATGAATAGGGAGCTTTAGCCATGTCAGGCACATCAAGAATTATAAAATCTTTACCGCCATTATCAATCAATCTTTTTATCTGCTTAACTGTCTCATCACTAACTTCTTTTATAAGCTTGTCTTCAGCCTTGCGTTTTTCGTCAAGGTAATCATTTGCCCCGATAAACAGAATGTAAGTAGTATCTTTATTATCATGATCTTTTAAGTATTCTAAATAATTAGTTACTTCGAATTTTAAATCGTATGGAAGAGCGCCTTTGATTATTCTACGCTTGACTACTGTTGCGCCACCAATAGCAAAGTTTTGTGAAGAAATCCTGTAAGTATCACTAAAGTACTGAGCCACTTGCTCAGACCATACAGGACCGTTACTAAATCTACCTTCATAATAAGGTGGAGATTTTGGAACCACCTTAACCCTTTTGTACAAATTTCCATTATCAGACAAGCTATCCCCAAAAAATACTAGCTCTTTAGTTGCAAAACTGGAGCCTGAGAATAAGAAAAAAGACATAGTTAAAAATGTTACTATTTTACTCATATTAATACTCCTTTAGAAGCTATCTAGATAGCCATTATAATAGCCCCAATAAAAAATTTACAATTAACTTTCCATTTTACATTTGAGACTTCACCCTGGAAGCTTTATACTCTTAGTTTAATTATAAAGTATGCCAACCTATGCAGGATATTATTTTTATCGGCTTAATTTTATTGATTTTTGGCTTAGGCTTTGCATTAATTAAATTTTGCTCTTCACTATCGGAGAATGAATAGTGGGACTCTATATTATTTGTGGCTTAGTTGCCTTTGGACTATTAATATATTTACTTGTTGCATTCTTTAAGCCAGAGTTATTTTAAACTAAAGGCTTCTCTATGTTAAATAAAGACTCATTTCAAGTTATTATTTTTTTAACTTTAGTTTTAGCATTTGTAAAACCTCTTGGAATATACATATATAAAGTATTTGAAATCAAGCCATGCTTTTTAGATAAAATCGTACAACCTATAGAAAATCTTATATATAAAATCTGCAGAATTGATAAAACAATCGGCATGGATTGGAAAAACTACCTCTACTGCATGTTGATTTTTAATATGATTGGGGTGCTTTGGGTATATTTTATTCTAAGAATCCAAAGCTACTTGCCGTTAAATCCGGAGCACTTTACAAATGTACCGCCGGATCTTGCATTCAATACAGCCGCAAGCTTTGCAAGTAACACTAATTGGCAAGCCTATGCTGGCGAAAGTACACTGAGTTATTTTTCTCAAATGTCAGCTTTAACAGTACAGAATTTCTTATCAGCAGCAACTGGTCTTGCACTTTTAGCAGCTTTTATAAGAGGCATTAGAAGAAATAAAACTAATATCCTTGGAAATTACTGGGTTGATATAACAAGAAGTATACTTTATATATTATTACCATTAGCAATTATATTTTCTTTAGCTCTAGCCTCTCAGGGTGTAATCCAAAATTTTAAACCATACCAAAAAGCAACTTTAATTCAACAAGTTATAAATACTGAAACTCAACAACTCGTAAAACAACAAGAAATCCCAATGGGGCCAGTAGCATCCCAAATAGCAATAAAACAATTAGGCACCAATGGCGGCGGGTTTTTTAATACAAATTCCGCACATCCATTCGAAAACCCAACTGTTATTTCAAATTTTTTAGAAATGTTAGCCATTTTGTTAATTCCAGCAGCACTTTGCTACACATATGGTCTAATGGTAAGAAACAGAAAACAAGGTCATGCTGTTCTAATTGCCATGCTTCTTTTATTTCTTCCATTGATGATAACTATAATCGCAGCAGAGCATCAAAATAATCCTATCTTAGAACAACTGGGAGTTTTTGGTACTGGCAATATGGAAGGTAAAGAAACTAGATTTGGGATTACTAACTCAGCTTTATGGACTAGCTTAACAACCGCTACATCAAATGGTTCGATAAACTCTATGCTAGATTCCTACACTCCCACAGGTGGTGCTGTAGCATTATGGTTAATGCATCTTGGTGAAGTCACATTTGGTGGAATTGGCTCAGGGCTTTATGGAATGTTAATGATTATCATTATAACAGTGTTTGGCACGGGACTAATGGTAGGCAGAACCCCTGAATTCTTAGGTAAAAAAATTGAACCTTTCGAAATGAAAATGGCATCTTTAACCGTTTTATTTATGCCATTAATGGTATTACTTTTAACAGCTATTGCAAGTGTCATTCCCGAAGGAACAAACTCTATTTCAAATCCAGGACCTCATGGGTTTAGCCAAATACTTTATGCTTTTACATCGGCTTGCAACAATAATGGTAGCGCCTTTGAAGGTCTTGTAATTAACACTTACTTCTATAATATTTTAACTGGTGTCGCAATGCTGTTTTCACGTTATTGGCTTGCAATACCATTGTTAGCAACAGCAGGGTCTTTAGTAAATAAGAAAATTACTCCATCAAATGCCGGAACACTACCAACTGTAGCGCCACTATTTATTATTCTCATTGTAGCTGATACTTTGTTGATTGGAGCGTTATCATTCTTCTCAGTATTATCACTTGGGCCAATCGCTGATTATTTTATGCTTTGGGGAGCGTAACATGGCTGAAAAAATATCTTTATGGGATAAAACAATACTTAAAGGAGCCTTGCTTGACTCTTTAAAAAAACTCTCACCAATTAATCAATTACGAAATCCAATAATATTTACGGTTTACGTATGCGCAATATTAACAACATGTATACTGATACATTCATTTATAGTAAAACATGAAATACCCACTCCATTTATTTTTATTATAACTATCTGGATATGGGCTACAGTAGTGTTCTCAAATTTTGCGGAAGCTATTGCTGAAGGTCGCGGCAAAGCTCAAGCAAATGCGCTGCGTCAAACAGGTAGAGAAATACAAGCCAAAAAGCTTTCTAAGCCCTCCAAGGATTCTAAAGTTAAAATTATATCCGCAAGTAACCTTAAAATTAATGATATAATATTAGTTGAAGCAAATGATTTTATACCTATCGATGGAGAAGTGATTTCAGGAATTGCATCTGTCAATGAAAGTGCTATAACCGGCGAAAGTGCCCCTGTAATTCGCGAAAGTGGTGGCGATAGAAGTGCAGTAACAGGAGGCACACAAGTTTTATCTGATTGGATTATAATAAGAATAACAGCGAACCCAGGTGAAACCTTTTTTGATGAAATGGTAAATTTGATCGAAGGTGCAAAAAGACAAAAAACTCCTAATGAGCTATCACTAACTATCTTACTTGCAGCATTAACTTTAGTATTTTTATTTGCAAGTGTCAGTCTGATACCATTTTCAATTTTCGCTAGCAAAGTAATAGTAAGCACGGTTGTCAGTCCCATCATTATAATTGCACTTTTTGTTTGTCTTGCCCCTACTACTATTGGTGGATTACTTTCTGCTATAGGGATAGCAGGAATGGATAGAATGATTCAAGCTAATGTAATCGCGCTATCAGGTCGAGCAGTTGAAGCTGCTGGTGATATAGATATACTTATTCTTGATAAAACAGGAACTGTAACTCTTGGAAATAGACAAGCAACAAAATTTATTCCGGACAAAGGGATTGAAATTAAAGAATTAGCGAATGCCGCACAATTAGCATCTCTAGCTGATGAAACTCCAGAAGGTAGAAGCATAGTTATCTTAGCTAAATCAAAATATGGTTTAAGAGGACGTGATATACACGAACTAGGGGCAACGTTTATACCTTTCACTGCACAAACAAGAATGAGTGGCGCGAATTTAAATGACAGCAAAATTCGTAAAGGCTCCAAAGATGCCATAATAAAATTTGTAGAAGAAAACAATGGGACAGTATCTAAATATATAGAAAATGAAATTGACCATATTGCAAAGCGTGGCGGCACCCCTCTAGTAGTAGCCAAAGATAATAAAATCTTAGGGGTTATATATTTAAAAGATATAGTGAAAGGCGGCATAAGAAAAAGATTTGCAAAGTTAAGGGCCATGGGAATTAAAACTATAATGGTCACAGGAGATAACGCCTTAACTGCAGCTGCAATAGCTGCTGAAGCTGGAGTTGATGACTTTCTAGCAAATGCTACACCAGAAGACAAACTAAAATTGATAAGAAAATTTCAAGCAGAAGGTCATCTGGTTGCGATGACTGGTGATGGTACTAATGATGCTCCAGCATTAGCTCAAGCTGATGTTGCAGTTGCAATGAATACCGGAACACAGGCTGCCAAAGAAGCTGGTAATCTAGTAGACCTTGACTCTAACCCAACTAAAATTTTAGAAGTAGTAGAGATAGGAAAACAATTATTAATAACAAGAGGCTCGCTTACGACTTTTAGTATAACAACAGATATTGCGAAATACTTTGCTATAATACCTGCAATGTTTGCAACCACATACCCAGCACTTAATACTTTAAATATTATGCACCTAGCTTCCCCAAACTCTGCCATTTTATCTACTGTAATATTTAACTCATTATTAATCGCTTTATTAATACCTTTATCTCTTAAAGGCGTGCAATACAAGCATGTTTCAGCAATAAAGCTCTTAAGAACAAATATTTATATTTATGGACTTGGTGGATTAATTGTTCCATTTATAGGTATCAAATTTATTGATTTTATTATCACAATCTCAAATATCTCTATTTTTTAAAAGGACAATTAATGCCTAATAGTATTTTTAATAATTTGAAAATTGCCTTAAGCATGTTAACTATTTTCATAATACTAACAGGATTTATATATCCATATTTAATAACGGGTATAGTTCAAGTAGTATTTAATAAAAAAGCAAATGGCAGTCTTATAAAATTAAATGGAAATATTATTGGATCCGAACTTATTGGGCAATCCTTTACAGATGCAAAATTTTTTAATAGCAGGCCTTCAGCAACCATACCATTCCCTTATAATGCCAAATATTCTATCGGATCAAATTTAGCACCAACAAACCCAGTATTAAGTAAAAACGTAGAAAAAATAAAGGCAAAATATACTGAATTTCATAAAGGCAGTTTACCACTAAATTTAGTTACATCTTCCGCGAGCGGCCTTGATCCACACATATCGATTGAAGCTGCATACTTTCAGGTACCAATAATAGCAAAAGCTAGAAACATAAATGAAAGTGTCATAATTAAACTCATAGAGAACCAAACTGAAAATCCATTTAGTGGTTTTACAGGCAAACCATATATTAATGTTTTAAATTTAAATATTGAGCTACTAAAATTAGCAGGAAGCAAACAGTTATAAAACTTATAGGGTAAAAATGGATGAGCAGAAAAAAAAGGTTGAGCCCAGACGAACTTTTAGAGCTAGCAAATAAAGAAGAAAAGAAATCTAACCGTGGCAAACTAAAAATATATTTAGGCTCATCTCCCGGGGTTGGGAAAACTTATGCCATGCTCGAAGATTCACTAAGCCTTATTGACCAGGGAAAAGATATAATAATTGGCGTTGTGGAATCCCATGGCCGTACAGAAATAGACAAATTTATTGGTAAATTTGAAATACTTCCACGAAAAAATATTCAATACCACAGCCAAACATTACAAGAATTTGACATAGATGCTGCGCTTAAAAGAAATCCTAGCATTATACTTATAGATGAAATGGCACATACAAATGTACCTGGCCTTAGACACAACAAGCGCTGGCAAGATATTCGTGAAATCTTAGATAGAGGCATTGATGTATTCACCACTCTGAACGTACAACACATCGAAAGCTTGAATGATATAGTCTCGCAAATTGTGCATACTAGAATTTCTGAAACTGTGCCAGACTCTATGATAGAAATGGCAGACTCAGTAGAGCTTATAGATATCCCACCAGCAGAACTAATAAAACGCTTAAAAGATGGTAAAGTCTACATTCCTAAACAAGCAGAACTAGCTGAAGAAAACTTTTTTCGCGAAGGCAACTTAACTGCTCTTAGAGAAATAGCTCTTAGGGCAACTGCGGAGCGTGTACGCGCAGAAGTATTAACGTACAGACAAGCAAGAGGGATAAAACAAATATGGCCAACCAAAGATAAGCTTATGGTTTGTATTGCCCCAGGAGGCAATTCCACCAAGTTAATTCGTTCAACAAGAAGGCTTGCAACAACGCTTGAGGTGCATTGGATGGCTGTACATGTTGACTATGGATTAACGGACACGAAACGCAATAGCGCAATCCAAAATTTAAGATTAGCCGAGCAGCTTGGGGCGCAAACCAAAATTATATCCAGTACAAATATTGTTGATGGTATTTTAAATTGCGCCAGAGATAACAACATTACTAAGATTATTATTGGTAAAAGAACCAGATCAAGACTCAGAAATTTATTTTTTTTGGACTTGACTGATAAATTAATTATTAACAGTGACGAAATTGATATTTATATTATTACCCATGAGGAAAAAAACAAAAAAGCTAGTACGGTTAAAGAAGATATTAGCAAGGAATTTTTTAAACTCCATGAATATGGATTTGCAATAGGACTTATTAGTTTTGCAATTATTATATCAATAGCCTTATCACCATTCTTCTTTGTTGGAAATCTTGGACTAATTATCTTATTGGCAGTGACAATAGTCGCAGCCTTTACAAGTACTGGGCCAACAATTTTAGCATCAATTTTAAGCGTTATCACATTTGATTATTTTTTTCGAGATCCTTACCATACATTTACTCCTAGACTTGAACACATATTTTCTATTACTGCTATTTTATTTATAGGTCTTACCGTAAATCAATTAACTAGAATAATGCGTAGACAAATAGCCGCATCCCATAGAGCTGAACAAAGAACTTCTACATTACATGCTTTAAGTAAACAATTGGCAACTGCTAGAGGCTTCGATAATCTTTTCTCTATAGCTACTGAGTTTATGGAAAACACTTTTGAAAGTGATATTGTTTTTCTGTTAGCGAAACAAGGATCACTTCAACCAAAGGCAACTAACAATGAAAAAATCTACTTAACTGATAAAGATAAAAGTGTAGCTCAGTGGGCTTATGATTTGAATCAAGTAGCAGGGCTTGGTACAAATACTTTGCCATTCTCGGATTCAGTATATATTCCACTTACAACCTCACAAAAACCAATTGGTGTTTTAAAAGTAAAACCTCATACTAAAAATTATCAATTTACTCCCGAACACATACACTTACTTGAAGTTTGCGCAAATCAAATTGCTCTAGCGCTCCAAGCTGATAAATTACAGGAAAAATCCAAAAAATTTGAAATTGAAACTGAAACTGACAGAATTAGAGCTGCTCTTTTAGAATCTGTCTCCCATGATCTCAGGACTCCTTTAATTGCAGCTCTAGGAAGTGCAAATACATTAAATGAAATGGCAAGCTCATTATCGAAAGTTGAAATAAAGAATATTAGCTTGGAGATTAAAACAGAGTTAGAACAATTAAGTAGATTAATTCATAACTTTTTACAAATAAGTTATCTTGAAGATAAATCAATTAAATTTAAAAAATCCTACGTACCAGTTAGAGATTTAATTGATAGCGCCATCAAATTATCTCATTCTAAATTAGGAAAAAAACTAATCAATGTTGATATGCCAGATAATTTACCTAAAATCCCCGTAGATAAAACTTTAATAGAAGAAGTATTTGTAAATCTAATAGATAACGCCATGAAATTTACCCCAATAGATTCACCAATCGAAATTGAAGCAAAACTTGATTCAGATATGATAGTGATAGGTATTAAAGATTTAGGCCAAGGAATTTCACCCAAAGAATTGAATAAACTTTTTGAAAAATTTTACCGTGGACGCAAACTAACAACAGAGCGAGGGCTTGGTCTCGGGCTTTCTATTTGCAGAAGTATTGTCAATGCACATGGAGGCAAAATATGGGCTGAAAATAGAGCAGAAGGTGGCGCTGCTTTTTATTTTACCTTGCCATTAACCGAATAATTTTTTTAATAAATTCAAAATTAATGTTATTATACATGCAATTAAAAATAAGGAAAATAGCATGTATAAAACACTTTCATATATTTTAATAACTATTATTTCATTTACCCTGCTTTCTAACGTAGCTTTTGCTAAACGTTTTGGCGGAGGCAGAAGTTTTGGACAACAACGCTCTTACAGTGCACCACACAAAACTAGCAGCACCAAGGCAAAATCTCCAAACAAAGCTAGCAAGTGGCTAGGGCCGCTAGCAGGTCTTGCTATCGGTGGAATGCTTGCTTCATTATTCATGGGTCATGGTTTTGGAACTGGGATTTTATCATGGCTTTTACTAGCTGCAGCGATTTTTGTAATATTTAGAGTAATAAACCATTTAAAATCTCAAAATAAAATGTCTTACGAAGGTAGTAATGGTAGGACACTTTCTGATTTTTCATACAAAACCTCTGCAAATAATGACTATGCTGATAGTAATTACGCCACTAGTAGTAACACTGATAGCAATTACACTGACAATAAAACATCATTCAATAAAGATGATTTTTTACGACAAGCAAAAACTGTTTTTATAAGAATGCAAACAGCTTATGATAATAAGAACTTGACTGATATTCGTGAATTCACCACGCCTGAAGTTTTTGCAGAAATACAAATCCAAATACAAGAGCGCGGTAACGATGTAAACATCACGGAAGTTTTACATATTGAAGCTGAACTAGCTGAAAAAATTTATGATTCTAGCCAAAATTCTGCTAGCGTTATCTTCAAAGGTTCAATCAGAGAACAACCAGACGCAGAACCAAAAGATATCAATGAAATTTGGTATATCGAAAAAGATACTTACAGTAACACATGGAAAGTTGCGGGATTAAAACAGCTGTAAATTACCCTGCGCCGACATCCTGCGAAATACCTGAACCGACGTCCTGCGACTTGATCACAGGACGTTATTCTACACAAGAACTGATACATCAACCTGGCGCATAAACCAAATCAAGCTCTCTAGCTGCCTTAACTTCATCAAGACGCTTCACAGGCAAGGTATGTGGAGCTTGCTGCAATAGACTTGGATCATCTTTTGCTTCTTTAAGTATTTTCGCCATTACTTCAACAAAATTATCTAACTCTTCTTTACTTTCAGTTTCAGTTGGCTCTATTAAAAAACATTCTGGCACTAGCAATGGAAAATACATAGTAGGCGCATGAATTCCATAGTCTAATAATCTTTTAGCGACATCTAGGGCTGTAACTTTTAACGATTTAGCTTCATTTTTAAAATTTATTATAAATTCATGGCTAGCTCGTCGATTTTTATAAGCAAGAGTAAATCCTTTATCTTTTAATCTGGCTAACAAGTAGTTAGCATTTAATGTTGCAAACTCTGAAACACGCATCATGCCTTCTTTACCAAGCAATCTTGCATACATATAAGCACGCAGCACAATACCAGCATTTCCCATAAATGCTGAAAGACGCCCTATTGTTTGCGGATAATCTTCATCTTTTGACCAAGAATAATTATTATTATTTTTTGTAACTATAGGTGTCGGTATAAAAGGTAAAAGCCTTTCATTTACTGCAATTGGGCCACCACCAGGACCACCACCACCATGCGGTGTTGCAAAAGTTTTATGTAAATTTATATGCATTACATCAAAGCCCATATCACCGGGGCGCACTTTGCCTAAAATTGCATTTAAATTTGCACCGTCATAGTATAGCAACCCTCCGGCTTCATGCATTATTTTCGCGATTTCTTGAATTTTCTGTTCAAATACCCCTAAAGTTGAGGGGTTTGTTAGCATGATACCTGCTGTTTTAGGTCCGCAAACTTGTTTTAAACTATCAATATCAACATTGCCTTCAGCGTCTGTCGGAATTTCACGAACCTTAAAGCCACACTGCGATGCAGTTGCAGGGTTAGTACCATGAGCTGCATCAGGAACTAAAATCTCTGTTCGCTCAAAATCATTGCGCGATGCATGATAAGCTTTTATCATTGCAACCCCAGCAAATTCTCCTTGTGCACCAGCCATTGGGGTAAGAGATACTCCACACATTCCTGTTACAGCTTTAAGAATTTCCTGTAATTGAAAAGCACATTCAAGGTAACCTTGGCTATTTTCAATCAAGGCAAATGGATGTCTTTGCAAAAACCCTTCAAGCATAGATAATCTATGTATAGATTTTGGATTATATTTCATTGTGCAAGAACCCAAAGGATAAAAATTAGTATCAATTGAAAAGTTTGTACTAGATAGCCTTGTGTAGTGTCTTACAACTTGGAGTTCTGATACTTCTGGCAACAAAGGTTTGGTTTTTCTTAAAAACTTTTGCGGAATATCAATGCTATTAGTTTGCTGTTGTGGCATTTGTGATTTTGCCACTCTTTTTGATCTTGATTTATCAAAGATTAGCTCTTGCATTTTATATCTCCGCTATTTCTATCTTTTTTTTTAAACTTTCATTTTGATATAAAACTTCAGAAAGTTTTTCAACAAATAGTTTCAAATCATCATAAGTTTTAGTTTCGGTAACACAAACTAATATGCAGTTTTCAAATTTATTGTAAAACTGTTCTAGTTCAACCCCAGCCTGTATGCCAATGCTTGCAAGCTCAGCTAAAACTTTGTTAGAAGATTT
>JACKZZ010017781.1_pt1 | contig 20705 bp, 21 predicted proteins | sample 8027871 | NCBI WGS metagenome assembly JACKZZ01 (sample SAMN15724774, study PRJNA655200) | protist metagenome | isolation source: fluorescence activated cell sorting (FACS) single amplified genomes of... | place: USA: West Boothbay Harbor, Gulf of Maine | collected 2000-07-19
GGATTTTTCATTTTGATAACAACAATTCAAGTTGTACCCAGCGGTTCGTCGGGGTCGCCGTCCCTGGACAAGGGCAAGGGCAAGGGAAATAAGTCGTCCAAGTCGGGCAGCGGTGGTGAGCAAAGTTCGAAAAAAATCAAGACTTACATCCTGCGAAACCAAGACGCGAGTTTGGACTTCGTGCAGGTCGTGGTAGCGGACGGCACACAGCGGGCGGTCAAGATTTTTAACGACGCCGTTGTGGAGGCTGCAGAGCCGGAGAAATTCGGCAAAACAAGGACTTTGGACGGGGCATCACGCATGAAGGTAAAGCTCCTCCAGATATGGATTGCAAAAATGTCTGAGTGTGGGAGATTGCGAGATTCGTCATGCTAGACTGGCATGACTCTGGGATCTGTATTGCTTGGCAACCAAGAGCTCCTCTTGCCTGTCATGCAAACACGCAGTTTCTCATTCGGAGTACGCAACACAGAAGCATGAAAAAAATCAAAACTTTCATGCTTGGCGGCGCATTACAGTATGGTTATTATTCGATGACCTGCATCACAACTTTGACTTTCCAGACCCAGACATTTGTGCAATCCATACCAGGAGGCCTGGAACTACGAAAACCACCGCAGCATGGCCGGGCGGACGGTGCTGGTCAAATACAAACACGTCGAGGAGAGAGGGGAAATATCAAATGCAACTATCTAATCTCTGGGTCTGGAACTAGAAGTCGGACAAGAAGAAGTGATGCAGTTTTGACATCTCGTGCAGGCGGGTAGTTTGGAATGCACGAAGAGCATGGCAAACTTTCTGTGGAGGGTGCCGCCTCTCCATGCCGAAGTATTTGCATGTTGAGAAATTTAGATTATGCCTTCTGCTGAGAAGGGGACAAAAATCGCACAGCTTATTGTGCTGACTGTGCATCATAGCGCAGTTTTCTTATTTTGCCTACTGTAACTGAAACTGTTCGTGTTCCAGGAACCTCCGTGTCCGCATCCTCCATCCAGACCCAGATCGATATTTGCACGGCATACACCAATAAGAGGAGCGAAGAAGTCTCGGGATCCGCGTCGTCCTCTTCTTTATCTAGTCCAAGGTCCTCGCACTGTCCCTCTACTCCTACCGGAAGAAAAAATCCCTCGGTCTCCCCATGATACTGAATAAAGTGTATAGATACGTCTGAAATAAATTTGTGATGCAGCTGAGAAGTTGTCGTTGTCCCTGTCTTGCAAGAATGAATGCAAAGCCAGAGAATTCGCCGCGTTAATATCCAGGCGATTTACTTACTAAAGGACAGCGACAGAGGTCTGCCATGCTAAGGACCTACGCTTGGCGAAAGAGCCCTCCTCAGGCTTCGGATCTGCCCGCAGTTTCTTGCTGCAAGACAAAGCCGTAGGACACAAGAAGTTCCGCAGCACAAAGTTCGTTTTAAAGATGGGGAGGGGGGATCGATTTTTCATCTTGATATCTCCGCCGTTGACTTCGCGTTCTGTCCCAGTCCACCCGGACGAAGGTGGGAAGACACCGAAGGCCCCGCGCTAGCGAGCAAGCAAGCTTTGCTGTAGTGCTACCTATGGTCCTAGACCGGCTGACTAAGTACAACATCTACCTAGAAGTTGCTTTGCTGGATAGGTTCCACGACTCTGCTCTCGCATTTAGAGAAGTGCTGGCACCATGAGAAATGCTGCTCTATCCCGAAGACCGCCCCGCATAAAAGAAAAACGAAAATAAATCCTTGAATAGAACGCTTCTCTCTTTCTGAATTGATTTTAGGCACCGCGTTTACGCACAAGACAAGAAATGCATCTGATCTACCTCAGCAGATGAAATTAGAAGCAGTGTATCCCATTGCGTGCCAGTTTAACTAAAATCCCGATGGTCAAGCGAAATTGCGAACAAAGGTAAAAAAATGCAAGATTTTATTGCTTCCCCGGGAATAGCAAGTAGAAGTACCGTGAGTGCTGCGACTGCAGCAGGATCGCCGAGGCTTCGAGGTGACTTGTTCCTGTATTGAGTGCGTAGCCAAACATTTGGAAAGCCCGGTGTTCAACAGCATTCTTCCTGTGCCTATTTGCTCGTTGGAAAGTTCGCTACTTTTCACGACCCGGGAATGGATTTGTAGCCTGTTGGAGTAGTTGTAAATACACATACTCAAGAACAGCACTTGTTCGTAGACACTAAAGAGGAAGATCATAATCAAAAGCGGCATAGTAGTTGTAGTACGAGGTCCGTTAGGTAATTTGAAGAGGAGTGGGCAGTTCCTTTTTGTGTAGTGTCTGTTTCTGTACATCTACATTGCTCGAGCGAGTGAAGAAGAAGATGATGACTCGGCCCACAACCTACTTACAATTGAGTGCGAAACCCAGCAGTCTAAAACTCCTATTCTGCGCCTCCAAGTCACCAGTGAGAAGACCACGACGCGTTAGCGTTTATATATGCAAAACGTCGCCGGACGACGACACACAGAAGGGGCCACTTGAACAAAAGCCAACTTCAGTATGATGCATCTTGCGCGCGTTCCTTCTCTCCGGGCAAACCGACTTAAGTTGCGTTTAAAAGAGATCCGCGTTTTTCAGAATGTAGTCGCGGCCACAGGATCCTTGGAATCTAATTTGATACCTTCGCGATGATTTTACTTTTACTTTTACCTTTGTATTTGCTTTCCTGAGGCGTTGCGGTTGGTGTCTGGCTGCTTTCTTCTTCACCAAAAAACTAAACCTTCGAGGACCATAGGAGGCATACCTTCGATAGCAGCTTTTCGGTTCGTCAGCTGCGGCCCGTCTTTGCTCCTCGACATAGATTTTTAAGTGCTGCCAGCAGAGAGAGTAGTTTTAGTCTGTTTGTAGACAAAAAAAGCTCTCGTTGTTCCCCGAAGTTCCTATCAAATGTAAAAATGTCTGGGTCTGGAAAAGTGTAGACTTGTCATGCAGATTTTCCATGAGCCATGAGGTCTGGAATGCGGGACTTAGCATGAAAGACTCTGCGAGGTCTCTGCCATGCCTACCCTGCATGAGAAACTCCCTTCTAAGTTGGTCAAAAGTGTACAGCTCTTGGCACTCATGCAACAGAGATTTTTGCATGCTTCAGATTTACCATGACAAGTTGCAATCTTCCAGACCCAGACACTTTTCCATTTGGTATTCCTATCAAAAATGCCGAATCGCTTCTCCGGGACCGTCGCCAAGTGGCTGAACCACAATACCATGCGTAAAAACGTTGTTCCCATCTTCACCCCAAAGACCCCAAAGGTGTCGTGCAAAGAATTCGTGGGTAATATTGCGCTCGCGCATAACAACGGGTCGCACGCAGTTTACAGCTGCATGAGAAAATAAAGCCTCTAGGTGTTTCGAAGTCTGTGATGCTAATATAATAATCAGGACGAACTTTATAGGGGGTTTGCCATGAACATGTTCCTGTCTTGGCTATGGGGTGGGTAAGAACAAGGTTTTCCTCATGATAAACAAAGGCATTGGCTTCATCCGCCCCGACGATGCAGACGTACCAACTGCAAAGATGTCTGGGTCTGGAAGAGTGCGAGCTTTGTCATGCTAGTCTGATTTGGCATTCGATTCATACAAATACAACCTTCGTGAAGATCCAGACGTATTTGCATTGGATAAATCGATGAGGATTCCGATCTGCTCGTGCACTATCAGTATTCATTGCAAATATCGAAGATTTTTCGGGTCTGCAAGATTGCAAGGTTTTGTCATGATCGTTGGGCCTCCTGTCTGTGAGGTGTAAAAAACTGACGCAGGTTTACGAAGTTGAGTTTTTAGAGTTCCCATTGCCTGTCATGCAACAACGCAGTTCGTGCTCGTGGTCAGGTGATGCGGGAAATGCAACACCCAGCCCCTCAGGAGAGACTTCTCATGCTCGCGTGGTGTCTAATCCTAATCGTAATGTTGCACGTTGCTTGTCATGCACAAGTCACGAGTCAGCGTGCGCTGGAAAAATCAAAATTATTTGCAGACCGAGAGAAGATATTTGCAGTGGATAGGCAGCAGATCCAGCAAGCTTCTGAGGATGGGTTCAAGTCGCTCTCCCAGGGGTCCAAGGTACAATAGCTTTATAAAAAACACTTCTACAACGGCATCAACATGTTTTGTAGAAGGATTTGGATTTCTTCTACTTTTGTAACAAACTTTCAATTCATATTCATTATAGACGGCAAACAACGTTCAACATTTTTTTTTGTCGTGCTTGTTGGTGTCTATTTCTATTGGATGCAGAGAATTTTTTAGACGGCTAAACCAATATGATACCAAAAAACAAGGTGGAATACGACGTGGCGGACGAGTATGGCGGCATCAGCTGGGAAAACATCGTTCAAGTGGAGGCCGCAACGGATTGCAGTGCATGACTTGCAACTCAGGCAAAGTGAAAGTCGTGTCTGCATTTCTTGGCATGAGAAAACACATGAAAAAACCATTGGTCAACCGCAGCCTGTTTCATTTTGCGAAGAAAGCTGCGAACAAGAAACAAGACGACAGTACGAGCAGTTTTCTATTTTGTGCTCCCAGCTGGTTCATGAATCACACTCACATCGAGATCGACCTTCGGCCGCGTTGCAGAAATTTGCGATGCGCCGCTTAGAGACAAATGGCAGGCCGACCTGCATTCTTCACCTGGTCGTTGTATCGAGTGTTTCTTCTTTTCTTGACGATTTTATTTTCCCACCTGGCGCTGCCATAAGAATCCGAAGGACAGCACGAAGAAAATCGCGGTCAACGTCTATGCCGGGTGAAAACGCCCCCATCAACTCAACACAATCATCAACAATAGAAACACTTTGGTTATAAAAAGCGCATGATTCAATATCCCTTGGGTGTCTATGACGAAATCATTCCAAAAACGACTAGGAAGCGACGGTGAATAGTACCAGGCGTTGCGGTTCAACTTGTACTGCAGGATCCACGTAGTAACGTCCGGAATGACAAATTTCTTTGCATGAAAAGACAACGACCTCAGGGCGGTCGCCGTGGTGGGGACGTTTTGGTTACACAGGATAACGCCACCGGTCCGGACGGCAGCGATTGCGATCCCCGCCCCAAGTATGGAGAGAAAACGACTGTGTTTTATAGCGTACTAATTATTTGGAATGGAAACCACTTAGACAATGATGATGATGATGATGATGATGAAATACACATGTCAAAACTTCTACAACTCGTCGTCTTCATGCTAGATGATTCTGCAGCGATGGTTATCTTGCGCTGTGCTTGTTTCACGTGGTACTAGCTCAAGGCGACTCGTCGTACAAGACAAATTTGTGATGCTGATCCTCCGTGGTGGACAACTAACTAACACTAAGTGGAGAAAACCAGTAGAGACATCATTAGTGAACACTGTTGTTTCTCCTCAATACCGAGGGCAAGGGAAAAGGCAAGAAGGGAGGTGACGGCAAGGGCAAAGGTACTACCTCTACTTGATGTGGTGGAGTTGCATAAATGGTAATTGTAAAATACACGTTTCTGTTTTTCTATATCTACCTGATGAACAGATTTTTCTGTTCGTAAGCGAATCCCGTGCAAATGCAGCAAGAAAAACAGGAGTTTAGTTTAACATTTTCTTGCGCTGCTGACGGATAAATACTATCCAGTACTATGGAAAACGACTTCAGGTAAAGGCAAGAAGGGCAAAGGAAAGGGCAAGGGATATCCAAAGTAAACACGTATAACTTCCCATCAACTTCAACACGCCAGGCTTGTCATCCAAGTCTGGATGGCAAAGCCTGCATTAGCTTAAGTTTCTCATGCGCAGTATTTGCTATGAGGCTTCATCCGTTTCTTTCAACAGTGGCGGTTGGGAATTTTGTTCCGTCCTGCTCTAATTAGGATGAGAAGGTTGCTTCCTCATGCGGAGCTAGCGCTAACCACGCCTGTGCTTTAGGTACCCGAACTTGTCATGCGCAATTGCCAAGCGCTTTTGATTTGTATAGCAGTTTGCAATTAGAATCAATTTAGTAAAAATCTGAAATATGGGGCAGCAGTTGCGTTTTTACACCGGATAGGGGAAAGAAGAAGGGTGGCGACGACGATGACGACGAGTAGGATAATATCGCGAGAAGAAACTGTCTCAACTTGTAATGCAGAAGCCACTTGACGCTGCACTAGCAGGTGTGCGCGCGCTGGCGCTCTGCTCCTTTCATACGTGTTTATCTCCTTTTCTCTTGCGTCTGGCGCATCCCAGTTTTTGTCTGTCATGAGGAGCGCAGAGTCGGCTGCACAGATTTTTTTGAGCCAGGGACAGTTCAGTTCTCCTTGGGATAGACGATTCAGCTGGAGCATTTTCACGTCGCACTTCGTCTCTATGATAGTGGACAAGAACTCCGACCCCGTTCATAGTCGCACTCCACGCCCTTATTTGTCATGCAAAAGTGCAGCGTCGGGCCCTGCCTTTTACCCCTGACTTGCATGACAATCTGTAGCACTTGGACAAAGAGCTATAGGAACGAATGCAGTGGGTACCTGGGAGATTGAGATATCGATGTGCTCGTTGTCTTGACAAATCATGATAACGAAGCAGCGAGTTGGGGAGTTGTCGTTGTCCGCCATCATATGTAGTAAAGAACCGATCGCTGGCAAGAGGAAAGACAAAGATTAAGAAACCGAAACAGCATATCCCTGTTTCTTCTTCGAGCACGTTAGCTTCTCACCTTTTTTGGGATGAAGAACAGTTCAGCGGTTTTGATGACAAAACTACGATTTTCAAGAACAAACTCTTAAGGGACCAAGAATCCGAAATTCAAACTCCAGTTGTACAACTGATTAACCTCAGTATAATATTAATCCACCTCCGTTCGTCGCAAAATAAGTACAGCTATTTCAAGTTTTGGCGCCCTGTTTTACTACGGAAGATTTCGATTTATTCACTGAATTTAGCAGCTTCACCTAGCAGGTAGAAACAAGTGGCAGACCCAGACCCACAACCTCTTCGAAGAAATTAATTAGCAATTTATTACAACACGACTTCTAAAATGACGTTAATACTAGTAGTACCGAGGACAGGAACTCCTGCAAGCTCCTAGAAAAGAAATATTCGACAACTTTGATGTGGTCAGACTTGGGAGAAGTCTTATGGACCACTCTGTTGACGATGAAATATAAGCAATCCTTGGCCGCAACAGAAATCACGAAGAATATTACCATTTTTTTACTGAAAACTTTTTTATATTTCTACTCATGCTGCCTGAGCGGTAGAGAAACAACGAAGAAGCGTGGCATCGGCCACGGTAACTATATGCTTCTTACTGACGGGCGTGTCGACTCCTCTGCCGCTTCACTATGCGGTGCAAAATTTCGCCGAAGATAAACCAGATTTCAGTTTGATGTCATTTGCCCGCCGCAAACGCAAGCGCGGAAATTGACAGGCCTATGATATTGTTGTGAAGATTTTACTTTACTTTGTGAAAGGACGTACTAGACGGATAGATTCCGAGATGGCCTCTTGCTGCAACTCGCAAGCGAAGAGAACAATCCCGTCAGTTGTTCATCGACAAAAGGTGGTAGAAAAGCAAAGGCAAGGTTAATTTTGCCTTTGATGTTGTGGGAGGTGATCTGAGGAAATTGTCGACTGGTCTCTCTGGTAGCGTGATCGTGAGCACTGCTCATTCTACTTCGGAAATCGTGGCTTTCGCAAGTCGATGTTCTCGTCTACTTAGTCGTCTACTTTTTAGTCGTCTTCGTTGGGTACTGTCCTATCGGAGATAAGCTCTAAGATAGTAGTCTAATATCTCCGTTGTATCACGAACGGAGATAAGAAGTTATTCGATTCTTTCGTATCGTGAATTTATTGCATCGTGGTCTTCGTCCATCTTCTTCATTGACATTGTCTCTCCGGACAAGGAAGTGCCTGAAAATGAGAACTGCTACTTGTAATCGTTGGCGGTTCTATTGAGTTGATCCTAAATTTCTTACGATCTTCTTTGGCATCATAACGACCAAAGGACAATGTCATCGCAGCACAGAGACTTTTGATCCGAATCATCTTCGATATATTGTGCACTATCTTTTATGCGCACTCTTAAATAATTTACATTGGCTGTGTGTTCGCTGAGTAGTACTGGTGGTGTCAGCTGCTACTTTTCCTGTGAACAAGTAAGTAATTGTAGACGTCGACACTGACACAATGGCTGCAGAAGATGCCGAGACCATTACATACGAGCACAGCTGCCCTGACGTGGTGCCACTGCCACCTCCAGCTTTTCGCAACGTCGGACACGACGGAATCAGGCGTCGAGGGGAAGAAGTTGTGGGACCCCGAGAAGCGGAAGTTGTAAATGATCGCTATGTTGACCACGAGGAGCAGTCCCAAGAAGAAGATGAAGAACTGCAGCATGTTCGGGATGATCGACTTGAACAACCAGATCAACATTTCCGAGAAGATCATCCGGGAGCAACCGGTCTTCCCGTCACTGACCACGTTGCCGCGGACGCTGGTACTAGCACTAGTACTTCTAGTTCCACCTCCTCTGGGCTCTTTGCCTTCTTGTGCAGCGCGTGTTCCGACACCCTCGGCTGCGGAAATGGGAGTGGTGCTTGCACTTTTATGCAACAGAAGCGAAATTTGAGAAGCAGTTTGTGTTCCTCGACGGCCCATGGTAGATTTGTCTTGTTCAACATGATCCGTAGAGGTGGACGACGCAGAGTTCAATAAAGGTGCAAGTTGTACTAGTGCACGACTGTTTAGTACTTATTCTTGCATTTGCAAGAATTTGGTGGACAACATTCATGCATGAGACGTTTGTTTGACGTCACCCCGCTTGACCATGCTGCGTGGCAGATCTTGTTGCATTTTTGTAGGAGCTGGTGCATTGTTTTTGCTTGTTCGCTGCCAAAGTAGAAACTGACATGATCTACTGGTGCTGGGGAGGGCTCAAACCGCTTGTGTGTGGGTTTTCTCCCTTGCATGAAAACCTTCTGGCAAGACAAGTGGGACGGTTTCGCCCGTAGTTTCCTCGGTGCCGCGGTGGTCCAGTCTTGTGCTTGTCTCTGTACGACGATTCTCGAGTGCCTCGTCGGGGCCATCCCGATTGTGGCTTTGCTGAAGCTGGTCTGTGGCGTTCCGCAGCTGTTTTTCGTCGATTCCATTACGTTTCTCACGGGCTATTGCACCTTCTTCGCGAGTATGCATGTGCATCTCACCTATGTCCTGGTCTGGAAATAAAGTGTGGACGTTCACGTTATCATGGTGTAGTTCTTTCCACTGCATGACGATGAACAAGGAAAAAAAGCAGCACCTTCACAGGTCGTGGTTTTGAGGAGGTTTCTCAATTCTGATCCTGCCTGAAAAATTCCTGATCCAGAGGACATAGTTTTTCATTTGATAGCGAGCCCCGAGACGCGCAACCCCCTGTGCGTGAGGCTGTTGCAGGTCATGGCGTTTGTCGCGGTCCTTTTCCATGCGGTCGCGCTGCTCGTTCGTTTTGGTCCCGAGCCGCATCAGCGGTCTTGGGAACAGTTTCTGCAACCAGACTCCTGTAGTACATCAACCGTACTGGGTACTACAAAAGGAGGAGAACCTTCCGCGGGTGCAGCGGTTTTATTTAGTGGTGCAGCATCAACCGGGCCGGGACCGTTCCCGTTCCCTGCAGGGGCTACTGCTCCTACCGGTGCAAGTACCAACATGAATTGGGAAGAAGTAGATGCGAATGATCCACAAGAACCTCTTCGCAGCAAGAGTGCAGCTTCGCACACAGCAACCTCCGGCTCATCTCCTTCAGTAACCTCTTCCGCCGGAGCTGCGGACGTCGCAGTTGTACCGCCACTAGCCGCGGGCGAAGGCCACGTTGGTCCGGGAACAAAAACAAGCAAGGATTTCGTGCCAGACTACTACCCGACCAAGAGTGCGGCCCCGGCTGGTCCTCTGATGTTGGCGGACAAGCAGGTGCAGCGACACCAACGCTCTCCGTCCGCAACGTCAATCAACGACGGGCGAGGTCCTGGACATCAAGGCTCTAGTACTCTGCCTCTAGTAGCTCATGATCTTTCCCCCGCAAGTTCACCGGGAGGGGGACAGGGAGTTGTGGGTACGTCGCTACACGGAACGAGGACCTCCACGGCGACGATGCTACCGCAGTCGCCTGGCACCTCCAGTGATTCGGACGTAGTAGTAGTCGATTCCGGCACATCTTCCTCTACTGCTCCGTCTGAACAAATAGAAGAAGTACAGAAGTCAAGTACTTGCGTCTACTCGTTACACGGATTCGGTGGGGACGCGATCCTGCTGTGCGCCATCCTGCAGTACTGCGTGATTGGTTTTTTAGCGCGGGCCCGGTCCCGCGCACTGCTCCTGCAGGGACTGGACGGGGACCAGCACGACGGGTTTCGGTATCAGGGTGAAGTAGGTGGCAACTATGCTGCAGATCCGTTCGCGCCGCAAATTTTCCACCAGGAGGTAGAGATGGCGAGTGGCACGAATCCAGTGGTATTTAATACGGATAATATGGGAACCGGAACCGGAACCGCGAGCCCTTCCTTGCCTTCTGGAAACATCAACAGTTCGGCGTCGGATGGTGCCATGCCGCCATTTCGCAGTACTACTTTCTTGCCTTTTAGCGGCGCCGGACATCGTTTAGGCATCGAGAAGGAGAATGAGGGGAGTGCTTGAAGATATCATGATTATTATAGGTGGCAAGGTAGCTTCTAGTAGATAACAGCACGTCGTGGTCCTTCATCGTGCACCGACCGCTGTGCGTCCTTTGAGAGATGAAATTCGGAAGCCAATGACTTGGGAAGAACCAGCGATTCTACACCTGCGAAGACCACATGCGTCGCATGCCGCAGGAAAATAAATCCGAGTGAATCTTCACAACGACCGGCGAATGTTGCTCATGCGTAGGAAGTGTCTTCGGCTGAAATTTGGATGAAACAATACTTGTGCCATGTGAAGAAGTGTCCATTACAGGGCTATGTGTTTGGCATCAAGAAAGATGAAGAGATCTTGGTCTTGGTCTGCCTGCGGTGTAAGTGATAGTTGTTCTCAGAGAGGAATCCCGAAGAAAGGAGCCTTCTGTACCTCGGTCCCTCCGCTTTCGAACAATGTCCTCTGCTCGCTGCTTTATCTTGAAAGAAGTAGTGCGAAGCTCAGCTCCTTTGGATTTTGCTCACAAGATCTTCCCGATCTGTCTCAAATGTTTTTTTAACGCTCCGTCAAGGCTATGAGTCAGCCGATCACGAGGAAGATTCATTCTTTGTCCGGCAATTTTGTTACCTTGTACTTTAGTTGAAGTTCTACTGCTTTCTGTTCTACATCTACTGTAGTTGTAGCGCCAGCATCAAGATCGTCGATCACAACGCCGATTTGTTCCTTCCATTCGCGCAAAGTTTGTTTTTGCCGATCCTTGTTGCTTGTCCACGACCCATTCGGGAATGGTACTAGAAATCCTAGCACATCATGATCACAACAACTTCGTCTAAGCTCACTCGTTCTTTCAACAAAGTGCTGCGCTACGTTTCTTTTTTTGACGCTTGTTCCCGTCGACATTCTACTTGCTGTTAGTTCTGGCCAACTTCATCAACATTAAGGTTGGTTTTGTTTCGTGAAAAATCATAAACGGTGCTCGGTACAACGATAGTACAGTATGGAGCTGCAGCTTCAACTGCAGAAGGCGTCTTGCGCTGGCAGCAAGAGTTCCTTTTGCTCGTCCGGTGACTCCTTCGTCTTGGAGGATAGCATGAAGATTCTCAGTACCAGCGTCGCTTCACGCCGCCTGAGAACTGGTGGGGTAGTTGTAACAGCCCGAGGCGAGAGCGCACCCACCGTGCTGTGCGCGACAAGAAGGTCCTGCCCATATAATTCACCGGATCTGGAGCAGGATGCAGATGCGCAGCAGGTGGATGTCGGAGCATCCTCCAAGGGGCTGTTGTACTCCCGAACCAGTACTACTAGTACAACCATGGCGCCTTGTTCGGATGGTGGTGCTTCCGCAGCAGCATCTTCTTCGTATGGTAAAAAGACTCGTCGTGGTCCAGCAGCAGTTATGAGGAGCGCCAGAAGCGGTGGAAAAGTTTGTTCCCCCAGGCGAAGTTCTACAAGAGCTACAACACGTGTAGAAAGACTATCACATGATCTTCACGTAGGGGCACTTCTACAGCACGCGCAAGAACTGCAACCTTCGAGGAAAACGTCATCTGCCACGACCGCCTCTTCACGGCGACCGGGTGGGAAAGTTTCTTTTCCTATCGGGGCGAAGAGAATGATAACAAGCAGAAGGTCGTTGTTCTTGTTCCACATTTTTGCAACAGCCGGAGCTGCTGTGGCCAGAAGCGTGAAGGTGCTGACAGGGACCACAAGCAAGATGTTCCTGATGTCCTCGCTCTCGTCGCCGTGGTCCTCGTCCACCGTGCAGCCCGTAGGAGCGAGTTCTCCATCCGAACCAGAGCAGGAACTGCAGCCGTGGCTGACGTACTTCGAGACTAGCGATCCGGACTGCTGGAGCAAAAACAAGCTGATCGACTGGGAGCTCTACCGGCGGCAAATCTTCGAGGCCATCAAGGACGTGCACGACCTGCGCCTGTTGCGCCTGCCATCGGACTTCCAGAAAAACTGGATTTTCGTGCTGAAAAACTTCGCCGTGGCGCTGCAGGAGTGTCCGCTGGGCACCATCGCATCCTCGACGCTGGCCGCCGCCTGGCAGCAGAATCGGTGATATCCCGTGGAAAAACGTGCCTACACAAACCAACAAGGTTTGGCTGTCGCGCATGACAGCTACCTACATTGGGGTCGCAGTTGTGTAAAAATCTTGTTTAGCTAGGCGGGTAGCTGCTCTAGGTCTAGCTGTGCCACACATCGACCGCTTCATGATCCTGCGGCTAGCATGGCAAACTCCCGGATAGTGGCATGAGAAAACACTTCGACTTCGCATGTTGTCGCTGCGCATGTTGAGAGACATTCCAGTCAAGGCGAGGAGACTAGCGTGACAAATCTGGGGTGGGGACGTTTTTACTCAGGATGGGTAGCCGGTCGAGGCGAATCTGGTGGAAGAATTTCCCCTGTACTTCTTGCAGACCCCCTACGAAAGTGCACGACAACCACTCCCCTTCGCTCTCATTTCTCATGCAAAACGCCAACTCCACACTTTCCCTCCTGTCACTATCATGCATGACAGGTTCGTGCATCTTCCCAGCACATTTGTAGTCATCATACCTCACAAACTTAGGCGGGAAGTTGGAGTTGTGCACTCTCATACCCCCATCCTGGAGCTAGTCGGCCGCGACGTGGTGGAGCTGCTCCGTTTGGTGAATTTCCGCGTGTTGATCACGACCGAGTGGCCCCTGTTCAAGATTTTGTGCCATCTGAACTTTGACCAGGCCCTGCAGGCGGTGGACGAGAACAACGGCCCGCAGCAGTGCGGCGAGCTCAGCGTGTCTGGGTATCCGAGCCAGTTTATCCTGGACACTATCCTGAGCAAAAACGTCTCCATCCCACTCCGAGAGTTGTCATGGAAGTTTGCCATTGCAGGAATGGAATGGAACATTTGTCATGCTGTAAACAGGATGTGGATCATGACGAGACGGCTCTGTGATGCGGCGGTGCTTGCTAAACTGCACTATACTTCAAAATGGAGCTTGCTAAGATGCGTCACAACTCCCGAAACTTCTTGACTTGTGATGGTAAGTTCCCAACTTGAAGACTCTTGGGTGGGGACGTTTTTTCTCGGGAAAAACCCGATCAATTCCTTCACGTCTTACGCTGAGAACAAGGGACTGCAAGCGGCCAAGTTTCTAAAGGAGCTAGATCCTATGATCTACGGCATCATGAAGGACCCGCGGGAGTTCGGCACCGTTTTCCTCACCTCCTGCCCCTCCGGCGCCCTCAGCATCGCGACCGTGAGCTGCATATCCACAGTACTTGAAACGCCCCCAGAACCCAAGATTGACTATGGGGACAACTACCATGCTACTTACATGAATGAGGCAGTTTTAATGCTGGCCGTGACGCATGACGAGCTTGGGCTGCTCGCGGTGTAAGTAGTCGCGTTTCGCTACTGTAGCCTCGTCAGAAATCGAGCGTCTTATACTGGTGATCGTGATAACATACGCATGACATCGAGTTCCAAAGAAGCCTATAACACCAGTATCTAGAGGATGCTCCGCATAGTTTGATTGCGCATGAGAAAACTTGTGGGCATGCAAATTTGCAATGAGAAACGATGGGCGGGGACGTTTTTCCATAGGATACTGCATTCTTGCCCTGATGGCTTCGCCGGTGCTATTCGAAAAATTCGAGCGGATCGTTCAGATGTTGTTCGACGTGCAGATGGGATACGCAAAAAAACAAATCTACCGTACAACCACACGACGGGCAAAATGCATCACAAGGAGCCCGTCGGAACATGATTGAATCTTGTCATGCAGAATGTGTTGACTGCTCGTGCTCGTGGGGTAGAGCGAAAAGCTTGTTTGCCATGCAATGTGAAATAAACAAATGGAAATGTCAGCATCATGATAAGTAGATCATTCCTGCCCGTCATGGTCTACGGTAATATCACAGTTTTTCAAGTGGATGCAAGGGTGCTGATCCAGAAGGAGACCCAAGACTGGAAGGTGTTCTGCATGATGCACGCCTTGGGAATATCCCGTGTAAAAACGTCCCCACACCACAGTTGTCATGCAATTCTGCATGCCAAAAAAGTTTCTCATGCGGAGCCCTATATATAATGAGAAGCATTTTCTATTCGTGTTTTGGAATTTGTAATGCTAGAATCAGCACGCTATGCTAGATCTGTGATGCTTCTGCACTAGCTAAACAGGATTACACTACGAGGACAAATTTGTCATGCCAAACAACCAAAGCTGGTTGATTTGTCTAGCAGATTTCCCATTTTGACTATGGTGTGGGGGCGTTTTTAATCAGGATAGGGAACGTTCCGGCTGCGGTCCTTCGACCTGGGTTTCCACTTCGAGGAACTGGTCCTCGAGAAAACGCCCATTTTTTCGTCTTCCATGCTGCCGCCGCTAGCCGGTACAACTAACACGGGTGGAACAACAGCGTCGGCACTCCAGTTCCGCGTTTCTAGTGCGGAAAACTGCACCCACAGTTGGGTTATCAGTGGTCCGGGAGGTTTATTTCCTATTGAGCCTGATGCAACTACAAGCGCAGGAGATGTGACCAAAATCCCCGTTCTGCGGTCGGGCGCCGAGTTTGACACACTCGGGAAGCAGCGGGACTTGAGTGCTTTATTGGACGCCCGCGTGAAGTTTGTGGATGTGACCAACCCGGGCCGCAAATTCTCGACCGGCGCGGACGCGAAAACGCCCGAGAATCGGCTGTTGCCTGCCCTGCCACAGAACTACGACTTGTACAAGTGGGTCAAGGAGGCGCTACTGCCCTTGTTTGATGTTCCGGGACCGGGAAAAATGGAAAGTCAAAGTACTGATTTTAGTACTTCTAACCCCTACGTTTACCTGTCCGCGGTGGGCGGAAAAATGATGCAGCCGTACGTGAGCGGCTTCGTGCGCCGGTTTTTTTTGGAGTTGAAGTTGAAGGGACTGATTTTAGCCTGTCTGGACGAAGACGGGCTGGCAGCCTGTCAGGCAGAAAAGAGGAGGTACTATACTACCGCGTGCTCCTTTTTTTTTTCCGATTCTACTCTTGGTTTTTGTGATTCGTCAGCTCTCCCTCGTCGGCAAGCGAGCCTCCTGCACGAAGATGCAAGGTGTGAGGAGAACACACTGCATAAAGTTGATGTACACAAGGAATTTCGAAGTTATATTGTTGCGTCAACGTCATGCTCATGCATATGCACATGCTTCAAAAACAAAATTGCAACAAACACATCAAAGTAACTCCTTCAGATTCTCTTCCGCGTCCGGCGCGACAACTGCCGAAGACCCGTACGCCACTTTTCTTTGTCTGGACTCGCAACAAGGGCACGTGATCTACAACAAGCATCGGTGGATACCGGTTTTGCTCAGCATGAATCTGTACGTTTGCAAACATGTCTGGGTCCTCGGGAAGATTCAACATTGCAAGGTTTCTCTGGCCATGCCTATCTGCAGTGACTTTGAGCTCGGTGATTTGCCGTCGTGGGCGCAAAAAGATATTCTTGCCTGGCATGCACAAACGCCGTTTGACTTGCGGAATTCTGATTCGCAAGAACACATAGCAGCTCGTCAAGAACAAAACATTGCTGCGCTCCTTCGTTGCGCTTTACATTGCGCCGCCCACAATGACAATTCTTCCCCGACTAGCATTCTGACTACTTTCCAGACTCAGATGACATGTTTGCAATGCATAATCTGGATGTCCTTTGGCTAGACTTCGATATCTACCTGTTTCAAGACCCCGTGAAGCACATCAAAACCCTAGTCCCCGATCCGGAGCTCAAGGGCGTGCTGGATTTCGAAAAAAAAAAGCGGAGGAACCTGCCACTGACCTTTGCAAACGTGCCCGAGACCTCGCATCACCCGGACGAGCCGATCGGGTTTGATACCGATTCGGTGGAAGATATCAGGAGAACCCAGGTTGGAAATCGTCAGAAGTGAAATAATCTGTCATGCTGGACCCAGGGTTTCTATTCGACGCAACATGACAAATTTTCCTGACGCCATAAAGCGGATCTGCCAACCATGCCGTTGAGGGCAAAGAAGTGTCCTCATGTCATGCAAGTCATCACCTCCTCGCTCCTCCTGCTGCTGCCCTTCTCTTGACCCTAGTACAACTTAATCAGGACTACAATCCTCGGCCTCCCTTGCTTTCTTTACTGCCGCAATACTTACACGCACCTCTTGCGTCGCATTTGCTGCAGCATCGCAGACTAATTATTCCCTTTTGCGAATGTCCAACCTGAAGACGCTCCTTCCATAGAGGACCTGGAGAAACCGGTGGAGGTGCGGCCCCGCAGCCCCGATCTGGAGAAGCAGTATTCGCGGGCCAATGTGAAGAAGATTTACCGCGAGATTCGGTCGGCACCGCAGTACGTGCCCCTCAGGGATCCGGCCACGGACGCCACCGGAGGAGCGACTAGTACCTGGTCCTCGTGGACCTCGCGAGCAGTGCAGGAAACAGGATCCGCGTCGAGCGACCTGCTCCCGGATATCTATGTCACCGAGCACTACGACGCTCTGTGCCTCAACTCTGGCGTCTTCTTCGTCCGCAGCAACGCGAAAACACTGGAATTTTTTCTGGAATTCCTGCGGTGGCAGTACGAGCACGTGTTTGCCGATAATCAGAACGGGTTTGACGCCTTTCTGAGGCACTCCTGCGCCGACAGCTACGTGCCAGCAAAACTTCCGGCCATAACGTATTTACAATAGATTGATCATACATAGTCAAGATGTTGCAGCAGCTCTCCTAAATGACATGATCCTGCTGCTCGATATTTCGCTCGTTTTGTCGTGTGACAATGGATGAAGTAGCAAAAAATTGTACTATTGCACTTTTTCATGAACAATGCATCATACAAAAATATACAAAAAACCCCAGGTACGGTCTTCTGGACGTCGAGCAGAGCTACTTGTGTGCCGAGGGGTGGCACGGTCCTTCGGTGGAAAAGGCGATTCTGTTCCACTTTTGGACCTCGGATTTCGACCACAAAAACAAGCGGCGGGACGGCAGTCCCATTCGGATGAAGAAGAAGCACTATTTTGATCTCTTCTACCCCACCGAGGGCGGTGCGCGGGACGAGGCGGAAGTGGTGAGTTTGCTAGAAGATCTCCGCTACCAACTGCAAGAAAACTCAAGCACCACCTCCACACTCGGCGTCGGCACTGTACAACCTGCTGCATGATATGTCGTAAGACAAAGAACCTTCTCATCTTTGCTTTGTCTCGAAAAAAATGGAAATTGCCATTCAGAGTGTGAGGGTAGTGGGTGCGATGGTTTTGCAGTGCATACACGGTACCCGAGGTTTAAGATTCTGGAGAAGTGCGCGGTAATGACCACTGGCATCAATGATTTGATCGAGGCCACTATCCAGGAAAAAAACTGCAACTAATGTAATGCAAGAAGAAGTGTAGTACCTACTGTTGCAGACATGGCATGATTCGGCCGGATATCATACGCCATCAGAGGCTATGTTCAGACGTGGTTCTACTCACGCAGACATCTAGCCACACATGACATTGACGAGTTTTTGTTGTCACCAGGCAGAAGATACATAAATTTGTGATGCCACTGCTAGGTCCAAAGGCAAAGAGGTTACAACAACAATAGTCGCACAATAATTTTTTCGAATGGATAGCCCAGGCCGGCTTGGACCCAAAAGCAGCTGCGAACAGCGGGGGTGCAAGCGGATCGCTGAAACCCAACCACCAGGAGTTTGAGCAGCGCCGGCGCGAGGCCGTACAGAAGTTGGAGGACCAGAAGCGGCGACAGGTATCAAATGCAAAAATGTCTGGATCTGGAAGACTGGTAGGTTTGTCATGTAGGTTTTCCATGACCCACACGGTGTGCCATGCACGGCCTAGCATGACAGGTTCTGCGAGATCTCTATCATGCCGTTCCTGCATGAGAAACTGCCTCTAAAATTGTTCAAAAGTGGACCTCTTTTAGTAATTACGCAACACAAATTTAAAGATCAAACTCGAGAGACGCTTGCAACAAAAAGAACAACGACAACGACATCCACGAGCGGGGCTGAGAACGAAGACGAGGAAGGACAAGAAGCATGAAGATACCAGGTATAGTAATTACACAGCTCAAAGTAAAAAAAAAAAGTAGTTTCTGTGTTGCTATTTCTTATAAAGATTTTTGCAGATATTTGTAATATGGGTATAACAGCAAAGAGAGATGTTGCAGGAGGGGGGTGCATTGGCCCTCCTCTCATGAGGATGCGTTGTGTGCTAGATGTACGTTGGCCAATGGCGCCAGCCTTAGTACAGAGTTGACTGTAAGCTGATTGCCCCCTTAGTTTTGCTTTGTGCCCAGGCGCCATGCCGTCTGCGCCCGTTTTCTTATAGACGAGGCACTGTCCGGCACCGCTTTGCAGGATGCTATGCTAAACGGGCTTTGTAGGGACTGCCTAGGGCCTCTCCTCATCACAGCTTCGGGGAAAGGGCGGGTTGCTATCACTGTGGCAACACTGCCGGCCTTCACGTTAAAACGTCGGTTTCGAAGGACGTTGCTGTGAAGTGAGCCAGTCCGAGCGACTGACCATGCTCTCTTTGCAGTATTTACGTGCTTCGTGCTTTTTTGTCTCCACGTGTGTATTGAGTCAACGTCAGAGAGTTCTATTTGCTGTCCTAGTTCCGCCGAGCTATTTTGGAAATTCTGACGTTTTTGTATGGGCGGCGATGTAAAAGTCGTGGATTCAGGTCGGCGGTTTTAGGACTCTATCTCTCGAAGACAGAACTTCTGCACAAAAACAGCATACCAAACGCCGATGCTGTGGCTCATTTTTCTGTATCTTTGTAAGTCCAAACAACACGCCTGGTCCCCACGCTATGGTGGACATACCGTGCGAAATAAGGTTAAATTTTTAGGGAAAATATCTGCAAAAGTCTGGAACTTTACTAAAGTCCAAACAACACGCCTCGTCCCCACGCTATGGTGGACACTCCGTGCGAATTATGGTTAAGTTTGTAAATAAATAAAACTCCAAGTTTTAATCCAGCACAGCGATGCCCAAGTTTTATAGTAAATAAGTTTTATAGTTTTTTCGAAATACACAATGATCTCCAACCTCTTACATACACAGATGAAGACTCAACATAAATCTCAAAAAGAAAAAAATGAAACAAACAGGTCCCTGCTGCGCAACCCGCGATGGCATTCAATGAAAAAAAATGGGAACCCCGCTACCAGATCTTGGTGACTTTGCCGCTCATCGCTGAAAAACTAGCTTATAACTTGTACGAAGCAGCGACCTAGAATAGCCTTGTACTTAATGAGTAGCTTAGTCACCCAGTCCCCTGGAGGAAAGAAAGATAGGAAATGTAACAAGGACAGCGACCTGGTACTTCGAAGCTAGACACCAATCGTCTTCGTCCCAGCCTCGTTACTCGTTGGAAAGAAATAAAATCGTTTGAAATCGAAGCTCGTGGATCGTAAATCGTAGTGTACAGCCGACGTGATGGGCTGGAAGTGCTCATATGTTCATTGGTGCGTGCGTCAACAGAAAAAGAAACAGCAGGGAACAGCAGGGGCTTTGAGCCGAAAGTGAGAAGGACAGATAAGTAGAGCAGTTTTTACATTTTCCTGATACAGAGAAGTAGTATGCGTTTGACATTGAATATGAGAAGCAGGAGATAAAGTGCATGTAAAGGGTGTAAAGAGTAGAGGCTACAGCTTCTGTACTAGCTTCATTCAGATTCTCCTTTGCTGTTTTAATTATATTTGTAATGCTACTATTACTACTACTACCACTACTGCGAATAAAGAATCAAAAAATGAGTGCGCGGAATGCATGTTGTGTGCTACCTTGTTGTGCGTTGCTTTGTCGGGGATGAGAGTTCTCCGGATGAGAGTTGCCTCATCGAGGACTGTGACGAGACGCGCGAGGCAGAAGTGGATCGATCAAGTGGAGGGGCGCCGCGCGACTCCGACGAGAGGGGAGAGCAGATTAGCTGCGATGCAGGAGATGCTTCGACACGAGACGCCGAAGGTTTTTAACATCACGATGGGCACCCAAGGACATCACCGCGCCAGCTTATGGGGATTCGCAGCGGAGATTATCAAAAGGTAGGGCCAAAGGCCACGGGAACGCCGAGTATACCCGCGCTCTTCTTCGTGAAACGCCCCCCGCTCTTGGCGTGTCGATAACAAAAGAAAGG
>JACKZZ010024234.1_pt1 | contig 20652 bp, 18 predicted proteins | sample 8027871 | NCBI WGS metagenome assembly JACKZZ01 (sample SAMN15724774, study PRJNA655200) | protist metagenome | isolation source: fluorescence activated cell sorting (FACS) single amplified genomes of... | place: USA: West Boothbay Harbor, Gulf of Maine | collected 2000-07-19
ATGATACTGTTCGGAGTCCTATGCATCGCGATCGTTCTGACCCTTGTATTTTCATCATGGCAGAAACATCCTGTCAGCTTCAGTAATAGTACTTCAACCTTGGGTTTTAAGAGGCCGAGAGGGAGAATACTGAAACCAGGCCCAGGCCCAGGAGACCGCCCCCCAGCCCCTCATGATGGCTCAGGTGTTTCGAGTGAAGTCAGTGCAGAGTGCAGCTGTCTGAACGATACTAGCGGCTGTTTATCTTTGGAAACTCGTTTATGGCCACATTTTTACGAGGTATGCAGTAGCTCTTATTGCTCTGACCTGGGAGCAACCGAAATTATCAGTGGCTACCTGATTGAGTATGAACGGGTGAGTTCGGATAAGACTCAGAGCAATAAGCGATTACTGAGTCCCTATTCTGGAAATTCATGGCAAACAAGCATTCACTTCTTTTTTACAAATACAAGCGTTAATATCGGAAACAGTTCCTGTTGCTTATGCGAGCGAAAACTTCTTCAATTGGCCATTCTTGATATAGCTTCCAGTGTTAACCGCGGTGATTCCATCACCGCTTCCCTTCCAATCCTATCAGTTGCAGATAACACCACAAACACCAAAACCAATGGAAGAATCATCAAAGTTACCCTGACTCTAACTTCCAACAATAGTAAAGACGTGCTGCTGAATGCGGTTAAGGCATTGTCATTTACGATGAAGGATTCGTTTCCGAATGAGATGACTCAAACAATCAGAAGCTACGCAAGTGGTGACTCTATGAAAACGCAAGTGTCTACAATTGCAGATATTATTGCATGCTCCAACTCTAGCTGCTTTGCTAAATGGTCTACTACTATATCTACTCCCAGTCCGACGTATGCGGGGTTTTCCACGTCGCAACCGAAGAGTTCTCCCAGCCAGAAGAACAAGAATGAGAAGAATGGGCGAAAGTATTCCCCGAGTCTCGCCCCCACTCAGTCCACAAGCATAGTTGTGGAAGACGTGTCCCCTTGGTCCGCATATCCTACGGAATCGCAGTCGCCCACGTTCTCGCCAACGTCGCGAGTCAAGCGAAGCAAGCCTACTCCGGAGCCCACTTGGTCCCCCACAGCGGGTTTGGTTCAGCAGGAGCCCACTTGGTCCCCCACAGCGGCTGTGATGCAGCTTAACCTTGCCGAAGAGTGCACAAAATATGCCGACAAACACTTTCACACTGATCTTTGGGGGCTTTACGGTGCACATTATGGTGCTCAAGCAGGCAGCCTCGATTCAACTGCGAGTGACCCGATGTATTACCGAGGGTGGCTGATTGTGCTGCTTGTAGCGTGGGCATTTGCATCTCTCTACGTCTGCTGGAAAATTTTCATTGGCTATACTGCTTGTGCGGCAAATTTTAGTATTGGACTGATCTCGAACACTGTGACTCTGGGCAGATCACGGAGGCTGGAGATTAGGAAGGGCAGATTGCAACTCATGCAAGTGCTTGTAGCCGTAAGTATTGTAGTCAGCAAAGTTGTGTACATCTCTCTTGTGATGTCGCTGACAGCGAATGCACATCTGTCATCGTTTGCATGTGTGGATCTTAGTCCTTTCATGGATAGCGAGGAGCCTTTCTTTGGATCCGGCTTGTTTTATTGCATTTTCGGACTTTTCCCGCCACTGCTGCTCCTTTGCTGTGTGCTGCGATATCGTGTTCTAGAGTGTGTGTTGTGGCAGCTGCGAGGTACTTCCAAGAACTCCACTGTGACCAATACTGTGGCTGCAATTTGCGTGTTTGTCAGTGTTGTGAGCTTGTGCGGCTTGTTGAGCATTTACATTCTAGACCCTTCTTCTGCCAGTGTTTCAGATCATAGCAGTTGGGCCGACATGAGAAGGTGGGGAATCGTTACTCAAGCCATTTGCGCAGGCCTTGGAATCATATTTCAGGTGGCAATAGCGTCCCAGATCACCACCATCCCAAGGCCACTGAGTCTCGACAACAAATTGAGGCAAACCTACAGTAGCTACGCCGTGAACACCCGGCTGCAAACTGAGCCGCCCAGAGCACGTGATACATCCTATTTCAGCTTGAATGCAGTCGCAATGGAGAGGGGTCGTACAGACTCAGTCATTCGGCAGCGAGTCAGCACAGGAACGAGTGATTCGGACGACGGAAGCAGTGACCGACTGGACATCGAATCGAACAATGGCAAGCTCAAAATCAATCGCCAAAGCAGAAACATAGACATCAACGATGATGATGACATCTATAGCACTGAAAGTAGTACACTACGGCGTCCTTTTGGGCATGCAGCTTTCTATCCAGCACCCCCTAAGATTGACGAAACCTTCACTTGGATGGTCCTGACTGGTTGTTGCATCGTTGTTTTGCTGACTTCGATTCCTGCTATTACCACTGGAAGCTTTTTTGGGTCGTTTGTATTGTATTCTTGCATACAACGTGTAATGGAGCTTGTAGCTGTGTACGCATCACTGCGTTTTATTCACGTCAAGCGCTCCCATATGGCAAGGGCGACGGTCGGAAACCAAGCGCGGCGAGTGCGATACGTTGAGAGAGAGGAGCCTCTCAGGACACGCATGCCGCAAGATCACGTACAACTGCAGTACTTAAGCACAGAGGAAATGTCGCGAGTAGGCACACGCCCGAGGAGTGCATCGCCATCACCTCCGCCCATCTTTGACCGCATACCTCCGCCGCTCCCTAGGTCCGACAGTCTGGAGAGTAGGAGCAGTAGCGTCAGCAGCAGGGACGAAAACCCGCTCACAAGGTAAATATGATAAATGGCGAAGTGTAATCTTGTATTGTAGTAGTGTAAATGAAAAAGCATCGTACAACGTCGGAAAGTGAAGACTGAAAATTTAAAAGATCTTCACCCGTCTATTGCCTAACAAGCTAGCGGGGCATCTATAACTCTCATGCCATTGCCCCTCTTCACCAATGTATGTGGATTGCTGGACGACGATGAATGATGGAGGGTGAAGGATTGATGCAGGTTGAAATAAATAGCGATGATATATTTCAGACTAAACACATAGCGTCTCCTTGGTATTCTTTTTCCATCATCCCAATCCTACTTGCCTTGTCCATACTGTTGCGTGCCCCCCCCCCCGCGATGAATGTGTTCACAAGCGGATGCTCTCCAATGATCTTGATGTACTCACTGTAGTGCAGGGAGGCCATCAGTCCATCGGGGCTACCCCCTGCCATATCCAGCACGTCCAAAACTACCTGGGTGATTTGTTCCTCCGTCATGACAGGATCCCCGAAGTACGATGCCACGCGGTTCATCTGGGATAGCACATTTCCCATTTCATTGACTTTTAAGTAGCTTGTGCCCTCAACGTCGTACAGACGCATGGCGAAGTCAATCTTGTCCACATGCGTGCCACTGATCAAGGGAGAGAGGCCCACAATATAATCCCTCCAATTGATATTATCATCTCCAGTCTTATCATACATTGTGAATAGGCGGTCCATAATATCTGCATCATTCTGATTGATACCCACGATGCTCAAAGCCTCGGTGAACTCCACACGGGACAGTACAGAGGCGTTGCCCTCACGAGATGCTATTTCTCGAAACTTACTTTGTAAGCTCGCGAGTTCACGCTTCTCTACGTGCGTTACGTTGCTCATTGCAGCAATGGCCATGCGGTTGGCCCCTTTTCCGATTTGGTTTCCCATGGTATGTAAAACTCACGCTGCAGATGCTTGGCAAAGAGAAATATGAGTGCCTTCAAGAGCGTAAATCAACTAAAATTGCCTTAAGCTACACAAACCAATGTAATGATGAGGATAAATTAGCGTTTAGACGCGCGAATCTCCAGCAGGATGAGTTCTAGACCTTTCGTTTCTCCAACATCGTAGTGGTGTTCTTTTCCCCCAAACAACTTTTTCAAAGGTTGCATGCATTCCCCTTTGCCTTGTTTTCATAATTATCGAACGAAAAAAACGTTTTAGTTAGCTTTAGTTAGTTATTTTGATTGTAGAGACGAACTTGCAGAGATTATGACGATGAAAGCGTCGAAAGCCAAGGTGGACCCCATGTCAAAGCGTGTGCCCCGGAGCCAGAAATACGACCACATTCAAGGCAGGTTGGACACTGGATTAACAACGAAGAAGGTGAAAGTCATTAGTGTGCGTGAGTTCTCACGACGCCGTGATGAAATATTTTACCGTGTTCAAAGAGAACAACTGGAGATGTTGTACACAGAGTATGAACGATCTGAGAACGAGGAGACCATGAGTCGCATGGGCCGAAGCGGCGATATGGGTCCTACTATTGTGACACATGAAAATGAATCCGAGGCAGTGTACGATCGCCCGTACCTGCTGCTGGATGTGCGCGACGCACGGGACTATGACGATGGTCACCTGCTGCAGGCGCGCTCGTTCCCGCATACCATGCTCAGACGTGATGCGCACCACCCTGAGATCTACCAATTCCGTAACAAGCCCGAACACATGATCATCCTCTACTGCGACGCGGACAACGAGACCATTAGCCGTGATGCCGCAAAGATAATGACAGACAGAGGCATCGATAATGTCTTTCTGCTTACGGGGGGATTCAAGGAGATGCTGCACAAGTTCCCTCACCGCGTGGAAGGAAATATGCCCGAACTGCCAGTTTCCCCAGACCGTGCGCCATCGCGAAAGTGCCGGGAGAAAAGACAGCAGTTGGAAGCACTCAAGGATGGACTGAAAAGCGCCGCTGCGGATTCACAGTACCACCATCGCAGTATGGACACAATTAGCGAAGCAGGGTCTTATAACCCTGTTTATAAGGATGGTACTGACAATGGAGGGCGAAGGTTGTACTCGATCTCTACCGCTGGATCACCCAACGTCAGTGACAGGGTCGCGAAGGCCTTGTTGGAACAGCGATCTCGTTACTCGGCTTCTCGCGAGCAGGACCGAGACGGCTTCCAAAATCACAGCAGCACTGCTTTGAATAGTGCGCGCCTGCGTGAACACGATCGCCACGAGATGGATAGATACACGAACTCCGCGAGAGGCAGTCCCGACAGACGGAGCTACCACCGAGACTATGACGACAGAAGCGAGGGAGGGCGGTCTGTTGCAGGCTCCGTCATGAGCAGCGCCATGCGTCGCAGAGGGCGTGGATACTAGAGTGTAGCATACAATTTTGCTTCCGATATGAATGTACATAGTCTAGCGCCACCAGTTTTATTATTATGTGAGATATAGTACTAAGAATCGATGACAGCAGGGAAGTCAACCCACTTACGAAGAGAAGCAATAAAAGGGAAGGGAGGATTCGAGCTTGGACCAAAAATGTCCAGAGGGTAATAGTTTTTTTTATCAAATCACCTTCTTAAATAAAATTAATTGGGTAGAGTGAAAGTACCTATATGCAAATGTTGACTCTAGTGTTATTTCCTACAGAGGGGTCAACCGTTTACAGACGACCTCCAGCACCGGCGAGCTTCTTGACCGTGTTCTCGGCGGCGATCTTGTCCATGGCAGCACCGGAATCCTCCGCACCATCGCCGCTGTACATCTCCATGAGCTTGGTAAGATCAAAGCGAGGCTTCTTGAGCACCTTGACCTTGCGGATGAAAGTGTTCTGCAGGGGGAAGATGCTGTTGCATTTCTTCTCGATCTCGGCTCCCATGGCCTCAGGGTAAGAGATCCTGGTGATTCAGGGGTGGGGTGAGAGACAGAAGTGAAACGTGCGTGGCAAAGGCGTGGTTAGTTCGGTTCGGGAGGAGGGCCATTGGTGGATGGATCAGGGGTGCAGAAGCCGAAGGTGGCGGGTGGCGAGTCGGATGTTGTTAGAATGAACTGGCCAAGAGGCGCCACTGAGAGGCCACCCCAAGTTCCTAATGTTATTCTCGTGATATCTGCAGGACTTGGCAAATAGAGGTAACCCGCTATGGAGGTAAAAACGGCATCTGTGGCAGTAAATCCTGCAACTCGCTCCCACATTCAGACACAGACACGGCAGGGGAGAAGGGGAGAAGGGGAGAAGCACTTACAATTTCTGAACGAGTTCCTTAAGGTCGCACTTCGTGCACTCTGTTCGCATGATGTCGAACATGACCTTGCGAATCTGCCTGATTTGACCGGCTTGGGCGTAGCAAGTGCTCTTCTGGGCCTGGTTGGCCTGCTTCTTGGTAAAAGCGATGCAGAAGACGCGAAGAAGGTAGCCATCAGTTGTGCGAACATCTACGTGTCCTTCGATGAGAGACTGCCACTTGCGGATCAAGGAGCAGAGCTTGTCTCTGGTCATGTCCATACCGTGGAAGTTGGTGAACAGGTCGTTGCCTTGGACGTCTTCGCAGACGAGGCGGATCTTGCGGTACTGCTGGGTCTCATCGCCACCGTTAAGGTCAGCCAGGGAAAGCTCAAACACGCGTCCCTTCAAGCCCTCAGAGGCGATTTTGGTACCCTTGGAGCGAGTAATAAGGGTCTTACCACAGTTACGGGTGGAGAACATGGAAGGTGCCTTTACGACATATTGGTCCTTCAAACTGAAGGGATCAACAGCCTTCTTCTTGTTTCCTTTCTTTCCCTTCGTAAGTCTCTTATTCTTTCCGACAGCCATCTGCAGTAGGCAAATCACAGTTGCGTTGAGGAAGTAAGGGGGTGGGTAAAAGAGGGTCAGTAACATGCCTTCCGAAATGCCGCAATATCGCTGTAGTCATGGTAACATTGACTTCATAGACGCTTAAACAAATTTATGGACAAGTATCCATGCAGAAATGCACGATATTAGCACATCTCCACAACCATCAATCAGCATAGCAAACTCCTCGCTACTCGAGGATTGCTACGGCGAGTGGGGAATTTTCAGGCCCATAAGCACTTAGACTTCCAAAAATTCAGCAATTTACAACTGAAACCACACGTTAAATTACATGGGATGATAATAAACCATCCATACTCACCTTTTCTGACGTTTCAGTGCAATTTCTCCCTCTTGGCCCTGTCCCTCTTGTCCCACAAAAAAAAGTTCCCACACGAGGGCTCAGTCGCTCGAATGCAAAAGCTTTAGCAAAGGTGAGAAAAGCCACGAGGGAGGTGTTTCAAAAGAGCTTTCGAAGGGGGATTAGATTAGAATGGCAAGTTTTTGCAGTGACCCTACCATCAAGCCCTTGAAAGAGGTCCATATCGATGGCCTCGCTGTGCTGAAGATCATGAAGCATTGCAATGACAACTTACCCACGCTGGTTTCGGGTTCGTTACTTGGTGTAGATATTGACGGTGTATTGGAAGTGACATATGCATACCCTTTCCCGATTCCGAAAGGAAATGAGGAATCAGGCTATGATGGCAGCGATGGCGTGGAGTATCAAAAGGACATGATGCTGAGACTGCGGGAAATGAATATGGACGACAACTGTGTAGGGTGGTATCAGAGCACATATTTGGGGACAATGTGCTCAAACGATGTTGTAGGCTACCAATATAGCTTCCAGACGAGTGAAGACCTTTCAGATAATACCGCTGTGATCATGTACGACCCCATTCAGAGTGCTGCCAACGGCGGCAAGTTGGCCATTAAAGCCTATCGTCTCACCGACAAGTTCATTGAGATGCGTCGAAAACGTCTGAACAAGTTTATTGACCCAGCAGAAATCTTACAGGAGCTGCCAGTGAAGATCAAGAACGGCGGCCACTGCGCCGGTTTCCTGCGTTGTCTGCAAGACACACACAAGGAGGTTCTCACCACCCAGATGGACAACTTGAGCATGGAAAATGGGGATAGTTATGTAGATAGGAATTTAGAGCTCATGAACAGCTGGTTAGACGACCTTTCCGAGGAAAACCGCAAATTCAGTCAACACGCGAGGAGCGTGAGCAAGATTCGCCAGGAGCATATCCGATGGGTCAGCAAGCGCAATGCGGAGAACTACCAACGCAGGCAGGATGGAGAGGACTTGCTCCCCATGGATGTCGGCCGCTTTCATGACAAACCCATGCCTGAGTGCCCCGAGCCCCGCACGGAGCCGCTTCTGATGGTCAGCCAAGTCAACCGCTATTCAGACCAGACTAATAGCCACATCAGCAGCTCGCTACAGAAGATCGCTGTCACCTCCAACATATCTTAGGTCAGAATCTGGATGTGGAAAATATTCGTTCGCTTGTTATTTATGCATATAAAGAAGTATTTAAAATCCTCGCACGAACCGATTGCACGAATGCACGATTGAACACACATCCCTTGCACGGGCCAGAAGAGAGGTGCGATGAGAACACAGCCATTTCTACCCGAAAAACGCACTATAGACAGTCACACAGACACACGTGGATACATTGAAAGAATGGAAAGGGTTAGGGTTGGAAAGATTGCCTCTCCTAATAATGTACTTAACCTATTCCTCTGCTACGGAGATCCCACCCAGGGTTCACGAGATGCGCTCTGTGCCGAAGGCAGAAACAGCGCCGCCGCTTTTCTGCGTCTTGAAGATGGACCCACCCACGGGGGCCGGCGGCAAGCATAAGCGTATGGGGTTCACCTCCACTCTAGGCTGCGAGCACGGCACTCCCATCACCATCCGCTGCTGCAGGTCTACCCACAGCTCCGCCTGGCTGAGGCGGTGGATGTAGCTCGCGCCGCCGGCCAAAGGCCAGGCATCTGCTGCCGCACACTCATAGAAACACATGATACGCGACCGGGGGCTTGTATTAGGTGCGCTGCCGTGCAGGAGGCGGACGTGGTGAATGGTAGCTGTACCCGCCCTGCCTGTGAGGGACACAGCCCTGTCTGCGTAGAAATCTGGGTCATTAGGACTGATAGCACCACAAAAGATACCTTGATCGTTCAAGTGTGAAAGCACTGGACCCTTGTGGCTTCCAGGGATGACTTGAAGTGGGGCGTTGTCGGTATTTACGTCGTCCACCATCAGGCCAATAGCCAGTAAAGATGCATTCGTTGCTGGATAGAATGCCCAGTCTTGGTGCCATTCCACAGCAGAGCCACCGGGAGCCTTTACATTGAGCTTTGACGTCTGAATAGCAACATTTTCACCAAGAAGTTCCCTTAGAACTTGTGGTAGCTTTGAAGTACCACTCTCTTTCAGAACTTCGTCGTAGAAGACCGTCGAGTCCACTTTGTGTGGCTCCTTGATCCGACTGAGCTTTGGAGAGGCAGCGCAGTGACCCTCCTCCAGATCAAATTTATTATTTGACTCTGTAACAGACCTGCTCTCTTCCAAAAGTTCCGCATACCGCTCCCGCATCTTGCTGATCACTTCTGCGGTCACCGCATCTTCTACAATGATATAACCATCACGTTCATACTGATCGAGTTGCTCTGCAGTCAGAACACTCTGCATATGAATATACTTAAACGAAAAAAAACTTCTCTGCTGATGGAACCTGGTTTACGAAGACTCTGGTTTACCCAATTACCAAATCGGGTCCGCGGGTTTGTTTTAAATCAATTTCTTATTACTGATTTGCTGATTTTGTCGTAATTTAGTGGTAATTCACTACAATTAGTATTAGAATGAAAAATTCCCATGTTGAACCGATGATAACAACTGATGTGATGGCTGCACCACGGCAGACACTGCCATTCTCTAGCAAGACACTTATAACTTACAAATCAATTAAGGGGATAGAGCAAGAAACTGTTGCTTCGGTAATTCAAAATAATTTAAAGGAAAAGTTTAAATATAGTGGTATCGTATACAGAGATGATTATCGTGATCATCTACCATCTATAGGCAGTAATGCTACTTATGATCTTGCAATTATTTGTAACCAAGAAGCCATGATGGCCGCGATAGATCCGACAAAACAAGCGGAACGTAGCGCCCAATTGGCAGCAGTGATCGAAGCATCTGCTTTAAAAGCGCAAGCCGCTGCCGAGGTGACTTCAGCTGCTGGTCCACTAATGGAGAAGCTCCAGGCCATGGAGCAGAAGATGGAGCGCATGGAAAGGAACCTAGCTTCCATTGAAGCGAATCAATGTTGCACGATATCTTAGTCAAGAGTTGACATCTTTCACAACTTCCGCTCGACTGTAGATGCCTCGAACTATATCTCGACTGCTTACCTTGGCGTTTGAGCTTGTGCGTCACTTGATGAAGTACTTGCAGGGAGAAGATCTCCCTCTAAAAAGTGTTTTAAATTGATTCTGAAAGCGCAGCATTCAAAGTGGCGCACACTATGCAAAGGGTTTCTACTATACTTACTTGACATCCCCAACATGAGGGCGGAAGGTGTGCAATTAGCACATCCTTCTCATTGGAGACTTCAACACTAGTCCGGTTGGCAAACGGTTTGAAGTGTTCTTTTAAATAGGTTAAGTACATAAGATACTTACTTGACTTAATGGGTAGTAAATACACGACTCGTACAAGCTTGCAGCAAAAGCAAGTTTCCACCGCTTGCTCGACATACCGTCCGGGATACAAATCTTTGAAGTCCTAGCCACGTGGACTAATTATTGGGAAAAGCGTAATAGAGATGAAGAAGACGAAAGCCCAAGCAAAAAAAGAGTATAAAATTTATTATTTGACTCTGTAACAGACCTGCTCTCTTCCAAAAGTTCCGCATACCGCTCCCGCATCTTGCTGATCACTTCTGCGGTCACCGCATCTTCTACAATGATATAACCATCACGTACTGCTCGAGTTGCTCTGCAGTCAGAACACTCTGCATATGAATATACTTAAACGAAAAAAAACTTCTCTGCTGATGGAACCTGGTTTACGAAGACTCTGTTTACCAAATCGGGTCCGCGGGTTTGTTTTAAATCAATTTGAAAAACTTAAGATGCAGATAGAACTCTAGAGTACTTGGTGCACTCTAATCTTTGCTTGATACAATTAAACGCTCATTTGCTAGATCCATGGGAAAGTTATACTTCCGTCACGGTGCTGTGAGTAGCGCAAAAACTCTCAATTTACTTGCAGTATCCCATAATTACAAATCGCAAGGAAAGGAGGTATTGCTGATGAAGCCTGCCCTTGATATTAGGTTTGGCGAAAAGACTGTGAAGAGTCGAGCAGGTTTAACCCAAGATGCAGACGTTCTCATCACCGAGGACACAGACTTACTGGCTCTGCCAGAATCACTACGGGAAGGGCTGTCGTGCGTTCTCGTCGACGAGGCTCAGTTTCTATCGCCCAAGCACATCGATCAACTCCGTACCATGACTCTGACCTGGAAAGTACCAGTTATTGCCTACGGCTTGCGTACTGACTTTCGTGCTAACCTCTTTCCCGGATCACGGCGCCTCATGGAGGTCGCCGATTCTATTGAAGAAGTGAAGACAACCTGCAATTTTTGCACCAAAAAGGCGGTCATGAACTTGAAGCATGTCAATGGTGTCGCAGATACTCAAGGCCCTGCAGTGCAGCTAGGAAGCGAGGAAAAGTACTTCCCTTGTTGTTTCGGCTGCTACAGGGACGCATGCTTGAAGGCGAACCAGATGCCCCTTGATTCATTTTGGCAGAGTACCACTTTGGGAGAAAAGGAACTCACTGCTCTGAAATTGGGCCCGATGGATGAAAACAAAGAAGGTCCGGAGAACGTTTTTGCCGCATCTGGTGTGCACTTGGTATCACCCGAAAAGTAGTCCAAGTGAATGTCGCACATTGATTCTTTTTGGAGCGTGTCAGTAGTGCGTCTGAGGGGGCTTTTTATTCGTATTGTGCCACATATAAGGAAGTATGCTGATCACTTTTGTCCGTCAATATTGCCTGCTCCAAGCTCTCCATGCACACTTCTATTCTATTCCAGCGAAACCTGGCACGGTGTGCTGAGGGTGTCGCACCCACTGTCCGCAGTGCCACTATTCGAGATCATCTCTGCACAGTCTTTGCTGACAAGCCCATCATTGCATGGAAGACATTGTGTAGCGAATTGCAAGGGGAGCTGCTCGGTAGGGGAGAAGCCCTCCGCCTTCCCCTCGTCGGTGCAGAGGCTGTCCAGAAGGGCGCAGAATTCACTATGAGCTTTGATCAGAGCATCCACTGCCATGCTCGGGTTTGAATCATCTTGCTCAGAGGGAGGCATCTTCTGGTCTTCTGGTTGTATACTTGGAGGTGTGGAAAGTGCAGACTCCTCTAATGTCGCCGGCTCTGCCTCTGGTCGAGCGCTAGATGCGTTTTTTCTGCGCCCCTGCAGGCGTGGGGGGTGGGGGGACGGCAGGCATGCTTGCATTCGCCCACTCTGCAGGTCCCGTCCTCGGTGCTTGTGACCATGCTGCAATGACGCTGGACTAAGGTTTCGCAACGGAGTAGCGACCACGGGTCTATTAGCGCTGCTTCTCTCCGATGCCACGCTCGTACCCGGACTCGAACGGTCGATCAGGTCTGTATCGGCGATGGCTGGAACTTGGATGTGCAGTTGTGTGGCATGTGATATGGCATCATGCTTAAAGCGTGTATCTCCAGCTGGTGGCAGAAGATCCCCGTGACTGCACGTGGAGGAGTCCGACGAGTCAAACAGGTCGTCACTGCTGTTGGTGAGATCGGAAACCACTGCCCGGGACTGCTGCGCATCGTTGGTAGTTGGTGCCGTAGAGCAGTCTACGAAGTACACCAGGCTGTCCATAGTAGAGGGTGTTGGTAGGGTTTTGTCGCTGCTGACATTTTTTCCGTTTGCGAGGCTGGTTTGAGCTTGAGCAGGATGAACGGCATCAAGTGAAGGGCAGCAGCTGCGGAAGTGGCTCTGCAGCTCAGTCTTTAAGGAGTCAGGAATAGTCAGGTCATCTCCGTTGTTAGCCCAGTAGTAGCCTTGGTTTTCGTCCCAAGCTAGCTCTGCTTCTCTGCTCCCATAGGCACTGAAGCCTGCAGGACAGTGCATATCAAGCAGCGCGTCGAGTTCATTTACCACCTGAGCAGGGGTGATACGGGGCTCGCTAGGGTTCAAGCATCGATAGCATAAATCCACTAGCTCTATGGAACATCCTGGGCGTAAATTTTGAGAAACTGTGACTTTGAGATTGCTGGGTTCCTGCATATTTTCAGGGGTCAGTCGACCGCCAGTGATCAGGAGTGCCAATATAAGCCCAAACTCCCGCATTTCTTTCACAGGGTCTCTTAATATATCGCGTTTCTTCCCATTTGAATGAAAATAAGCGCGCCATTGGGAGTCTATCTCAACTGTGCGGTGATTAATCTCGAACCTTATGAATTTTTCTTCTTGGACCAGCTTCAATATCAAACCCAAGTCAAATGCGAGTCCTATCCTGTATCTCCAAGGTAAAATTTCTAATTCTATCAGATATCGAAACGATACACTCTTCATTATCATAAAATACTCTCTTATTTTTGTGAATTCGTAACCGAAAAGAATCAAATCCTTCAATCAAAGAAAACCCCGAGGACCAGGTTTCCACAACAAAAATCAACTGGAAACAGGGATCAAGGGGTCACTCTTTCGCCATTTTTACAGCATAAATCTTTCTCTACATGATGATTATTTGATAATAGAAAAATATAATGAAAATATGACTCGTGGGTGAGATAGGTCGTGGTGAATCGGCAGAGCAGCAGACATGGATTTACATACGATGGCGTTGAATGGAGATGCGGCTGGAATCTTAACTTTGTTGAAAAGCGAGCCCACTCTGGTTAATTTCCGCGCTTACGGAAAGACTGCCTTGCACCACGCATGCCATCGTGGCCATCACGACGCCGTACGGGCTCTGCTCATCTGCGGTGCAGATCCCAATTTCCGAGATGCCAACAATCAAGAAACTCCTCTGCACGTGGCGTGTGCAAATAATTTTCCTAGGGTGGCTGAACTACTCTGTTCTCGTGGTGCGAAGGTGAATTTGCCCGATGGACACTACCAGTGGACAGCTCTACATCATGCTGCGGAAAGAGGGGCACTTCAGACAATTTGCGCCCTTTTGGACACGGAACCCAGCGCCAGAAGTGGTTATATTCAGATAGATGTTCGTGATATTGACGGTTTCACTCCCCTGCATCACGCGGCAATTAATGGTTTTCCCGATGTCGCGAGCGCACTAATCGACCGCGGCGCCGATCCTCATTCGCAAGCGAATAATGGGTGGAGCGTCATGCACTGCGCAGCTAGGCGTGGACTGCAAGGGTTGTGCATCACTCTGATACAGCAAGGCGTGCACTTGAATGTCAAAGACACGGACGGCCGCACGGCTCTAGACATCGCTCATTCAACGCGAATCGACGCAGGGCACCTCACGAACATCAGCGTCGGCTACTGGCGCAATATCCGTCGCAAAGAGAAGGAGGAGCGGGATATTGCAGAGGGCAAGAAACTGTACATCAAGCCAGCCAAGATCGCGGATAACAAGCCCAAACACAAGAAACGCACGTCCGTGTGGGCTGAGGAATTCGATCTCAGTGCCCCCCCCGTCGAAGATGTCGGCGACGCAGCACTCGCTCTCATTGCCGCCAAAAATAGTATCGGAGCAGTGGCGCCGAAGTAGGACACCCTAACCCAAGGAGCACATGGAAAAGTACTTAAAAATATATTTCTTGTAAATAATTTACAACGACCGGATTTTTTTAATACGGTGCGCCCGTCGAAATTATGTGCTTATAGTTCCGCGGGCCATGCGCGATATGTGAGGCATTACTGTGCTCTTATATGTATATTGAGGCCACGACACCGAGGGCTTATAGCTCAGGGTAGGAAGCGGCCAAAAGGATGCCACACTTGTCGCTGGAGCTGCGCTCGATGAGGATGTAGCCTTTGTCTCCCCAAGAGCTTCCCCAGGAGTTCTTGACCTTCCAGTAGTCCACACCGTTGAGGGTTCCGTAACCGACAGCGAGCACACCGTGATCGAGCTGGGTTCCGCAGGTACCGGTGAGGACTCCACCGCTGTAGGACTTGAAGGCGGTCTGGTCGGCCTGGATGGCCACGGAGACAGGTTGCTGGGCAACAGCGGACATGAGGGCAGAAACAGATCCCTGTTGCACGTCGACGTGACCCGTAATTTTGGATCCAGACACGGAGTTACCAGTGCCCTTGCACGAACCGGTCTGGCCCGTGCTGCTCGTGTAGGGATAGTCGCTCTCTGAGGCAAGGCCTCCATTAGCGGAAATCCAATTGAAAGCGTTGTCCATCAAGCCACCGTTGCAACCGGAGTCTTTGTTGTCACAGGACACGAGCTCTTGCTCTGAGAAGCTCACCAACTTTTTGTTCTTGAGAAAGTAAGCACCCTCAAGTGAACCAGTCGTGGAGAATGCCCAGCACGACCCGCACTGGGCCTGGTTCTTCACCGGAGTGACGGCACCCTTGGTAGTCCAGTCAACCGAAGATGGGACATCGGAGGTGGGTTCACCGTGAATTTTGTTATCACGACGAAGGGTAGGAGCGCGATAGCCGCCTAGGCGAACGGCGTCCTTCCATTCCGACTCGGTAAGGTGAGAGAATTGGTTCAAACCTCTAGTGAAGGTTGCCTTAGGGTCGGCGTTGTGCTTCGTGATCTCCTCAAGCTCATTGATAAAGATCTCAAGTCGCTTCACAAACTCTTTTCCATCATTGAAGTCCAGCTCATATTTCTCGCAGTGATCGATGAATTTAGCGACAAATCTATCGCGAGCGACAGAGTTCTCGGCAGAAGCAGTAGCCGCAAGGGCGGCAATAGCAATAGCGGTCTTGTACATGTTATTAAATGTTACTAAGTCTCTTAGAATGTGACTGTGATTTTTTCAAGTTAGCGATACCGAACCGCCATGATTTTCTTTTTAGAAATTTTTAGAAAATTGAAAAATCCGACAGATAGATACAAATATGGCGTATGATATAACAGATAAGCTTGCAGAGCGACTACCGGAGCTACTAGATTATGATAGGATATCCTATCTGTACAAAGCAAAGGGAGAAGATGAAGATATACCGCGTTTTTGGCAAAATGCACTTGAGGTGTATTGTAGTGACAGATATAGCTTCTGTGTCGCAGAAGTTGTGAGTGCGTTTACCGTGTCATTTACAGAGCGAGATAGTTTCGGGGGAATCTTGAGTTCCACTAGCGTGGAGCCGATGACATTTGAAAAGGCATTATCAAAGTTAATGAGCTCAGAGGCAGGTGTCAACCCCCACTTCCGCACCAGATCAGATTTTGCACAGGAAATGAAAGCAACATCAGCCCCAAAAGAGACTGCCAGTGATACGGAATCGGGGATATGGGCTTCTCTTGTGAACGCATTATCTCCTATGAAATCGGACAGCCCAAGCTCCAGTAGTAGTGATGCCAGTACCATTTACATTCACACAAAGGCCTTGCAGCGCCTGCAGGGAATGGTGTGCCACTTCGCGTATAGTGCAGATTTTGAGGAAATATACAAAAACCAGACTGTGGACATCCACGTGCGAACGTGTGCGCAAGTGATGCATTCCTCAGCTCCGGGCACCCAAAGCGACTCGGCGGCGAGCCGGTGGAGCTTTAACAGCCTCTTGCACCACCTTTTGAAGAGAGAACAAGAGAAGAACGATAAATTGAAGCTCAATAGTGTTGATGCCGAAGGAGGTAGCCAGACGGCTGCATACGATGACGTCCTGTTGCTCGAGGGGTTACTTGGCAATGGGGATGAAGGGATACTCCTGCAGTATATGCGTCAAACCGGGGCAGTGACGAGCTCCAGTGCGAATCCTTTAATTATCAAAGTGCATCAAACACCAAAGAACGACCAAAGGTCGGACAAAAAGGGAAAGTTGGGGTTTCTCTCCTTTTTTGGCAGCTCTCCTGAGAGTGGTGTGGCTTCGGCCGTGGAAGGAGAAGTTGTGATCACTGATGCCGAAGTCGCCGCGTTCGAAATTGCTACTCAAATACAATCATTTGAGGCTATACTAGACAAGATAGAGACTGAGATCGCGAGCCGAGAACAGCGAGCGAAAACGTTCTTCGATTTGAGCAAGACAAAGCAGACTGCAGCTTCCAGGGGAGCAGGTGAAGCACCCGATCGTTTCAAGAAACAGGCCCTGCATCAGCTGCGCCAGAAGAGAGACCTGCAAGATCGCTATACAGTCGTGAGCAACTCTCTTGCGAAGATCGAAGGAGTAGCCAGTAAGTTAAGCGACACTGCAGTGCATATAGAGGTCCTAGAGGCCATGCGCACAGGCACAAAGATCCTAAAGTCTGTCAACGCAGAGCAGGAGAAACTGGCGGATAGTGTCGACGATGTCATTCTAGACTTTGAAGAAATGCAAGTCAGCACGACAGAGATGTCAAACGCACTCAAAGGGGGCGACAATATCGAAGAGGACGACGAGCTTCTCGCCGAATTCGAGCAGATCGGCGAAATGCCCCCAAGCCCTGCCGCTGTCGCAACCGCTGCAGCAGCAGCAGCAGCAGCAGCAACAGCAACTAGCACCATGCCCTCTCAGTCATCTGTAAATATGCCTGTTGCACCCGATGGGGTGGTATTGGTGCCATCACCAGCAACCGCTGAAGTGAGCAACGTCGCGGTGTGAGACAGTTTTATTATTGATTTTAGTATAAAAAATTGAATGATTTGTACAATCCTTCACCTATCTACATCTTTTTGCCTATATTGCCACCTTTACCAAGCATTACTTCTTGAACACGAACCACGCGGACCCCTGCACCCCTCATCTCGTTCCAGAATTTGTCTGCACGGAAGTAGGGCTGCGGCCTGGGACCCGTCGCCCCCGCAGCCTCGAGGTTCGCATCGATGCTGCAGCAGTCTTGAAGCAGACTGATGGTGGTCTTCGGGCCTTCCCAATGTGATAGAAGATCTCTCATAGTGCAGTTCACGCTATGTGATAAGCTCTGTCCGGCAATGATGAGATGACCACTACTATTCAGTCGCAACAATAGCTCTGGGTCGTACCCGGTCGTAGGGTCTTCAGGAATGTCTACATCCGCGCAAAGGAAGGAATTTGTATCCGTCAAGCAGTTCGTACCCTTGAAAACATAAGTAATTTTCCGCATACGGCTCGTAGCCCAGTCCTGTATGGCATCGTTGATGGCGCGCTGGACGGCATGGCCTCTGGTGCCGATGAGACAATGTTCCGGCTTGATAGTGAGAGCGTGGATACCGTGCCTACCAACTTTCTGCAGCTGTGTTAGATAGTATTTACAGTGGCTCGCCAATGATGGGTCTTTAGGCATCCACTTTCCAGATTCGATATCCTGCAACGTGATCACCGTATACAACGGTGGGTCGTTGCCTTGGGCATCCTGCCAAAATATCGCATGCGCAATATGCATGCGATGATGGGTATCTAAAGTTATAATGATCTCATCAATAACATTAATGTTAGAATAGATGAACTCCGCAATGCGGTCCGCGTCCTCGTCTGCCCCGCTGATGGCGCAGCTCCCGCTGCCGTGAAAGTCATTCTGCGGGTCGAGCAGCAAGAGAGTGGTGCGCTTCTTCATCGTGTGCGGCTCGTCATCGTCTTCGTGGTCTGTTTCATCATCTGTATCCTCCAATTCTGGAGGAATGGGCTCTCCACGCTCGCGACAGGCCTTTCGAGCGGCCTTTCTCGCTTTCCGCCTTTTTTCCCTCGCCGCCGCACGGACGGTCTCCGCGTCTTCTTCGCTCAGTAGATAGCGCCCCTGCTTTCGCGAGGGGTCAATCTTACCTGTCTCTGGGCTAACGACGGCTAGAGGGTCGAATGCGGAAATATGCATCTGCCCAACTATCGTGGCATCGTTCTTGATGTCCGCACTCCTGGCGGCAATGTCGCCGTGCACAACAGCACTCTCACACAAACATAAACTTTCCACGTTGATATTGCCAATCACTTTCCCTTCTACCAGCATTGTGCCTAAGCATAGCACATTGCCGATAAGTCTTCCTGATTCGCCGATTATGAGCCCTGCCGAGGCTGGTGCTTTGATGCTACCCTCGACAGTGCCGTCGATTCTCAATAAATTGGTGACTCTGATGTCACCTTTGATGTGAGTCCCTGAAGCAACTGTCATATCTGGATCAGCAATTAATAAGTCTATACCACTCTTAAAGACCGGCAAATCCGCTTCGTTTTCATTGCGAGCGCGAATTTGTTCATGCTTCAGAGCCGCCACAACCTGGTCAGGTTTGTCTATGGATTTTATTGTACTCATAGACTGTTCGCCTCTATTCCCCAGACTTAGCTCACTCGGTTCTACCGGTTGGCCCACATCGCTATCTCCTTTATAATCGAAGTTTTGCACTCGAGGGATGCGGGACCTGCGAGGTGGAGGCGGGGCGCTCATTTCCTCTTCCAATAATCAAAAGGTGCCTCTTTTTCAACAATTTCAATAAAAGTACTTTGCTGTTAGGAAGATTGAAGATCTTCCTTCTTCAAGGGCGCTTCGCTCTTCAAGGTCGGTAGTTCATCCTGTTTGGTTGTTGTTTGTTTCCTGAACCCACATTTTTTTGGGAGGAAATTCAGGTTCAATTTGAGGGAGATACAAAAATCTATTTTGCGTTGTTTATGGATAAGGAAAGTTAAGTACAAAGTATGCAATTTTTGTGATTTTAAGAAGAAGCTGAGACGTTTCACAAATCAGAAACTTGACTCGTTCATCGCTATAAGAGTGTGCCATCCCCTTGACATTGCTCACCACTGCAACTGAAGGGTCTTTCATCTGGCAAAACCATGACCTGTGTGGCCAACATAAGCTCTCCTGGAAAGACAACGGGTAAACATGTCTTGCGTCCACCAATTAGATGAGAAATGCAGCTGTCTCCTGAATGCTCTTCATTGCGTTCTCTTTCCATATTCCCTGTAAGGCCTTCCGCTGCGTCGTGAAAAGTCACGGTGAGGAAGAAGGCTTCCCACCTCTTTTCAAACTTCGCTGGCGGCTTTACCGATGCAGCATAGGTCAGTCCAACCGGGTCTTCCTCAAGTGCACTTAGTGTGGTATTTTGCCAGATACCTGCACGCAAGTTAAAGCACTCCGTGTCACTCCCCGGCACAGCCTGTCCACAGGGACACTTGCCTTGATTCTGTAGATCTCTGTTCACCATACGGAAGTCCCTTCTGGGGGCGTCACCGTGACAGGTCGTGCTGTGCCACATACTGACTGTGCGCTTCAGCTTTTCGAATTTCTCGTCAATTATCAGAGTGATCCGGCCATTGTCATAGTCAGCAGTCCAGTCGATTTCAGGAATGACCGCGTCGTTTGCAATATTGTGCATGAACGTACCTAAATTGGGAAGTAGTGACGGCAGACCTGTGACCATGCTGTGATCCGCATCAGGAATCATGGAGAGCCACACAGGCCCATTTTCTTTGGCAGAATCAATCCAGTTGCGGGAGTCATCGGGAATGAACCACTCATCCCCAGTAGCATCCAGAACGAATTTCGGAAGTCCCTTCATCCTTCCTAAATATTGATAAGGATCCATGATTTTTAGAAGACTTTGCATTTCTGGCGCATCGATACGCCCAGTGAAGCCTACTTCCACAAAATCTTTCATTGTGAAAGACCAGCCACCGTAGATGCCATAATGCAAATGGAAAAACTCATGGAAGTTCAGGCCGTCCAGCACTATGGGCTGGATCGCACGGATGACCCTCTGCTCGGCAGGACGGGCGGCGTCCACCGCACCCATGAGCCATGCAGTCCACCCCCGCTTGGAGGCGCCAGTGATTTGCCAGTTGCTTTTACCAGTGTCACCCATAATTTCATCCACGGCTGCTATTGCTGCGAACCCAGCTTTGACCATCGGCATCAGGATCACCCACTCCGCGTCCTCCAGAGAGTCCTCGCTGCCACCATTCTTGATGTAATC
>JACKZZ010009238.1_pt1 | contig 20647 bp, 18 predicted proteins | sample 8027871 | NCBI WGS metagenome assembly JACKZZ01 (sample SAMN15724774, study PRJNA655200) | protist metagenome | isolation source: fluorescence activated cell sorting (FACS) single amplified genomes of... | place: USA: West Boothbay Harbor, Gulf of Maine | collected 2000-07-19
TCCAAGCCGAAGAGGGAGAAATATCAATATACACAGTTTAATAATATGGCTAAAAAATTTACACAAGAAGATCAATACGTTGGTAAACAAATACTAATTGACAGCGATCGATTAGTATTTAATGGGAGAGATGATGTGATATTTTCAACCACTAATCTTTTTATGTTTAAAACTGAGGGGGAATTCCACATAAATACTAGGGAAAATACATTCATTAACACCCCCAAAATCTACATTGGTCCTGTAATAGATGGCAAAGACCCCAACATACCTGCTGTTAAAAGCGACACATTAAAATTAATTTTAAAAGATTTAATTGAATCCCTTAAAATGTTTTTTACAATTCAATATCCCCAAACATCAGGCCTACAAGGTCCCAACCCTGCTGTTAATAAAGTCCTAGGACAAGCTATAGTATCTAATCTAGATAGAATAGAAGCAAAATTAGATGACATAGAAAGTGATAAAGTATTTATAAGATGATAAATAATATACTTAATAATGAATCAAATGCAATGTCCAAACTCTTAGCAGAGAGTAAAGATAAAGTAATAGTAGCAGCCAAAAAAAGGGCAGAGGAGGAAGCAAGAGATCAACTCCCCACACCCGAAGACCTCCAAGTACAATTACAATCAACAATTGCATCCCCACCACCTGATCTGGATATACCACGTGATGTCGTAGATCCAACGGGGGCTCCTGTACAAACTGTTGCCCCCTCTAACGAAGAAGAATTTCAAAAGACATTATTAAAAGTAGAGGTAGTATATAATAGATTCATCTCTATTATAGATAAAGCAATAAAAACATTGGATGATGGCAAAGAAGAATTAACATCAATAAGAGAAAAATTAAACAAAATACAATCTAAATTAGACCTCTTAGAGGGATTTATAGACCCAATTAACTTAATATTTGCTACTATAGACCTAGCACTTATAGCAATTGAGGGGGGGTTAGCACTTTCATCCTCTACTGCTGCAAATGGATCTACAATTAATAAATTAGGTGAAATAAAGACAAAATTAAAAGATTTAGTAGCAAAAGGGAAGGGGGCTCTAGATAGTATTTCGGAAATTAAAGAGTATTTTGAAGAACAAATCAATAAAATATTAGACCCTTTAAATAAAGGAATCTCAGGATTTGAAGAATCACAACAAAAACTTACACTCTTAAGGGATACAATGGTATTAATATATACCCAATTTATAGAATCATTACCTTTACAACAACTAAGTGATGAAGATAATGATAGTGATCTTTTGGGAAATGAAATCTTACCAGAATATATAAAGGATGAAGACAATCTCTCCACAGTATTAAGTGATGCTTTACAAGGAGAAGGGGAAAAATAATAATAAAACAAAAATATTCAATATTTATTAAAAACACCATATTAGTATGAAATTAAGTGCCTTTGAAAAAATAATTAGAAAAGTTGTACGTGAAGAAATAGATTATGCCTTAAGACGTGAGATTACTATGTTAAAAGAAGAGTTAACAAACAATAATCAAGTTATATCTGAAGTAAAAAACGAACCTGCCCCTGAAGAATTTAGACAAAAACTTAGAGAGCAATTTACCCCACAAGCATTTTCACAAGATAATACATTAAATGGATTATTAAACGAAACAGCTCAATCTTCTCATGAAAATATCGAACCCCAACATAACCCTCATGATCCTGTAAATCAATTTATAAATAAAGACTATAGTCAGTTAATGACAGCAATTGAAAAAAAGAAAAATTTTAGACCATAATGGGTATAAAACTCCAAAAACCTATAAGAATAGCCCCAATTGATGTCGCCGAAAAGACAGCAGTAGGAGTTCGTTTACCTTTTAATAAACAAAGAGTATTCACTTTAGATTATACTACTAAAGACCACGCTAAATCTAAATTAACAAATGTATTATTAACTTCTCCGGGGGAAAGATTAAACCAACCCCTATTTGGAGTAGGATTAAAAAATAGATTATATGAGCAACAAACCGAAATAGCAGGAGATGACCTCAGATCTATAGTAAATCCCCAGGTTGAACAATATGTTCCAGAAATAGAGATTAAAAACATTTTTCTAAAAGACGGAGGAATTGCAGGGCATAAATTATTTGTTACCGTTAATTATTCATTAGTAAATAATGATGAAGAGGACTCAGTAACTTTAAGTTTCACTAATGAAAATTTTAATAATTAACAATGGCATACTCAAGCGCTACATCAGACAATAAAACTATAAATTACCTTAATAAGGATTTCTCTGATTTTAAAGGAGCCCTCATTAACATGGCCCAAATATATTATCCTGATACGGTTAATGATTTTACTGAAGCCAGCCCAGGTACTATGTTTATAGAAATGGCATCCTATATAGGTGACGTTTTATCATTTTACACAGATGCCCAAGTTCAAGAAACATTTTTACAATATGCACAAGAAAGAGAAAATTTATATGCTTTAGCATATACTTTAGGGTATGTGCCTGTTGTAACAAACGCAGCTTCGGTTGAATTAGAAATATTCCAACAAATTCCAGCTGATAGCAACGGAAATCCGGATTATGATTATGCTTTAAGAATCCAAAGAAACTCCTCATTCAAACCTAATAATAATAGTGGAGTTGATTATCTCATTCAAAGCGATGTAAATTTTGCATTTAGCTCTTCATTCGACACTACTGAACAAACAGTTTATTCTGTAAATGGTACCCAACCAGATTATTTTCTTTTAAAGAAAAAAGTCAAAGCCCTTAGCGCCGAAATAGAAACCACAACATTTGCTATAGGAGCCGCTGAAAGATTTAAAACCCTATCACTAGATGATTCTAAAATTATAGGAATTCAATCAATAACCGATTCTGAGGGAAATGAATACACTGAAGTTCCTTACTTAGCCCAAGAAACTGTATTTGAAGAAGTACCAAACATAGAGGCTAATGATCCTAATTTACCATCATATCAAAATCAAGTTCCCTTCTTATTAAGAACCAAAAAAGTAGCTAAAAGGTTTGTTACAAGATTTAAATCTGATAAAAAGATGGAGATTCAATTTGGTGCTGGAGCTACTAGTGGGGATGATACAACTATTATACCAAACCCCGATAATATAGGATTAGGAATTAAAGATGGAAGATCATTATTAGATATGGCTTATGATCCCTCAAATTTCTTATTTACTAAAGCCTATGGTGAAGTCCCCTCCAATACAACTTTAACTGTAAAATACTTAACGGGGGGAGGAATAAACTCAAATGCTAATGCTAATGTTATAAATAGAATAGGATCATTAACTGTCCTTCCTACTAAAGGGGGAACAGATAATACAGTATTTAATACAGCAGTTGATTCAATAGCATGTAATAATCCAAAACCCGCTACTGGTGGTGGTCCAGGAGACTCAGCCCAAGATATAAGATTAAATGCCATAGCCAATTTCTCAGCCCAAAAAAGAACTGTAACTAAAGAAGATTATATTTTTAGATCATTATCAATGCCCCCTCAATTTGGTAAAGTAGCTAAAGCTTATATAACACAAGATACTCAAATATCCCTTGATACTAATAAAAGAATATCTAACCCCAATGCATTAAACTTATACACTTTAGGATATGATTATAACAACAAATTATCAAACCTATCATATGCTGCTAAGGTTAATTTAGCAACTTATTTAGAACAATATAGAATGTTAACGGATGCTATTAATATTAAAGAAGCATCAGTAATTAACTTTAAAATTGAATTCGATATTACAGTTAAAAGAAGATATTCAAATGATAGAGTCCTTCTAGAATGTATTAATACTTTAAAGTCATTCTTTAACATAAATAACTGGCAAATAAACGAACCTATAAATATAGGGGATATAACAGGGTTATTATATAATATAAATGGGGTTCAAACCGTAGGTAATATAGTATTTACCAATTTATTTGGTGAGAATTCAGGTTATTCAAAGTTTAAATATAATTTTGACGCAGCAACACGAAATAATACTATGTATCCCTCATTAGACCCTAGTATTTTTGAATTAAAATACCCTAACACAGATATAATTGGTAGAGTAACAATAGGTGGGGGAAACCCACAATTGACCCAAAGAGCATAACACCATGGCACATTATTTTTTATTTCCCGAAAAAGACACTACTATTTACTCTCATACTTCTAGAGAAGTTCTTAATACAGGTATTGATGAGATATTAACTCTAAGAGATGAGCCTTCATCTACTGATTTAAATTACTATCCTAGTAGAATTTTAATTCAGTTTAAACAATCAGAAATAAATGATGTTATAAGTGATAGAGTAGTTAGTGGCCCATTTTCAGCCAGTTTAAATTGCTACCAAACAGAACATAAAGAATTAAGCATCAATCAACATTTAGAAGTATATCCTCTATCAGGTAGTTGGAATAATGGAACCGGTAGATATGCTAATGTACCAACCATTTCTGATGGTGGATCATGGTTATATAGAGATGGAAGCCCAGATGCTATTTCAAATGATGATTTAGGAACCAAATGGACAACAGCATCCGCTGCTATGGCTACAGGGGTTACTTCCAGTTGGATAGCAGCTTCTCCAGGTGGAGGAACATGGTACACAGGATCAGGATTTGAAGTAACTAAAACTTATGGTTATAATGATGATTTAGATTTATCACTTGATTTAACTACCCCAGTCTTAAAACATGTAAGCAATAGTTTATATTCTTCTACTTATCCTACTGGAGTAGTAAATAATGGATTTTTAATCAAAAGGGCGGACTCACAAGAATTTACAGCAATAGATGATGGAGAATTAAATTATTTTTCTGTGGATACCCACACAATTTTCCCACCATACTTAGATATATCTTGGGATGATTCATCATATAACACATCATCAGCTACAGATTCTACTATTCTTAAAACTGGTGAAATATTTACAACATTAAGAAATAATAAAGGCTCATATAAAACTATTGAAGAACCTAAATTTAGACTAAATGTTAGGGAATTATACCCTACAAGAGCATTTGTTACTTCTTCAAATTATTTAGACGTTAAACATTTTACAAGTAAATCTTATTATTCATTAGTTGATTATGCTACTGAAGAAACACTAATACCATTTGGCGAAGAATCTAAATTAAGTGCTGACTCAGAGGGTATGTATTTTAAAATGTATATGAGTGGTTTACAAGAAGAAAGATACTATAAATTTTTATTTAAACACGAAAATGATGATGGTATTGAAGTTTATGATAATGATTATTACTTTAAAATAGTTAAAACATAATGGCTTACGGTAATAAAAATACACCATCAGGGGGAAACGAAGAAGAAAGAGACCAAGGTGAGGGAACTGGGGGAAACGAAGAAGTAATTTACGAAGTAGGGGAGGTTTCATTTGTAGAGAATGCTGGACCTTTACTCCAGGATAGACCCGAAATATCCATAGTGGGTATCGACGAACCTTATGTAGAACCTATTAATCCAATACCATCTCCTATTTTAGGTCAAATAAAATTTCAAAAAACTATTTATAGCCAAAATGCCTTTAGACAAAAAGTAGATGTTTCTATAAGCGAATTAAAACCCAAAAGAGAAAAATTAGACATTCAGGGATTTTTTAATCAATATAGAGAGCTATTCTTTGATATACCTAAAGAAGGCTTTACTTCTCATGATACTCTCATTAGAGAAAGTATGGATTACATGAATGACTTTAAAGATCCTAAAGATGAGCAAATAAGCAACTTAGAAAGTCAAGTGGAAGCCCTAAATACTCGAATAAATAACCATATTGTAGGAGATGAATTAATAGAATCTGTAGGGGATCTAGAGGATCTAGGAGCAATTATTGAAGATCAAGCCGAAGAACAAGAAGCCGCCGCACTTAAAGCCCAAGCAGATACAGAAATAGGCGATTTAAATGATCCTAACATATATTGGGAGGAAAGCAATAGTCGTTTATTACACAGAGGCTCCAATAGTGGTCTTAGAGGAGTTGGCAAATATGCAGAAACAAATCACAAACTTCCTAATGGTTCTGATCCCTTTCAAGGGGCTGATAGTAAAATCGAAAATGCATATAATCCTGATTTGATTCAAGCTAAAGATAAAGAAAGTAATGGGGCATTAGTTAGAAAATATAGTCAGTGGAAAACTGATATAATTGCGAGAAGTAGCGGAAAAAGACAAAATAACGCAATAGACATGTTAGATTTCTGCAGAAGTTTCACACTATCAGCTTATAATAATTACACATAACCGCGGGATAAAATGGCATTAAATACAACAACATCTATAGAAACAATAAGCCAAAGCGATTTAGACCAAATCCCTACAAAAGTATTATTAAGGAGGTTTGGAAGGGCTAATGACTCTATTGAGTTAACAATTTCTGATCCCCAGGGGAGTGTTGTACTTAGTGATGAAAGATTCACGGATTACACCCCTTACACAAACCCAACAGACAATTTAATTGATTCTATTGATATTAATTATGAGCAAGTTTTAAGGGATTATGGGTTTACAAGTGGCCAATATAAATTATCATTCGCATTTCAGAAAAATGTTTTAACCACCGGAAATCGCAAACAGTTTTTTATATCTGAAATATCCCCCTCAAGAACAGAAATCAGATTCTCCTCTAATACCCTTAGTGAGGATAATCTTATACAAAAAATAAATGAATTAGTTGGTATTTTAAATGCTTCTTCTTTTGTTAAGGATTTAAATTTAAATTTTGGCAGAGGAAATACTGCCATGATTACTAATGCCCAATTAGATGACAACACAGGATTAATAAAATTATATACCCCCCTCCCACCAAGACTAGGTCTTAGATCGTCTTTTAGGATATATGAAGACATAATTAATCCCCTAGAAATAACAATTGATTTAGGAGCCCCCCAATTTTTAGATTCAGGAATTTCACTTAGTGGTCCCAATTTCAATATAGATTACACCGATAATTTCACAGTTCCTTCTGAATTTAGAACCTACGATGCCATTTTAAACAATGGAGCATTAACATCGAGTTTCAATAATATTCAAAATTATTTAAGTAGTAGTATTCCTGTTGATTTAGAATTTGATAACCCAGACACCCCATCAGGCTATCATTTTGAAAATTTCATTCACTATAGTTCAGCAACTGAAAGACTTAAAAACTTTAAATATAAGTTACAACTTATAGAAGAATATTCGGGTTCTTTAGCTACTTTAAATAACATATCAGGTTCAGTTACTTCATCAGATCCAGCATTACAAAATATAATAATATTTAATGATAAAACTGACAATATAATTCAAGGACTTGATTATTATGAAAGATATCTCTATTATGAAGATGGAGATTACGCTTGGCCTAAAACAACTACGGGAAAACCCCATACTAACGCCAAAGTAGACTCAGCGGCTGCTGTAAGTTGGTTTGGAGCACCTATTGATGAGTATGAAAGTGCTTATTATGGTGGTCAAATGTTAAGTGCCAGTAAATATGATGATTGCAATCCATATTATATAGGAAAAACAATTCCACCAGACATAAGGGACAACTCACAAAATGAAGCATATGTGTTATTCACTGAAATGGTAGCACAGCATTTTGATGGTATTTGGGCTCACATAGATAGTATAACTGACAAACACCAAGCAGATAGTGGATTAAATGATGGTATTTCAAAGGAATTAGTATTTAATGCTTTAACTGAAAGAGGTATTAGAGCATACTCTCAATTTGAAAATGCATCAATTTATGAGTACTTTTTAGGAGATGATGGTCAAGGAACTTTCCAATATGAGTCAACGGATGGCTCAACTATGGTATCTGCATCAAATGCAGGATCAATTCCTAAAGGTGACATAACAAAAGAAATTTGGAAGCGTTTATACCACAATGCACCATATCTTCTAAAAACCAAAGGAACTGAGAGAGGATTAAAAGCCCTAATTGCTACATATGGTATTCCTGAAACAGTACTTCATGTTAAAGAATATGGAGGTCCACTACAAGACAAAACAGGATTTAGAACATTTTCTTACCAGAAGGAAAGCAGAATGGTAAACAGCTCCCCGGCTGGAGCAATTTTAGATAACGCAGTACCTGATTTTGGTGGACTAACTAAAACTGTTCAATTAAGATTTTTACCCACTAAAGGCACTAACCCTGAATATGATATTGTATCGTTTTCTCCTTCAGGATTAGCTGGAGGCGACTCTATATCACTCCAGGACATAGTAGTAAGTATATCCCAAAGTATTGATACTTCTAAATTAGAAAGCGGTTCTTTTGCCCACTTGGTTATAGCCTCAGGATCTTTAGCGGATTCATCTTCTGGTAGAATCAAGGCAAAAGCAAGTAGTTTATTAGGTCCAATTTTTAATGGTGATGTTTGGAATTTATCTGTAAGATTTAATAGTGGATCTGCGGAGGGCAACACAGTTGAAGCCTTTGCAACTAATACCACTTATAATAAAAATACCTATGTATTATCTTCTAGCTTAGAAGTACCTAATTTTTTCTGGGCGGTCGCTACAGGTTCTTCTACTGATTGTTGGATCATCGCAGCAAATACTAATACTATAGGTTCCCATGATGTTCGTGGAACATTACTGGGACCATACACAGGAAGTATTCAAGAATATAGGGTGTGGAATGAATTACTTACAAAAGAAACTATTGTAACACAATCCCTATCACCTTTTAATTATAACGGAAATAATATAAGTTCAAGTTATGAAAATCTATTAGTAAGATTACCTCTTGGATCAGATAATAATACAATAATTACAGCAGCAACCAATAATGCCCCTAAATCATCAAATAGATCAGCATATACTGCTAATATAAGTCTATATACTAACCCACCACTATCAATCTCTATTGAAGAAACCCACCATTTACCTACACCTGACACAGTAGGCTCAGGAATGGTTTCAGATAAAATAAGAATTGACAATGGCACCTTTGATGATAATTTCTTGGATCCATTTATTTCAGTTGAAACATCACCACAAGATAGACAACCTTTAGATTACTCAGATTTAGGAGTATTTTTCTCACCAACTTTTGAAATTAACGAAGATATAATTTATACTTTAGGTGGATTTAGATTAGATGACTACATTGGTGATCCTACCTACTACACAAGTGGAAGCTATCCCGACTTAAAAACTATTAAAGACATTTACTTCCAAAAAGTAGATGATAAGTATAATTTCCAAGACTACATAAGAACAATTCAATTCTTTGATCATACTTTATTTAAAATGATTAAGGACTTTACTCCTGCAAAAGCAAACCTTAAAACAGGGTTAGTAATTGAATCACATTATTTGGAAAGAGCTAAATTTCCAGGAAAAAATATCGATTATGAAGAAAAAACAGAGCACCTAGCTTCATATACCCCCACTGCTTCCCTTAGCAATTCAACATCAGAAACTATTCATGATGTAGTTATTGATGTAGTAGATTATATCCTCACAGGAAGTGAATCAACTGCCGCTGAAAATGTGGCTCAGACAAATGTAATTAGTAGAAAACTATCCCTAGCATAATGCCAGCAATAAACCCAATATCACAATCAAATCAATTTGAATTTAATGATTCAGTTTTAGATACTCACGCATGGAAGTCCTCCCGTTATGAGGGAAGACAGCTATCAAGTAATAAAATTAATACCTACACAGCAGGAGATACTACTTGGGCTCACACCCCTGTAATAACCCATTATTCTAGAAATATCTACATAGGAAGTAGGGTTATTGGTATGAGGGAGCCAGGGATGGGGGATCCTGAGGATTATACTCTAACCCCTTTTGCCGGATTTTCTTACATAACTGTAGATGATTATATAACTGTCAATGCAGATGATAGTATTACAAAACGCAGTATTAGAGGAGGCATAGGCACCGATGATGATTTAAATGCCAAAAAAGGATTTTACCAAGCTTGGTATCAAGATTTTCCTATAGGAACCAAAGCCACAATAAAACCCCTAGATAGTAAAGTAGCACAAAGTTTAACCCCTAAATATGATATATTTAATAATAGTGGGCAACTACAAAAAGCATTACTAGTAACAAAGACACAGCCTATTTATGATGGCGTGGGTGCATTAGACTACGACTCGGGATCATATTATGCCGCATCCTACACTACTTCATCTAGAATATTTGATTTCTGCTCTGGAAGTGGAAACCCACAAGGAGCAGGAGACATAGGAGCAGAGTATAGTATTTTTAATGAACTTCTATTTATCAATGAATTCTTTACAGGTTCACTACAAGCTAGCCAAGATGCTGGGGGTATAACAGATGGTGGTTTAGGTGAATCAGAAGAATCCGGAGATGATGCTTAATTAGAATATATAAAATAAAATAAAAATGGGTTTAAATCCAACATATACAATAACCCCTAATGAACGATTAGGAAGAGCCAATCTTAATGAATTTATAGCAGCGGCTTTGGCTTACAAAGCCAATGCTGTTTGGAAGGGAGACAAAAGATTTTATTTAACCCTTTTACCTGATATAAATAGTACTTATGTTGATTTTGGTAATATTACAGACCGTAGAGAAATTATCAATTACAATATAAGAACTAGAGTCACAGGAAGTTTTAATAATGAAGATGGTTCTAAGATAACAAAAAATCTAGCAGAATTATCCACAGCAGAAATTGTATCACACGATGCTAGTGAAAATCAAGTAACTATTTCTCAGGACTTCCCTCTTAACCAACAATATATTGCTCAACCCCATGGTGATGGAGAATCAGAACATGACCATGCTCAAACTCCTCCTAAATTTTCTAGTGGAAGTTTTCTAATAAGTAAATTAAATGACGATAATCCATCGCTATTAGTTGAATTAAATAAAGATCAACAACTACCTAATGGATTAGGAGATAAAGAATTTGTGGTTATACCTAATAACTTACACCCATATATAAAAGATAATTTAGAGTATTTTCTTATACAAGCAGGTATAAATGTTAGTGGAGATGCTTCACAATATCTAAAAATAGATAAAACAAACCAAAATCTTCCTTAAAGAATATATATTTATAAACAAACAAAATAAAAATGGGATATTTAGATAATACAAGCGTTATAGTAGACGCAATCTTAACCAAAAAAGGTCGTGAACTTCTTTCAAGACAAGATGGTTCTTTCAACATTACTCAATTTGCTTTAGCAGATGATGAGATTGATTATACACTATACAATGAAAGTCATCCCAATGGATCAGCTTATTATGGTGAAGCAATTGAAGCTTTACCCTTAATTGAAGCTATTCCTAATGAAAATAATATAATGGTATCTAAATTAGTTACCCTCCCTAGAGGAACAACTAAAATCCCTGTATTATCTATACAATCATCTACTATTACTGTAGGTAGAGGGGGCACCTTCTCAATTAATCCAAAAACTCTTAATTTTGACGTAGCAAGAGAATCAGCTTACTCATTTACAATAGCAGATAGAAGGTTAATACAACAAGGATCAACAGGGGGAAGCGCTCCCCCAGTTAATGTTCCATTTACAGGTACTGCATTATCACAAACATTTGTAGGCACAGCATTTACAGGCACAACACTATCAGGTACTACATTATTTGGAAGTAATGCAGCATTAGCAACATCAATTATAGTAGTTGGAGTAGACACAGGAGCTAGAACAACAATAACCCTACAAGTAAATAAAGATGTAGGAGTAGGCCAATCAGATGCAACTCAAGCCAAATCATCATTTTAATAAATAAACAATAATGGCAAGCCAACCAATAGACAGAGGTAGTACATATACCCGATTTTCAAATAACGACACAGTAAATAGCATAGATAGAGTTTTTGCTTCAGCTTGGTCAGGTAATACTAATGACTTATTAGCAACTCATTACTCTTCTAGTACTCAATATGTAACTACCCTTCCCACTTCTAGTGGAGCATTTTATATGGAGATATATGACAAACCTCCAACAGGAGGCAGTGCTGATACAACTGCTGAAGTACAATATTCTATCGCTTATGGCTCCCTAACAGGAAAGGGAGGCATGGATTTTAATGATAGTGCTGGGGCTGAAAATATATCATCAACAAAAGCTATATATAGCCAATATAGAAATTTAGTATTTGGTGGGGATGAAACACAAAACTTTTCATTTAATGGTTATACTCCGGATGACATTTATATAATTAATGTTAATAGATCAAGATATAAAAATGCTCTTAGAATGGGTAATTTAGCACTAAATATTTCTGGATCCACATCAAATCAACTACTAAAACTCACAGATGATTCAGTAACAACCTCAGGATCTGCAAATGCAATTAGAGCAGGTGTAGGAAGAGAATTCAATATAGTATCTGGATCTAATGGTGTAAGATTAGGAGATAGTAACACATATGTTACTAACAGTGGTTCTTATGGATATGTTTACCCAGATGCAGGATTTATCATTTTAAATGCTGATGCATTAGATCATAGTGGCTCCATAGCTGCATTCGTAGCGGGAGGAGGTGGAACTAATTTAGGAACCGTTATTACTGCTGATACTGCGGGTGGAAATCCTTCTAAATTACAAGATGCTCTTAGATTAGGAGGTTCATTTATTCTAGATTCTCAAGAAGATATTTCCAGTAAATATTATTGGGTAAGAGTTATGAATCAAGATTTTAACTACACTACTAATGATTCATTTACGGGTACTGATGGTACTTTAAGTTTTGATTCTATGATTGATAACCCACAAACATACATCACAACAGTAGGCTTATACAATAATAACCAAGATTTATTAGCAGTTGCTAAATTAAGCCAACCTCTACCTAAAAACTTTACCAAAGAATCTCTTATTAAAGTTAAACTTGATTATTAATGCCTGGCATATTTAAAAAGCTAAATGCAAGTGACGTAAAAATAACACCTTTTGAAGCCCATAAACAGTATAACACTGTAGATTTAGCTTCAATTGGTGCTAGTACGGCTTCTTTAGCTTGGAGTGGGGTAAATAAAAGTGAATTTACTACAAGTAGTAGAAAATATTATCAATTAGATAAACTTTACTATAGAAATTATATTAGGGAAAGAGCTCATCGTTTAGAATTAGATGATGCTACTTATACTACTCAAGAAAGAAGATTATACCAAAATGCAAGCTTATTAAGTTTATCACAAAAAACTTTTGGCTCAGAAGTCCAACCTAATAGCTTTAATCTCTCTGTTACTAAAGACTCAATACAACGTAATTTTGCAGATGATGGGTTTGGAAATCTTTACGATACTGATTTGGGTAAAGATAATTTTCCAAATGAAGACAATAGAGTATTTTATTTAGCTCCTGTTAATGGATTTAAAAGAGAAGACTTAACATTAGATTATGAAACAGGAAATAATTATGTAAATTCTCCTTTTTCTGATGGTTATTCAAGAACTATTTATGATGACTCATACTTTCAAAATGTAGTTACTTTTGAAAAAACGGCATTTGTAAAAGAATCACTATACACACATAATACTTCTGAAATAGGAAAATACAGTACTGATGATCCATCATCAAGAATTAAAATACAAAATCGCCCTTATTTAAATTTTAATAATGAGGACTTTGCTATATGTTTTTCTTTTGCAGCTGCTACTAATCTCCTCATCCTCCACAATGAAATATCAGGAAGTGGTAATGAATGTTATATTTTATCTAAAGAAGGAGCACAAAGTTCTCCCCCATTAGGAACCCAAGCGGGGGGTAATTTTTCACTAAATACCTCAGGAGCTTTAGATATTACAACAACTCCTGCTAATCCTGCGTATCCCTATAAAGTATATATAAAAGATGATCCTACTACAACAGAGGTATCTTGTTCTATCTTTTTAGAAAGATTTGATGGCGATAATCTAGCAATAGTTAGTGGTAATTTTTATGTTCCTTCTGATGATGGTTCCTCAACTCACATTTTACTTCAAAAAAATGGAAGTTCTTTAGAAATATATAAAAACGGAACATTAGTAGGAAGTGGCACAGATACTACATCTAAAACATGCCAAAATCAAGCAGATCTTTTTATATTTGATAAACAAAATCCTGACGGCACTTTTTATAGTGGTTCTAATAATTGGGGGGCTTCTAGAACCTTTAGACCAAACCAATTCCAAATATGGAATAAATCAATGTCTACAGATGAAATAGCAATGATATCAGAGTCATTTACAGGAACATACCCAGTAGGCAATATATTTTATGATAATGGGTTTGCTGTTTTAACTCATCCTAAATACATGAGTATATTTGATGGTGGTGCTTTAGATACCTTAAAATACAAAAATACTCATCTAATCACTGAAAATGAATTCCAGTGTACCATGAATGAAAATGAGTTTGAATTCACTCGAAATGTCTCAGCTCGTAAAATCACAACTGAAGGGAGTGAAGACATAGCTAATTTTGCAACTGGCTCAAATTTTAAACCCTACATTACAACAATAGGCTTATATGACGAAGATGCTAATTTATTAGTGGTTGGAAAATTAGCACAACCCGTAAGAGCAAGTAGTGAAACTGATACTACATTCGTTATAAGATACGATACATGATAATACCAAATAGTTACGAAGAATTCCCAGAAAATACACATGGTTATGTTTACCAAACTACCCACATCCCTACTGGAAAGAAATATATTGGCAAAAAATCTCTAATATATAATTTAAAGAAAAAATTAGGCAAAAAGGAATTAGCACTCCACGAAGGACAGGGCCGCCCCCCTAAATTTAAAATGGTTACTAAAGAAAGTGACTGGCAAACATACTATGGCTCCCATAAATTTATTAAAGAAGAAGTAAAAAAGGGCAACCAATCTAATTTTAAACGTGAAATACTTCAACTTGCTTCCTCAAAAAAAGAATTAACCTATCTAGAAAATAAATATCTATTTTCAAACGCAGTACTTGAAACAGAAGATTATCTAAATGATAATATTGAAGGAAGATATTTTAAAAAAGATTTTGGGTTATAATTCTCCTTTTGTACATTTAATGTGTGAAAGAAGATCGCTTAGTATATTTACTTGAAAGTCTTTTAGGAAGATCAAAAACCGCAAGAGGTGGAGATGAAGCAGTATTCAACTGTCCAAACTGCAACCACAAAAAAAAGAAATTAACCCTCAATAAACTCACCCAAAAATTTCAATGTTGGGTTTGTGGTTTTAAAGGAGCAAGAGCCCTTCAACTCCTCAAATTTATTAAAGCTCCATACACTGCTTTTCAAGAACTTAAAGACATTGACTCTCAATATAATTTTAAAGCTTCAACCCAAGTAGTAAAATCAAAAGACCAACTTAAACTACCTGAGGGATTTACCCCCATTATTACTGGAAGAGGATTAACCTTTACCAAAGCTTATAATTACTTGCTATCTAGGGGCATTACCTCCCAAGACGTAGTCAAATACAATATAGGATATATTGAAGAAGGACCACTAAATAATTTTATCATTACCCCAAGTTACGATAGGGATGGATTTCTTAATTACTGGGTAGGACGCTCATTTGATTCAAACGCTTACCACAAACATAAACTCCCCCCAGCATCTAAAGATATTATTGGCTTTGATATGCTTATTAATTTTAATCTTCCCCTTATTCTTTGTGAGGGCGCTTTTGATGCCATAGCACTTAAACGAAATGCTATACCCTTATTCGGTAAAAAAATAAGTAAAACTCTATATAAAGAACTTGTAAGAAGCAAAGTAAAACAAATTTATTTAGCTTTAGACCAGGATGCTATCGTAGATTCTCTTCAATACGCTAAGGAATTAATGGCATATGGAAAAGAAATATTTTTATTAGAACTTGAAGGTAAAGACCCAAGCGAAATAGGATTTGAAGGAATGACTAATATACTCCAAAAAGCCACCCCCCTAAATTTCCAGGAATTAGTAAAAAAGAAAATCTTATATCAATAATCGATATGTATTAACAAACTGTAGTTAATGAAGATAGCTCTTTTACCTGGGGGTTTTAAACCACCACATTTAGGTCATTATAATATGGCTAAATATCTAGCTGATTTCGCAGATAAAGTCATAATAAGAATTGGATCTAAAGAGCGAGAGGGCATTGGAAAAGAATTAGCCCTTGAAATTTGGAGTCTCTATAAAGAATTTGACCCAGATCCCCGTTCAAATAAATTAGTAATAAGTGTTGCACAATCCCCATCCCCTGTTAGGGATGTATACGACTTTGTCGAGCAAACAGCACCTGAAGGATCTACAATTATTCTTGGTTTAGGTGAAAAAGACGCTTCAGATGGACGTTATAATAGCATTCCTAAATTTGCTGAACCTCGTAATATTAAAGCAGAAATTGAATTAGTTCCACCACAAGCAGGAGGAATTTCAGGTACAAGAATGCGTGAAATAATAAAAGCAAATAATAAAGAAGAGTTTTTTAAATTCATCCCTGATTATCTCCCAGAAGAGATCAAAGAAGAAATTTGGACTAAGTTATTAGATTCACAAATGCCCAGAGAAGAAATTCATGAATTTGGTGGAGGAACTATGAATAAGCAGGAAATGGATAAGCACAATGCTAATATGAAAAAACTTAGCAAGCACTTATCCAAAGTAAATTCTCAGGGAAATATGGTTCCTGTTCCAAGAAATTTAACTAAAGGATTAAGAAGAAAATTATACGAAGGACGTTATGATCAAGAAGTTTTAATACAATCTCGTTATATTATTAATCTTTTTAAAGATGAATTTGGGAAAAAGTTTAAAGGTGAATTTGAGGTAGGAGAACTAGAGGATATTCTTTATACCTTAGAACTTAATTTCACACCAGATGACACTTTAGGACCTGTACCCTATATCATAAATGCTTTAGCAGATGAAGACACAATCCAAATCCAAATCAATTACAACTCATCATCATTTCCAGAAGCATATAATAATCTAATTGCAGAAGTTAAAGATGCTTTAAGACATGAATTAGAACATATGGGACAATACCATTTTAATAAAGGAATTGAACCTACTGGTATAGATACTGATAATATTTCATCATTTGAGTACTTTACTTTAGATTATGAAATCCCAGCATTTGTACAAGGTTTGTACAAAACCGCTAAAACTAAAAAAATCACCTTAACCCAAGCAATTGATGAATTTTTAGCTGAAAGAATAGAAGAATTAACACCTGAAGAATCCTCTAAAGTCAAGCAAATTTGGGTTAATTGGGCTAGAGAAAATCTACCAGCAGCACAGTTAGATGAGGGATCTATAGGAGATCTTACATCTAAACTAAAAACCGCAGCTATAGAACAAGCCAAAGACTTAAAATCTTTTGTCCCCCTATTGAGAAAATTAGCAGATAAAAGTATTACACCTGAGGAAAAATCTAAACTTGAAACCATATCTAAAGATATATTAAAAAGCACAGTAATAGGAGCAACTTGGCCTATATTAGGACTAACGGGCCATGCATTAATAGGAGCCGCAATCAAAAAATTATCTAAAGGAAAGTATGCTGGATTTTTACCTTCAAAATTAGCTAATGTGGTTGAATATAAAAAAGAAATGAAAGAATCAAAATTATTCTCAAAAGAGTGGTGGTCAGATATAATCACCGAAGAAATATTAGATGAAGGTGGAGCAGCCGGACACATGGCTCACCCATTTGATCTCCCCAATGTAAAAACAGGTAAAGACTTAATCTCATCATTTGAGCAAGCTGCCGATAGTCTTAAAAAAGAACCTGGTGCCGTCAAAATAGACGGCGTAAATGCGTCAATTAGACTGCTGAATAACGCAGGCAAACGCGAGTTCGCCATGGACCGTGGCTCAAAAAAGGCACTCGATTTACGTGGTGTTACTAAGGCTGACTTAGAAGATAGATTTGGACCAGGGCATGGTATGATTACGGCCGGGGGCAATGTATTAGATATATTTAATGCAGCCTTATCCTCAACAGAGGAAGAATTAAACGCATTAGGTCTATTAAATGATCCTAATGTTATGTTTAATATGGAGTACGTTTCAGGTAAATCCAATGTTCAAGATTATGGTAAAAATTTCCTAGCAATACATGGGTTATTAAGTGTTGAAACTAAAGAAGTTCAAGGCGCCCGTAAAATGTTAACTAAACGTGTCACAACTGAAAAAAACTTTGACCCAGCGGATATGGAGGAGTATTTAAAGAAATTAGAACCATTCGCAAAGAAAAAAGGATTTGAAATATATGGCTCAGTTCCAACTACATTTACTAAAGAACCTGATTTTAAAGCAGCATTAGGAATAAATTATACAATTGACTTTGCTGAAGGTGATAAAACTAAATCCTTATCCCAATGGTTAAATGATGTTAATAACATCCCAAAAGACGATCGTTTAAAAATGAATGTGGATGGAACTGTAAAGGATGTAGGAGCATTAAGTAAACAAGTATACTTCGCAGTATTTGGTGGGGAAAATGTAGATGATTTATTTGATAATGATCAAGATATCCAAAAAGCAATTCAAGGAGCTACAACATATCTAGCAACAGAAAAACTTGGTGATGCAATATTAGATGTATTAGACTCACCTATGGGCTCTGTTAATGATCATGAGGGTGTAGTTATACGTGACCCTAAGGTCTCACCCAAACCCTACAAAATAACAGGTAAATTTATAACAGGAGGTGTTTCCTCACAATTTCAAACAACATGAGCTTAGAAAATACATTAAAACACCGAGCGGGAATAATCACCGAAGAAATAACCACTCAACAATTCATTGATATGATTCATGAATCATTTAATCCGGGTATTTTGGAAACAATGAAGCAAGCTATTGAAAACCAATTAGAAAGTATATCTCAACCCCATTTAAACTCTTTAGAAGACGCTATTAAAAATCAATTATCACCTCTAGGAGATGTATCAGTTAGGGCTGCTGAAAATGATGCTAATGAAAGAGTATTTGGTAGTGTGACTTTTAGGGAACAATTATTACCTGATTTAAATAAAATAAAATCATTACTAAAACAAGTAAAAGGTCCTAATGGTGAGGATCTAGATATTCAAATTACCCCAGGTCAAATAAATTATGAGTATGAAAAGGAGTATGATGAGGGCAGAGTATTCTACCCTAAATTCAGCTTCACAGCCAAAAAATAAAATAATAAGTTATGTTAAATAAAGAATTTAAAAGAAAAGACGTAGATCGCATGCGTAACCTTATAAAAGGCAAAGTAGGCGAATCATCAGAATTACAAGTTGGTTATACTTCTAAAAAAGAAGACCATAAAGAGGGAGATATTTGGGAAGAAGGAGGCAAAAAATGGACTATTAAAAACGGAATCAAACAAACCTCTACTAAACTCGATAAAATAAAAAAAGAAGCAATTCTACCTTTATTTTGCCCCGATTGTAGTAATCTAATGAAGACGCGCCATGATTCTAAAATGTATAAAATCCACCAAATGTGTCTTGATTGTGTTGTTAAAATGGAACATAAATTAAGAATTGAAGGTAAATATGAAGAATATGAGCGTAATATGGTATCAAATAATGCTGAAGATTATGTAAATCATTTAGAATCATATTTAATGGAAGCTTTAAATACATCAAATTCCCAATATGTGTCGGAAAGAGGTGAGGTTGAAAATTGGAAGGGAGGACTTGATGTAGAAGAAACAACTAAAGAAATTAAAAAATCTGTAAAAATATTTAAAGACGGTATAGAAGAATATAGAAATACTAAAACATAAGTTAAGGTTTTTTTAAAGAACTTTATATTTATACAAAAACACACCAATGGTTAAAAAATCAAACGCAAAAATTGAAATTAAAAAACTTCTTGACAAAACTGATTTAGATGAAAAACTATTATCTAAAGTTAAAGATCTATTAGATAAAACTGACCTTGATGATAAATTAGTAGATGCATACCAAGATGTAAAATCATCAGGATTACTAGGTAAAATTAAATGTTACATTAAATGTTATGGAGGTTATTTATTAGCTGTAGGTGCTGGGTGTTACTTTGGAAAAAATTTATGGATAGGATTAGCACTATTGGTAGTAGTAGGAATATGGGGTTATAAAGTAAATTGCAACCATAAAATTTGTAAAAGATGAGTTTTTTAAACGAAGCAACTTATAACGTAAAAAAAGGATCTACTCCCCCGGACCCTGATACCCTTGAGGATGATGATGTAGTTAACATCGAAGAAAAATCACCACACAACCAAGGATATGGCAAAGACCCTAAAACAGGTAAAATCATCCGACAAAACCGTGAAGATGCTATACAGCAATTTTTAGATAAGGTTAAACAAAGTGTTGAGGATGAGGGGGATGAATGGCCAACCATAAACGAGGATCTGGGAGGTAAAGTAGCTAAATTTATTAGAAAAGCTGGAGGAGCTCAATATAAAACCCCATTTACTGATTTTATAGGTGATTTTGAAGATTGGTTAAAAGGCAAAAAAGATAAAGACCTTGATGGAGATGGTGATGTTGATTCGGATGATGATTTAGGTAAATTTTCTAAAGACTTAGCTAATATGCATACATGGCCCCAAGATAAATTCGATAAATTTATCCAAAACCTTGAGAAAGAGGGATATGGTGATAGTAAAATTAGAGAACTACAAAAACAAAGAAAAGAACACAA
>JACKZZ010023576.1_pt1 | contig 20635 bp, 11 predicted proteins | sample 8027871 | NCBI WGS metagenome assembly JACKZZ01 (sample SAMN15724774, study PRJNA655200) | protist metagenome | isolation source: fluorescence activated cell sorting (FACS) single amplified genomes of... | place: USA: West Boothbay Harbor, Gulf of Maine | collected 2000-07-19
GATTTCACTATATCCATATTTGTTAAAATTATTGTTCGTACTAGTTAACGATGGTAATTGTATTGCTTCTTCACCATTTGCAGTGAATGTTTTACTGACACTTTTACTATCTTTGTGGGCTGTATTTGCAGATACGGCATATTGGTCGTCATACGATGCAGTCAATGCAATTGTCTTTTGATTATCAGACATTTCTGTCATGGCACCAGCAAGTTTACACCAAGTATTGACATGTTCATCCACAATATTCTTTTTTACAAAAAACATTTTTTGGAAATCGTCGTTAGATAAAATATTCTGTTTTTCATCTTCTAATACTAAAACAACGTTCGCTTCTGGTCTATAAAAGATATTACCAGAAACACTAGATGGTTTGTTTTCAATACCTTCCACGGAACCACCTAATATGCGTGCAAATATGTTGGAAAAAGATTCCTTCCCTTCTACTTTGACCGAACTATCTGAATTAAGTAATTGCTTACTATTTTGTAATAATATAGCTTTTCCACCACCTTGTACCTTTGCTGATGCAACAGTTACTACACTATATGATGCAAGAAGACATAGTATCACATAACATGATGCGACATAAATAGAATCTTTCATGGTATAAAATGAATAATTGTTTATCTGTTATATATTTTAAAAAGGGTTGATGTATGTTGTATACCTTGTATTTGTCATTGTGATATTGTTCATAGATATATTCGTTCATTCATTTTCTTCTTTGTTGCCTTTCTTCTTATTCATTTAGAACAACAAAATCACAAAATCACTTATCCACTATCAAATGACATACTACATAAATTGGTATACTAAAACTATAAGAAAAAAGAAATCCTGTGGGCCACAGTATTTACCTGCTATAGAGGAATAGTAGGTACATATCATCAGGGTAGAATCATGTGGTGCCTCTATATCCACCAACTTATTTATATTATAAAAACACATCTTAATAATTTTATCATATACTACTTCCTCTCCATATCCGTGCATCCTATATATACCGCCGCATATCTTTTATGATACGTATTCTTTTAACGTAAATCTTTATAGTCGTATATATATATCATTTCTTATAACATGCTTTTAAAATCATGTTCAATTAAAAAATCATACAATGGCACTTGTTTTAATTCATCTCTATTTTGTGCTAATTTTGGATATTTACAATCTTCAATGATTTTATCTACATTCAAATTATCAATTTCATTTATATTTTGTACTAAGGTATTCATTTCAATAGCATCTTCAAGTGACATGGGATCACTACTATTTTTATCCTTGGTTATATAATTTCGAACACTTGCAAGTAATTTGCCATATTTCATATTTTCTAATTCTGATATATCATTGTTTTTACATATATTTATAATATCATCAATTGATTTATATTCTTGAAATAATTGTTTCCCACGCACTTTACCAATACCTGGAATCCCTGGTAAATTATCTACTGTATCACCAATCAATGCAAATAGCTCTGGTATTTGTTCAGGGTAAATTCCATATTCATCAACAACTGTTGCCACATTGTATATTTTATCATTTTGCAATCGTTTGCATATAACATATGGGTTTACAAGTTGTAATAAATCTTTATCCCCAGTTAATATTTCTACATATATATTTTCATTACTTAGTTTATTTGAAAGTGTTGCAATAATATCATCTGCTTCAAATGATGGCATTTCAATTTGTTTTAATTGACATGCTTCTACAGCTTGTCTTGCTATATTAAACTGTGGTACTAAATCCTCTGGTGTGGTTGAACGATTCCCTTTATATGCTGGATATTTTACATGTCTAAATGTTGGAGATGGATGATCCCATAAAACGGATATCCCATCATATTCTTCACTATTAATTATTCCTAATATTTTTCTTAAAAAACCATATACCGCATTGATACGTATACCTTTTGGATTTGTTAAATTCGAACGTAATGTACCATAATAATTTTGATACAACAAAGCATTTCCATCAATTAAACATATTTTTTTCAACGCAGAAGCCATATATTCTTTTTCTTTGCGTTATATATGTGTGCGTTCTATTTTCTTCTCGTCTTGAATGTATTAATATATATATATATATACATATATCCTCTTTCGTCTTATTTCAAATGTTTTTACTATAACACATCTGTATAATTTCAATAATAATAAATATATGTATGTGTATAATATGCCATTGTGTGGTAGTATGTATACTATACACAAAAAAAAAACAAAAAATATTTAAATATTATATTAATAATATATTGTTAAATTTTACTGATGTAGATAGATATATAAATCAATATTTCAAAAAAAGAAAAAACAATTTCTAAATTCAACATCAGTCGTATATTATTAAAGAAGAAAAAACTAAAAGAATTCATACGTAAGAACAACAGTATCATGAAATATTTAATATTTATATTATGTCTCTTTATTTATGTTTTAAATGTTATTTCGGTTCATAATGTGGAGAGTGAATATTCATGCAATGACTGTAAATTTTTTCCATCTGTTTGTGATAATATTGATAATTGCATTGATCATTGTAACATTGCACCCACTATGCGTGATTCATGTAATGATATGATTATCCAAGCGAATCAACGAAGTTCTGCTAATGAAGATCTGTAAAGGTAAAGATTTGTATAAAAGAAACTATAACGACGATAAATACAAATGAAATGAGAAAGTATTATAGTTAATTTCGGTCTGGGCGCAACCAGACTTTTGCAATTTTAAAAAAAGAAAATACATTATGATATTTTAAAATAAAATATAAAAAATAAAAAAAAATATACACTTCGTATGTTAAAAAATATATATTATATATTACGAAGTATGTCTATATAATATATAAATATACACGTGTGTGCACATTTTACATCAACGTGTATGCTGGTCCACCACCACCTTCTGGTACGGTCCATTTAATATATTCTTCTGGCATTTTAATACTGCAACATTTACAATGAACACAATTTTGTGAATTGATAACTAATTCAGGTTCATTTTCATTTTCCATATTATATTCATAAACACGTGCAGGGCAAAATCGAGTCTCTGGAGCTGCATATTCTTGCATTGAAATTGTTTCTGGAACATGTTTCTTCTCCTCTTTGATCCTTAAATGCGATGGTTGATCTGCATGATTCGTACCACTACGTGCTAAATTACTAAGTAAATCAAATGATAATACCCCATCTGGTTTTGGATAATCAATTGGTTGATATGCTACTTTCTTTCCAGTCGTTTCGCTATCCACATGCGAATGATGAAATGTCCATGGTTCCATCCCTTTCAATACATGTCCAGTAATTCCACTATATAGAAATCCAGCATAAAAACCTTTCTCAAAAGCTGGTTTGCAATTGCGTACTTCCTTCAATTCACTCCAAACCCAACTATTTTCCAAATTTGTTTGGTATTCTGAGACTTCAAGTCCATCCAATGAACCATCTTCCACCTCCGTTGGCGATCCATCTGCACATAATTTATCGTAAACAGCTTCCCCAGCTAACATTCCACTTTTAATTGCGGTGTGTGTACCTTTCACTTTGATCACATTGACAAATCCAGCACTGCAACCAATCAATGCACCACCAGGAAAGGTCAATTTCGGTATCGATTGGAAACCACCTTCATTAATAACCCGTGCACCATATTGTAAACATTTACCACCTTCTAAATGTGGTGCAATGTCCGGATGATGTTTAAATCGTTGAAATTCTTCATATGGACTTAAAAATGGATTAGGATAATCCAAACCAACAACAAACCCGATTAATACTAAATTTGGTTCCATGTGGTATAGAAAACTACCACCATAAGTTGCAGTATCTAATGGCCATCCAAACGTATGTTGTATATATCCAGGTTTAAATTTAGGATTTGTTTCCGGGTCTACTTCCCAAACTTCCTTGACACCGATTCCATATACTTGTGGATCTTTTCCATCTCTTAAATTAAATTTCTCAATAACTTCTTCACTACATGATCCACGGCAACCTTCTGCAAATATTGTTTGTTTCCCATGTAATTCCATACCACGTTCAAACATATCAGATGGGGTACCATCTTTATTAATTCCAACATCACGCGTAGCAATGCCTTTAACAGCTCCATCCTCATGGTACAACACTTCGCTAGCAGAAAAACCAGCATAAATTTCAACTCCTAAACCTTCCGCTTGTTCACCTAACCAACGTGTTATTTGGGATAAACTAGTAATATAATTACCATCGTTATGCAATGTCGATGGTAATAAAAAATTTGGTATACCTATAGAACTTGATTCATTTGATAAATATAAAAATTTATCATCCGTTGCTGGTGTATCTAATGGTGCGCCTAATTCCTTCCAATCTGGAATCAATTCATCCAAGCCTCGAGGTTCAAACACATTACCAGATAATATATGTGCACCAACTTCACTAGCTTTTTCTACCACAACTACTGATAAATCATTACCAGTTTCATTTGCTTTTTGTTTCATACGTATAGCAGCAGATAAACCAGCCGGTCCAGCGCCTACAATAACAACATCATACGGCATACCATAACGTTCTGATGTTAATGGATCTTCATCTTCTTCCGCTGATGAAAAGAAACGTAATCCTGGTGTTGTTAATGATGACGATACTATTGGTGCTTTAATATTGTTATATATTACCTTTCTTTTAATAGTATTATTTTTTAACACCGTTGTAGATAATAATTTAAACATTTCTTTTTTAATTAATCTGATAACGAATTCCGTAAAAAAATAAAAATAATATATGTGTATATCTATATATATGTTTTTTACCTATCAATTCCTCTTGTTTTATATGAATCTTCCTTCAATGATGTCTAATTTATAAAAATATTGATTGTATCTATTTGTTTATATTACCACGTTTCTATTTTTACATTTGTATATATGGTATATATTTTATTAATATATTTTATTTTATATTTTATTTTTGGTAAGCATTTTTATACTGTACATACACGCCAGCGCACGCGAACAGCACGAATTAGAATGGATCATCATCGACGATCAATTATTTATAAAATTATTATTTCTGCCTGTGTGGTTATGCCTTATATTTACATGCTAAATGGTATATAACGAGATGAATTTTTTTACCAAAATTATTACATCAACAAACAAAAACAAGGCAAGTCAAAAAGACGGCAGTTATAACCTTTTTTTAAATAAAAAAATATACCCCAGGTAATTGTAAAGTTTGTGAATGTGGAAAGAAAAGAAAGACTATAATAGACAGATGATATATATATATATATGTATGTATGTATATATGTGTCTAAATATAAACTTACATAAAAAGAAAGAATGGACAGGGAACCATTAAAAAAACCATTTGCATTTTCAGTAGCATTACGAAATGTAAATTTAGGTGTGACAGGTCGTCAAAATGATAATAATAATAATGTTGTAAATAAAAAGAAAATGAAAAGTGGTATCATATTGCCAAGAGCAGTTGGCGATAATAACCATAATAATAACAATGTAATACCAATGAAACAAAGTGATCTACGGATACCATCAAAGCCAACAATTTCAAGTCAACGTAACAAATCCAATGTAAAACATTCTCATAGAATGTCCAATTTTTATAAAGCACGTGGATATAATGTCTTATTAAGAACAAATGATAATAACAGTAGTAATAACGAAAAATATCAACAGCCTGTACGGCCTTCAGATTCTTCGAATAATAGTTCAACTGGGAGACGAAAAAAAAGGCGAGATTCTTTGTACAAAACAAGGCGTCATTTTGATGTCAATCCTGTAAAATACAGTATTGGACATAGTCAAGAAGAGCATGCTAAAAGAAATATCAATCGAAAACGTCCACATACAATGATGCAACAGACTAGAAATTACCGTGGACCATATTTAAATGATGATAATTATGATGAAACCCCTGAAGTAACAATAGCAAAGAATAATGCAATAGCAAATGCAAACATCGATGTTATTGAAGCAAGGCTGAATCGCGCTTCAATTTACGTTGGGTGGGGGACATCATCTGTGTTAATGCAGAAGGTAATATCGAGACCATCAACTGCATTGCAAGCACCCACGTCACCAATTACTGTTAACAAGGAAGATGTATTTAATAATAACAAGAACAATTATAATAATAATAACAACAACAACAACAATATAAATAATGTAAATAAATATGATCAAAAGCAAGCAGTAGATGATCAACAACGACAACGACAAGAGAAAAATTATGCCAACCAATACAACCGTCATTCATATTATCACGAGGAAGAGGAAGGCAAAATTATTATTCCATCACGTGTGAATACATTTGGTAATGAAAGTCAAGAAGCAACAGATGGTTCTAGTCTTGATAATAATAATGATAATGATGATGATGATAGTAAAGCTAGAATAATTGTACGCGTAAAGCCAGAAGTTCCTCTCGATGATAAAGAAGATAATGCTATAAATACAAATAATTTGAACATTTCAAAGAATCTTAAGATGAGCGGAAAGATTGATAAGGAAAAAATAGAGAAAGAACATGAAAAGCAGCAACCAGTAAAAGAAGAAGATAATAGTGTTGTTGACGATAAAGAAAATGAAAATGTAATTGAAGATATTGAAAAAGTAGTAGATATGGATAATAATAATACAACACCAATAAAAACAGGCAAACAAGATAATGATGATGATGAAGTAGAAACCAAAATAGAACAAGAAAAAGAGGAAGAGAGATTATCACAAACTGAATCAGATGAAGATATTCTATCGGAAACTACAATTAGCAAAACGAAAAGTAAAATTGAATTAACAGTTTCCATGCCAATACAAGTAAATGATGAAAAAAATATAGAAGAAGACAAAGAATTTAAAGAAATGAATGCATGGAGTGAAAAAGAAGATATAGTAGCTTTAGACATTATGAAAAAGAAAAACGATGAATCAAAAAGCAAAATTGTTGCAAAACCAAATCAAAAAATGTCAGATGTGTTTGAAGACTTACATCACCAAGATGATTCAGAAAAGAATGAAGAAGAAGTGGCTGCAAATGTAAAAATTGTTGAGGAGCAAGTGGAAGAGGAGGAAGAGAAAGAGAAAGAGAAAGAAGAAGATGTTGCAGAGGTAGAGAATACGATAGATTCAAAAGACGTAAATGATGTTGATGAAGCTGAAATTCAACGTGTTATAGCCGAATCTGAAAATCGTGTACAAATAAAAAAAGAAGAGGAAGAAATGGAAAACGATTTAGAACTGTTTATAGTCGGGAAATCGACTGATGAAAATAAAAGTGGCGAAGTAGGAAAGGAAGAAGAAGAAGAACAAGAACAACAACTACAACAACCAGAAAATGTATTGGTCATGGATGATAGTCCAACTGCATCAACTGAAAATTTGAATATTGTTGAAGAACATGAGGAAACAATCAAAGAACCAAAACAATTTCCAACACCTGACATTGGTATTTCTGAAATGTTCACATACAGACAAGGTGCAGATGTTCTAGGATTTAGCTCAGCAATATTTGATGAAATTGAAGAGATTTTTTCAGGCAGAGTTGTACAAGAAGATTTGAAAAATGATCCACCCTCGTCTAAAATGTGTTTTGAGAACGGTCTGCGAGCTGAAGAAGAAACGAAAATTGACGAAGCAATTGTTTGGTACTCGTTGAGTTATGGCTTAGAAATAGATGTATTAGGAGATTTGGAAGGGCCATACAAATCTGTAGGCGATAATAAAAATGACGAAGCACATCATGGAATACGATTACAAGCGACATATGCACTAAGATCTCTTCTTCGTCGTGGTGAATTGTATCAAAGCATGGGGTGCTTGGACCAAGCATTATGGGATTTTACACGTGCATCACTGCTTTCGCCTAAAATGCTTGTATGTGATTACCACCTTGCAAATGTAGAAATGGAATCGCACTCGTTGAAAAAAGCGCTTGAAACCATTGATCATTGTTTAACAGTAAAAGTTTTACCAAAACATGATCCGAAATTTATATCTACGTTATGGACATGTAAAGCTGAAATTTTTCATCAACGTTCGGAACATCGATTGTCTTTTAAAGCTATTGATGAAGCTTTAAAATTAGATCCCAACAATTGGAAAGCATATAAAATGCGTGGGCTATGGTCATCTTCTGTTGAAACAGTGTCATTACCAGATAAGAATGATTCCGTTCGTGTATATGAAGCGTTTGAAGATTACCATCAAGCATTGTTTTTATATCCTCACGATGCCGAAAGTGTTGAACATTTAGTGGACATTGCAATACATGGAAATAATAGGGATATACTTTTAAAATGTTTGTTGAAGATAGGCATTGTAGTTAGGCATTTAAAAGAGAGTGTCAGTAATGCAAGAGGGAGTGGTGATGCTATAAAAGGAAATGCGTGGATAAATGGTAGTGGTTGGACAATTGGGAGCATTGAAAAAGTACCAATGGAGGAGGATATTGCGCATACGTACTGTCAACGAGCTCGTTTATATGCATTTCTAGGGCACATAGAAGAAGCCAAAGAAGATTTAGACACAGCTGCTATGTTAGACTCAGAACATCCACAAGTATTCTTGTACCGTGGGGCCTTATCGCATCCAGAAAACCTTGTTGCTATGGCAGAACGTTATGGTCATGGTATACAAATTACAAGTGAAATTGTCGCTAACAATGAAGGTGACGGTAGTGAGGCAAACAATACGTCAGCAAAAAATGTTTCTAAAATGAGTGCGAAAAGTCAACAGAAACACCACCATAAGAAAAAAAATGATAATGATAAAGATATGCACACTTTACGACAGCTAAATGCTGAAGAACAACATGCAATCCATGATCTCAGTAAATGCTTAGATTTATATCCTGAAAGTTTTGACGCCCTAATACTACGTGCATCTATATATTTAAGAGAAGATATGCACTCAGCAGCTCTACATGATTTAAAAGAAGCCGCATCTATAGAAGTGGAAGGGACAGATGTATTGCTAGAGATTGCTCGAATTAACTTGCAGCATTTTCATGATTTCGATGCCGCAATAGATGCAACAACTCTAGTCATCGAGCGTGAACCACGGAAAATTGAACCATACTTTTTAAGAGCTGAAGCATTTATGCGGAATGGTCATTCTGAAGAATCATTGAAAGACTATGCCCGTTTGATTCAATTAGATACTTCTAATCCATGGCCTTATTTATATCGTGGAAAAATACTGGCGAATTTAAATCGAGGCCGATTAGCGATATATGATTATATCAGTTTCTACAAACTGTCACCGCAGACACCGGAAACGCAATCCAGACTTGGCCAAGGATATCTATTGTTGAAAGATTTTGAAGATGCTATTAACTCTTTACGTAAAGCAGTTGAAAATCAGGATTCTGTTCAAAATTTATGTATCCTAGGAGACGCATTAATGGAGGCTGGTGATATGTCAGGTGCTTTACAAGTATTGAATCAAGCCATTGCACGGGATCCAAACAATGTAATGGGTCATACAACATTAGGGCATTGCCATATGCGTATGGGACGTTATCAAAGTGCTATTGTATGTTACGATCATGCAGTAAAATTAGATTCTAGGAATCCAATGACGTACAATAATAGAGGTGTTTGTAAAACGTTGTTAAAACATGATCAAATAAAACAAGAATTAGCAGAGAAAAAGAAGCGGTTAAGAAGATTAAGTATGACTGGAGGTGCTAATTTATGGGATGACGACGACGATGATGATGAAGATGGTGGGCGTAAAGGGAAGAGGAAGAAGAAGAGGAAAGGCAAAAAAAAAAGAGGTAAAAGCAAAGGTAAAAAGAAAAAGAAAGGTAAAAAAGGCAGAAGAGGAAGGCGTGGGAAGCGCAAACCGATATGGAAAGATGTTGATGACGTAACATTGGCAAAACAATATGATACACTGGTAGGATTAGAAGATTTTAACAAAAGTCTATCGATGAATAAAAAATACATAGATGCACGGTTAAACCGTGCTGAAATGTATCTTTTAGCTCATCGAAACCAAAAAGCATTACAAGATTTAAACGTAGTTATTGAGCAGGATCCAAAGTGCAACTCGGCATATATAAATCGCGGGGTATTGCATTGTGCGGGTGGTAGATATGCAGCTGCAATACGTGATTTCGATTTTGCATTGACAATAGATGATGAAAATGCTTTGACGTATTTTAATCGTGGCGTTGCATATAGTTACATCGGGGACTACAATCAAGCAATTGATGATTACACTACATCGTTAAAATTAGCGCCTGCTTCCATCGCTGCGTTGCGCAATCGTGGGTTGCTCCATTTAAGAGATGGTAATTATAACTTTGCATTAAAAGATTTAGAGGATGTCCTAGATGCGGTTCATGATACACCTCAAGAACATCAACACAGTGATCTGACAAGTGCAATTGCACATTGTGAATTGCATTCTAATCGTTTGATACCAGATGCTATACATGCGTTTAATAAATCAATTGAGGAGCACCCAGATGCGATTGAAGCGCACATAGGTCGTGGCAATGTATATTTAAAACTAGCTTTACGGGATGAACCTATTCCAAAATATCTGGATGATAATAATAATAATCATAATAGTGATGTGGATATGAATTCATCTATGTCAATGTCCATGAGAAAAACGTCTAAATTAATGTCCCAACATGAGAAAGATATTGCTGAATTGAATCTACAGTTTGAAGGGATACAGGCGCGTAGCAAAGGTTTTATGTATTGGCTAAATTTAGCACAAAAAGATTTTGCTAAAGCATTGAAATTAGATCCATATCAAGTTGAAGCTAGAGCAAATACCGGATTTTTATTATATGTCCAAGGTAAATTCAAGCAATCTTTAAAAGCATATAATGGTGCATTGAAAATGTTCCCGAATCATCGTAAAACGTTAGAAGGTAGGGCATTGGTCTATATGGCTTTGAAACAATACAAAAAAGCATATGATGACATTTCAGCCGCTATGGAAGATGAAGATTCGAATGCAGTCATAACGAATATTTTAGAAATGATACGTGTGCGCAAAGCAATGGGTGGGACCATGGATGATTGGGAACCAGAGGATGCAGTCAAACAAGAACAAGAAGAAAGGCGAGCGAGAACTTTAAAGAACATGAAGCGTGAATGCGATTGTCTCGTTACTAGAAGTATGATACGATTGAAGATGGACCGTGCTTATATGAATTCTTCGTCAGATGCAAGTCCTTCGTTAGAATCATGTAACGATTTATTGCATGCAATTGAAAAAGGTGAAAAATATAAAGTGCCATGCTATACAGCATACTATGATTATGGTACTATATTATTAAGAAGTAATAAAATTGAAAAAGCAATTGAAATGTTTGATAAATGCATTGGATGTAGCCCTGATCCGTATTATCTCGCATATGTTAATCGTGGCATTGCATATGGTATATTATCTGAATCTGATAAAGCACTGAATGATTTTAATTATGTTTTAAAACATCAACCATCAAATGTACATTTATTATATAATCGTGCTGTATTGCATAAATTGAATCATAATTTCCAAGATGCATTAAGCGATTTAAATCGTGCAATCATGTATTCACCAGACGATGCTCAATTATATAGTGAGCGTGGTAGAATATATTCTGCACAAAATAAAATGAAAATGGCAATGGTGGATTTTTCTATTGCATTACAATTGGATGAAACCTCGTTTTAAAATATATTTTTCTATTGAAAGATACAAAATATATATAAAATTATATGATATGCATATTAAAATATACGTATTAAAATTATTTATTATTGAAATGTAATTTAATTGATATGGGTTGCCACTTAAATTCCTGTTGGCCTTTATCTATTACAGTAGTAAATAGCTAGCTCTCCCAGCCTATCCAGGCCTGAAAAAAACTCCGATATTTTTCTATACTTATTACTGTACTATATAGCTAATTTCTTTCCTATATGATTTTTTTATTTGGACCAACTTGGGACCAACCAGACAACCACTCACTTCTTCTTCGCCATTAATTCATCAAAGTGCATGCCATAAATCAATTGATAGAGAGATACAGATAGTAAATACAAGCGATACAATCATCAATTGAGGGGGAAAAGAACAGATATATATATATAATAATAATAATAAAAGAAGGGATTAATTTTAATACAATCATGAAGCCAATATTATTGAAAGGACATACACGTGCATTGACATTCGTCAAATATAATAAAGATGGGGATTTATTATTTTCATGTTCAAAAGATAACAGGCCTACGTTGTGGATGTCAGATACAGGGGAACGTGTAGGTACATATGAAGGTCATAATGGTACTGTATGGGGATGCGATGTTACGTATGATAGTAAAATGCTCTTGACTGCATCTGCAGATATGTCATGTAAAATCTTTGATGTACAAACTGGCCAAGAGATATGGACATTGGATACTCCAGGGCCTTGCCGTTGGGTACAATGGTCTGAAGGAAGTTCATCCTTTGCAGTTTTCATAGATCCTTTTCGTGGTGCACAAGCACAAATATGGTTTTTTAAAATGCCAACTAGTATGGATACAAGCGAATTGTCCACCCAGCCATACCTTGTATGTCAAGATCAATTAGGTTTAAATAAAGAACGAATCATTCGTGGTCTATGGACGCCAATGAACAAAGAAATGTTAACAGGCGCAGAAGACGGTAAACTACGTTTAATTAATCCAGAAACTGGTGATTTGATAAATACATATGAGGCACATACGGAGCAAATACAAGATATGCAGTACAATGCTGAAAAGACACTTTTATTAACTGCATCAAGGGATTTCACTAGTAAACTATTCGATGCATTTAGTTATGAATGCTTGATGACTTTTAATACAGACAGGCCAATCAATGGAGCAGCAATACATCCATTTAAATTACATGTAATGACTGGTGGTGGTCAAGATGCAATGAGCGTAACAACTACAGCTGGTCAAAGTGGTAAATTCGAAGCACGTGTTTTCCATATGGTATATGGTGATTTGATGGGATTGATCAAAGGACATTTCGGTCCAATTAATACATTAGCAATTCATCCAGATGGTTTAAGTTATGTAAGTGGTGGGGAAGATGGTTACATCCGTTTACACCATTTCGATGAAGAATATTTAGCAATAAAAGATGAATCCGATAATTTAAGTGATACTGCAAATCAATTAAGTGGTGGTAAATGAATAAAAAGTAAAAATGGTGATATTGAAGAGAACGAGATGGAACGGGGAGAAAGGGAGAGTAAGAGGGAGAGAGGGAAGACATTTTTTGCTTTCGAATAGTTAGACATTAAAAGAAGTTTTGCATTTTTTTTCTGTTTAATACATCATATTTAAAAAAATATACGATATACGCGAGTACGAACACCCGTATTTTTTTTATATAGTACGACGTACGTATCATACGAGCATACCTGACAAACATTTTATATTTTTGTTGTGTAAGAAAATATTATATCATATTATACTACGAAATATTCGTACGTACGAGTATCATATTTCGTATTTATTTTTTTTTACGTACGGCTTCGTACTTTTTCTTTGATACACACGACGAAAGTACAACAAATACATATCATAATAAAATGTTGTGTCAGAACTACAATGGATTTGCAAAGGGTTGACATTCAACATTTGTTACTGTTTCTACATCAAATATATTTGGCTTTACCGTATGTGGCCCTTCCTCTAAATGTATGACAGTTCCATTGACATTCTCAAATTGTAATCGTACTGGCTTCCGTGAAAATTCCGTCTCGTAATAATAATACCATTTTTTCTTGAATTTCAGAGCCCAACTATGCGTAGGTAAATTGTGTTCTTGTTCAAATTTTAAATTTTTATATACACTAACATTATGTTCACCTCTATAAATGCCATGATAATGTAACAACGATGGATGTAACATTTCATCATTTACTGCTACAACCATGCAACCAGTTGGATTAGGCAATGGACCATCCCGTACGCGGTGAAATACAATCCATTTCTTACCTTCATCATATTTTTTGATCATAGTAAAATAACGTTGAGCATGTTTATTGTCTTTAATTTTATACAAATCATATCGAGTACGTTGGTTCACGTAATCATAATGATAAAGACATAATATTTTTACATAACCAGTAACTGGATAAACTGTCTCAAAAATTATTTTCACTTGAAACTGAAGTGGTAAATTTGGTGGACGACCAATTTTTTCTATACCATGGTAATAATGAAATGTTTCTACTTTGTTTTTTTCTTTCTTTTCTTTCTTTTCCTTCTCTTCCTTTTTCTTACGAGCTTTTTTCTCAAATGGATTGAAAGAAGGGGACCAAGGATTATTTGCATGTTTATTATGTTTTCCTTTGGTTGGAAAACGTTTTTTTTGTGGATTTTTTAAATTATATGGATTAACAAGAGGTCTATCTTTCGTATATAATTTACCTATGTCTTCATAATATTTCTTCTTTTTTTCATAATTCAAACTTTTACCACTTGCAAAAATAGTATTACAATTTAATGTAACATTAATGATCATAAAAATACATGTTGTAATAAAAAACATATATGTATTTTTATATTGATTATTATAATAACGTCGAAAGTTATTATTAATATTATTATTATTATACTTGATGACCATGTTTCTTTCTAATTTATATATATATTTCTCTGTATATTTCTCTATATATCAATCTATTTATATATATATATATATATATACAATGTTCGATATATATTGAGTTATATGATAGTATTAATATAATGTATTGATATATAAAGAATCATTCTGTGGTCTACTATTATCTAATATATAGACGACAATCTATTTATTATGACTATAATAAATACATGATGTACAATTACAATAATAACGCCACTTTTTTTGGAGGATTGGGGACGTATTCTTATTTTTGATGATGTGAAGTGATTTTGAGGAGAATTTCCTCCTTTTCTTCTTCGTTCTCTTTTTGCTCTTTGCTCAAAGCGTCCATGCAGGTTTTACTTTAAATCTTGGCAGTGCTATGTCCTGTATGGGTTTGATAGGAGGGAATTCCATTCCTTGAATACGAGGAGTAAGAAATATTGTATTTTATATTTTTGCAACCAACAACAACATCATTTTTTTTTCATCTCATTTTTTTTCATTATTACCAGATTACAACCTGGTTAAGCATGCTTAACAATATAATAATAAAAAAAAAAAAAAAATAATTTTTTTGCAAATAAACTGATGAAGATAATATACCACAACGGTAATTACATTAGAAACCATTTATAATATAAAACAATTCATGTAAAAAGGAATAATAAAAAGAAAACCACAAGATTGTAAATCAACAATGCCACCAAAATTAATACCTAAAGCTGAAGTAACGTTTGATGTTCCTCGAACAGTTAACGGTGTAACTGATGAATTCATTACAAATAGTTTAAAACATTATAATGTAATTGATGCCAATACAAAAGTTTCAATTGTCGATAAAAATCCTATAGGAAAAGGCACAGGAAATTGTGGTGATTTATTAATTATGGAGTTAGCATATGAGCCGAAAAATTCAGACTTACCAAAAAAAATAGTTGGTAAATTTTGCCCTGAAGTTATTCCCATTGGGATGCCAAAAAGAACTTGGAGAGATGGTGCTTTAAATGAAATTAACAATTATACAATAGTCGGAACGGATAGTGTACCTCATCCAAAATTTTATGCGGGCGTTGGAAACTCAGCAAAGGATGCTTTTGTTGTCTTAATGGAATACGTCGATGATTTGGAAGGAACAGATATTTTGCAACCATTGGCAGTTGATAGATGCGAAAGGGCTTTAAAAGCAGTTGCAAAATTGCATGCCAAGTTTTGGGGAGGGCCAAAACGGCTAGGGGGACCTGTGCCGACGCTTGGTTCTCCAGAATTGGATCAAGCAGTAGCGTTTTTAGGAGATTATCGCGGTATTATGAAAATGATGATGAGTGAAAATTGTTTAATGCATCCAATAAGCGATATTCAAAAAATGTTAACTCCAAATGTAGCACTTCGAATGGCTGATTGGCCTAGCATTGTCTCTGCCAAGGCTGGAAATACATTAAATACCTATGCTCCTGCAATGCCTAAAACTGGAGAACCCTTATACACTGTCAACCCAATATCTATTGTATTTTTTGATTACCGTTCTGATAATATCTTTATCTCTCAAAACGCACCATCTGATTCAAACGATTTAGGTGTAAAAGCAGTTGATTTTGCTGCATGTATGTGGGCTCATCCAATGGTGGATGTTAATTACCTTATGATGACAAGTTTAGATCCAGAAGAACTATATCAAAACAAAGATAGATTAATCGAATCATATCGCCAATCGCTAGTGGAAAATTTAGCATTATTTTCAAATGCTGCATCTGTTGACATGTCGAGAGATGACAATGAAATTAAAATTGGAAAGAATCCAGCACCAGTACCAAGTTTGAAAACGATGCAAAATGACTTATGGATGCAATTTATGTGGACACCGATGTTCGTATGGAGTCAACTGGCACCTGTGATGATGGCGCGCAGAAAAATGTTAGGCGAAGATGCTGTGAATGATCGTCAAATTAAAGCTTTTCAAGTAGTCATGGAAAGAGCCATTACAGTAATGGAAAAATACAATTGGGCTGATTACATGAAACAACAACCTGGAAGTGCACCAACATGTCAATACTGTTGCCCATGCTGTTAAAAAGAACAAAAGAAAAAACACTCTGTGTGGTGTGATGGCGTTTATTTATATTCAGAGTTTAAAATGTACAAAAAAAGTAAAACTGAAAGGTAAAATAAATACGGACGCGTAAAATATCATATGATACGAGCTTCGTGTGTCTCTCTCATTTTAAATAATATATTAAATATCATACTTCGTATTAAAATATACTGTATATATATTCGTATGATGGTTAAAATCTATTAAAAAAAGTTATTTTATTGTGTAAAGTTATTTTATTATGTATATATTTTTAAAAAATAAAAAAAAATACGATCGTATGTTTTTTACACACCTTGTATGAAGGCACAACAAAAAAAATCAGAAGCATTGCATAAGGAATTACAATTGGCATATGTTGGAGCGGCACATCCTGAAAATGGTGTAAATGTTGTAACAACAAAAATGGAGAATTCCAATGATACAACAACAAAAGTTAGTAAATATGTAGTACCAGGGAATAATTCAGAGATAGAACGAAAATTAAGAAGTTTAGAAAAGCAAATTCAACAATTACGAAATAATGAGGTGTTAATGAAGGTTACTGATCTGGATTGAGAGACTTTTTGTAATCTAAGGAACAATAAATGTTGTGTAAAAAAGAAGTACGAAGTACGGTTCGTATCATTTATGATACAAAGTCGTTTTTAAAAACATGTACGACACGTACACACATATTTATAATAAAAGTTTTTTTCCTTTAATTGGCATAATCATTAATGCTGCATCATATATTTAAATTATATTCTTAGATTTAACCAATCAAATTATATCTCAATATGATATGATACAAATTTTATTTACTACTCCCACCACGACTTTTTATTTTCTTAGCACTATTCAAAGGTGAATCTCTTCTTCCTTCAAATCCAGGTCGTTTTTGCTGTGCTTGATTGGATGGTTTTAAATCCAATAATTTTAATGATTTACCTTGTTTCTTTGCTTGTCGTACCATATCTAATTTTTTCATATTTTCACGTTTCCTATCCATAATTTTTTCATTTGCATCAAACACACTTTGATTTCTTTTCTCCCATTTTGCACGTGATTTTGCTTTTTCTTTTTCACGTCTTTTAATCGATTTTTTAATTAATTTTGGATCATCCAGTACTTTATCCCCCATTGCTCTTGCCATCGATGCATCCCATGCATATTGTGGTATTTTGCCACCACCTTGTTCCTTCAATTCTGCCATTCGTTGTTGTTTTTTCTGCGCTTCCTTTAACAATTTTTGTAAATTTTTCTTTCGTTTTGGCTCACCAGCACCAATATGACTATTTGCTTTACCAACACCTTCAATTGATGAAAATTTAATATCCGACATCATTTCTGGTATACTAGATTTCTTTCTCTTTTTACTTTGATTTTTATTATTAATTTTGATATTGTTTGAAGCATCAGAACTACTAATAGTTTCATCACTACTTGTATCATCTTTGTCATTTTTGCTGTTTTTTTTACTTTTTTGCCTTTTATTCTTCTTATTGTTATTTACACCATTATTTAATGCTTTTTTCTCACTTTTCTTTAAAGCACGTTTCAATCGTTTCCCTGCACCTTTTCTTTGATCACGTAAGTTTGCTATTCGTGCCACTAAACGCTCTTTTAATTTATTGATTTTGCCAGTTTTACTATTGTCATCCGTGGGGCTATCGTTGCTATTGTTATTATTACTATTATTATTATTATTATTATTACTATTATTATTATTATTATCGATAGTTTCTTCTTCTTCATTATCACCATCAACAACCTCTTCTTCTTTGTCACTTTTACTATTTTTACCAGATGGAACTGTTAATTGTTTCTGCTTTTGTTGCATTTCAACCACATCTGCAGCTCCACTAGTTGGATCTAACCGTAAACGCTTTGCTTTTTTCGATTCAAATTTCATTTTTTGTTTTTCACTTTCAGTTGGTTTGGTCCAATAATGTCTTCTTTCCTCTTCCTCTGGTGGTGGTACATATAAATTAGTCGGTATAAATGATAATATTTTTGATATAAAATTTTCCGTTTTGATTAAACGTTCCGATGTTTCATCCATCTCTTCTGGTTTCGTGGTGGTTGTAGTTGTGGTGGTAGTTTCAGCCATGATTGTGAATAATTGTAGTGATTTGTAATTCTATTATCTTGATATTTGTTTTGTATGTTCTAAAAGGATATATATATATATGATGCAGATATCTAATTATATATGTAGTTTATTGATAGTTGATATATATATGGATGGTTGTCAGAGTGAAGAAGGAATAAAATGAGGCCGTGGTGGTGACGAGAAAATTGTGGATTTTGATGACTCTGAGCTACCGGCTACAGCACTCCAGCACTAGCTGAGCTACCAGGGGACTACCACCACCAGCGACACTTTGCTGTGTGGTGCTGCTGTGCTGTGCTGTGGTATTCTTGATAGTCAATTCCTGATATTTTGATATTCTGATATTTTGTCCTCACCATTTTTGCCGCCTATTATAAACACTATGAATGTTTCTGTACTCTAAATCATATATACCTCGTACATCGTACAGCTTAGTCTAACATATACTGTACCTAGTATTTTAATAGATTAATCCAGATAATCATCTGGTGTAGTCTTCATTCTTCAGGAAGCGCATCAACAAGGCACCAAGCCCAGCAAGCCAACGGCAAAAATAATTTTAAATAATAAGAAGAAGAATTATAAAACTTCATTTCAATAAGTCACATCATACATTTATATCAACAATTTCATATAATAACTTCTTTCACGAATCTAAAAAGTATACCATCCCTTTTCTTCATCCTTTAAAAAGGAATACATATATATATACACACACCACCTCACGTTTTTAATTTATATCATCATGGCGGAAGAAGGTTTAAAATTAGATTTTGGACATAAAGTTGCGGATGAGTCAAAATATGGTGATCTTGATGAAGGAAAGATGGAAAATACTGTCACTATACCAGCACCAGCTGGGAAAACAAAAGAAGTCAAATTAGCATCGTCACCAAATACGAAAAAGTCCAAGCGATACGATCATATTACCGAGGAAGCAGAACGGTTGCAATCGGATCAAACATATTTACGTGCACAAGCAATTGCGAAAAATCGTGCGTTTCAACAACGTATAACTGCTTTGCATGAACGTATTAAACGTTGGGAAGTTAGGTGTGAGGATGAAACTACTGCACGGGAAAAGGAAGATGCAGAGATACGCGTGAAAATATCATCGCAATTAGCCATTTTAACAGAAGATTTCAATTCGAAACTTGATAATAAATACGAATCAATTGAAATGCAATCAAAAGAAGGTGGTGTTGTTAGTAACCGTTATGATGAGTGGTATAAAGACTTTCGTTATTTTGTAGATGTTATAGTACCTGACGTTATTGAAAAACAACAAGGTGAAGTTACACGACATTTAAAGAAAGCACGGGAAACATTTGATATTGATAATACAAAATTATTGAAACGTGAATCTCAAATTGTTGAACGTTTCGAGGAACATGTCGAACGTACGAAAAATGATTTTACACAAGAAAATAAAACACGTTTACGTGCACAACGTGTATTAGAAGAATTAATTGATGAACGTAATCGTATATGGGATAGGTGTGAGGAAGATTTTTATTCTCCTTTTATGACAGAAATTCAAGAATGTAAAGATATGATGGCAAAATGTATTGCTGATAGGGAAGTGAATGATAAGATAACATTAAAATCGATGAAGGAATCGATGGATAAGATACAAAAAGTTATTTTAAAAAATTTTGGCGTTGGTGGTGGTGGTGGTGGAAAAGTCGAATCGAAAAAGTAGCTATCATATCATAAATTATTTTATTATATGCATATTTTTTATTATTTTAATATATAAAATATACTCTCTCAAGTTATATATTTGCGTGTATATAAATTTAATACGTCTC
>JACKZZ010010107.1_pt1 | contig 20625 bp, 12 predicted proteins | sample 8027871 | NCBI WGS metagenome assembly JACKZZ01 (sample SAMN15724774, study PRJNA655200) | protist metagenome | isolation source: fluorescence activated cell sorting (FACS) single amplified genomes of... | place: USA: West Boothbay Harbor, Gulf of Maine | collected 2000-07-19
CAATACAATCTACTGAGTACTATTAATCATTCACTTTTTGTGACGATCGTGGATCCTCAGTTACTCGAGATATTCCGTGGTAACAACATTTCGAAGATACAAAAGTTTAAATGACGTACAGCGGACCAACCAAGCTCCAACAAGCGACGGGGCAGCGGTTTTTTCGGTTGCAAAAAAACACACGCCGAGTGGGATTTCCTGTACAAACTTCTGCGCTTCAACCATCAATAATTTCATATTATGTCTGTAGTTGAGATCGGTTTAACGTTAGATAACCATAAGGAGGGGCTGGAAGTGAGAAGTGATTTGAATAGTCTCACGTACTGTACTGTCCATCCAAGTATATGCATTCAACACTACGAAGAAGGAATTTGCTGTCTACCAGGAAAAGTTGTACATAAGGCATGCGAGTATTGCGACGCAGTAAATGAAAAGCAAAAGCGAGCAAAACAGAAGCTCGTTCGTTCCAATAACGACATCATGCAGGCCGTCAAAGCATGGTGCAGTGATAGAGCGGCTGCCGAAGCCAAGTACGGGCATATTTCTAATTGGAACGTATCGGCAGTAACGGATATGGAGTACATGTTCTCTGGTGCGAGTGCGTTCAATGATGATATCAGTGAATGGGACACGAGCAACGTGACTACTATGCGGAGTATGTTCGAAAGAGCTAGTGCGTTTAATCAATCTCTGATTGCATGGGACACGAGCAAGGTGACTACTATGAAGCTTATGTTTGAAAGCGCTAGCGTGTTTAATCAAGATCTGAGTGCATGGGACACGAGCAAGGTTACTAGTATGGAGCAAATGTTCGAAAACGCTAGTGCGTTTAATCAAGATCTGAGTATATGGGACACAAGCAACGTGACTACTATGAGCAGTATGTTCTGTGATGCGAGAGCGTTTAATCAATCTCTGAGTGCATGGGACACAAGCAACGTGTCTACTATGGAGAATATGTTCTGGAGTGCGACTGTGTTTAATCAATCTCTGAGTGCATGGGACACAAGCAAAGTGACTACTATGCAGAGTATGTTCCATGGCGCGAAGGCTTTCAACCAAGATCTGAGTGCATGGGACACGAGCAACGTGACTACTATGGAGGACATGTTCTGTAACGCTCATGCTTTTAATCAAGATCTGAGTGCATGGGACACGAGCAACGTGACTACTATGGAGAGTATGTTCGAAAACGCTAGTGCGTTTAATCAAGATCTGAGTATATGGGATACGAGCAACGTGACTACTATGCAGAGTATGTTCGAAAACGCTAGTGCGTTTAATCAATCTCTGAGTGCTTGGGACACGAGCAACGTGACTACTATGGAGAGTATATTCCATTGCGCGAGTACGTTTAATCAATCTCTGAGTGCATGGGACACGAGCAAGGTGACTAATATGGAGGAAATGTTCTATTGTGCGAGTTCTTTTAATCAATCTCTGAGTGCATGGGACACGAGCAACGTGACTACTATGAAGCGTATGTTCTATGGTGCGACTGTGTTTAATCAAGATATAAGTGCATGGGACATGAGCAACGTGACTTCTATGAGGAGTATGTTAGAATGCGCTAGTGCGTTTAATCAAGATGTGAGTGCATTGTTGAGCAAGGTGATTACTTTGGAGGAAATGTCTTAGAAGCGACTTCGATGGAGCTGTCTAAGCCTTGTTTTAAGTGCGATGTTAATGCATGATTTGGCGTGTCTGAATTGATGGTAGAGATATTCAGGGTTGTTCTGAGCATTGTCGATACTGTGAAATATTTGAGGGAGGTAAGTTCAGGTTTGATGGCGCTCTGTCCGTGGTGCAGCTGAGTGAGTGGAGAGGAGTTGTACTTAGCATTTTTCATTAATTATTTAACGCATACATAGTAAACGCAATTATAGCTACCGATCCTATTGATAGGCGCTGCGAGAATTCGATGATTCTTCTTCTTTATTTGTATCATTGGTTTTCTTACTAAAGTTTAACAGCATTACATCACATTTCTATTTTGAATAAATTGAGAAATATGAATGAAATTACATGACAGGGTAAGAAGCAGCAAGAAGGATACCACACTTGTCATTGGCGTTACGCTCAATAAGGATATAACCATCCTCACCCCAAGTAGGACCCCAGGAGTTCTTTACCTTCCAGTAGTCAACACCATTAAGGGTACCATAACCAACAGCAAGAACACCGTGATCAAGACTAGTACCACATGTACCAGTAAGAACACCACCAGAGTATGACTTGAATGCTAATTGATCCGCTTGAATAGCAACAGATACTGGTTGTTGAGCAACAGCACTCATAAGAGCAGATGCTGAACCAGCTTGGACATCTGTGTAAGAAGATGGTGCGGAACCAGCGACGGAGTTACCAGTACCCTTGCATGAACCAGAAACACCAGCACCAGAAGTATAAGGATAATCAGATTCGGTTTGGATACCACCATTCTGCTTGATCCAAGCAAAGGCATCATCCATCCAACCTCCGTTACAACCATTATCAGTGGTATCACATGATACAAGCTCTTGTTCAGAGAAGGATTTCAAGTTGCCATTCTTTAAGAAGTATGCACCCTCAAGAGAACCAGTGGTAGAGAAAGACCAACAGGAACCACATTGTCCTTGATTCTTAACAGGAGTGACGGCACCCTGGGCAACCCAATCAACAGATGCTGGTGGGTCTTCTAATGGTTCACCGTGGATAGCACCTAATGGGTTACGACGAAGATTAGGAGGGCGGGTGGAACCAAGACGAACAGCATCTTTCCACTCAGATTCAGTAAGATGAGAGAATTGATTTAAACCTCTGGTATAAGTCTTGGAAGAATCAGCGTTGTGCTTCTCGATGGATTCAACTTCTTGGATGAAAATTTCAAGACGCTCAACGAATTCTTTACCGTGTTGGAAATCAAGACTATACTTTTGCATGTGTTCAACAAACATAACCTCAACTGTATTAAAATAAATTCATTAATTTAATGAGATACAGAAAAAAGTAAAATAGAAATTGAAGAAGGAAGAAAAAAATGTTGTCAGTATTGATAATCATGATATTCGAATTTCATACAATACACAACTCTTGTATGAATTATACAAGATCAGCCAAAAATAACAATTCAATAGAAAATCATTTTGATTCATGACTACAATGGTACAGTCACCAGCGAAGAAACCAACCGAATAATGCTTGCCAAGTCTTTATTTTCAATACTTACGTCTTTCACGAGGGGTTTCAGCGCTAGCCATGGCGGCAATAGCAGCGAGTGCAATAGTAGTTTTGAACATTATTATTTTTACTTGTGATTAAACGAGTGACTGCTCCTCTCTCAAAAAAATATGTCTTACATACCTACGCGTAGGTACGTCGGGTCCAAGATTTTTTACTCCTTTGACATAAGTTATTTGGATGCTGAAAAAGATGACGACTGTAGTTGCACAGAGTATGGATGCCTTGACCAAAGGTGCATCCGCTAAGATCTTCTCTCCTTCCGTAGGTAGGAACAAAGAGCCTTTGCTTGAGAAACTCATACCTAAGCTCAATTCTCTAGTTGATTCTGATTCTGAAGTTTTGGGTTTGTTAGAGATTGCTACAGGTTCTGGTGAGCATGCCTCTCTTTTGGCTCAAGCTGTTCCTAAATTGGAGGTATTACCTGTGGAACCTGATAGTAATATGATTGAAAGTATCAAGGCTTGGAGTGTTGAAGATGGTGCAGCAGAATCAATAGAGAAAAACGGTAGTTCCGTGCTGCCAACACTTAATATTGGTATTGAGGAACTAAAAGCTGATGTTATTGCTCAGCACAGCCATGGGCATGGTCAATATAGAGCAATGCTATGTGTGAATATGATTCATATAAGTCCGTATAAGTGCACAGAACAATTGTTTAGAGCGGGACAAGATATATTAACTACAACTGGGAGTCAAATATATACATATGGTCCATATCGTGAAAATGGCACTATGGTTGCTAGTAATGAAGACTTTCATAAATCATTACAAGAAAGAAATAGTGAATGGGGAATACGCGATACGGAGGCAGTAGCTAAAACTGCAGAATTATATGGATTTCATATGACGGATAAAACAAATATGCCTGCAAATAATCTTCTTCTAACCTTTACTAAAGTATAATAGATATATAAATATTATAAATTTATAAATAATGTGTTTTGATATTTACTATTTACAGGGCTTGAGATGAAATCAGGTGTGGTGTTGAATACCACAGCAATATGAGTGATTAACTCTGACCACACCCTACTCTCTTTTACTAATATGGACAATACTTATGAAACTGTTGCTGTTTTTGAATAATTCATTCTACGTGCAATCAATTATGCTAACAAATAAGAAAAGAAGAGAGAACTCATAACTATCTGCGACCTCACGTGTGTGCCCCGTCATCATCTTTTGATGCTAACGAACTAACGATATCGACTGATTGGATAATTATATACATCAATTAACTTCTTCATTTTCTTTCTCTATCCACTTTGCTGTTTTGCATATGTTGCACTCATCCAATCAAGCCCTTCATATAATCCATCAGATGTTGTTGCGCAACATGATTGAATATACCAATGTCTACCACGCAGTCCGTGAAGTCCCAGAGCCTCGGTCATTTCTGCTGCAGTCATAGCATGGGGTAAATCTTGTTTATTTGCAAATACTAATAATGCTGCATCTTTTAAATGATCTTCTGCTAACATACGATGAAGTTCATCACGTGCAGCGCCAATACGATTTCTATCATTTGAATCAACAACAAATATAACACCATTTGTATTATCATAATAATGTCTCCATAATGGTCTAATTTTATCTTGTCCTCCAACATCCCATACAGTAAAACTAATATTTCTATATTCTACTGTTTCTACATTAAAACCTATGTATAAATTTATCATGTGTATTTACGATAGTTAGTTATGGCGAGATGAACAGCAGAAGGGATGAATATGTTATTATATTTCAAAAATATCAAACATTGCCATTTATTCATAATAAGATAGAGAGAGATGTAATTTGGAAATATATCAATGGTTAGTATTGCATGCATCTATGACTTCATTGTCAGTTAATCATGACAAAGAGGAACATGCCTCCACGCGGCTCAGAGCTGTGACAGGTTTAGCTTCTTTTTGTACTTAAATAATAAATTCATGAATATGAATGATTAAAAAATGCTTACCGATTGTTGGTGTTGTTGTGACAACTTCGCCTAACTTTAACTTGTATAAGATTGTGGTCTTTCCTGCCGCATCAAGACCAACCATAAGAATTCTACATTCCTGTTTGCCAAAGAAACCTTCAAACAACTTGCTAATTGCCAATCCCATATCGCTTTATACAGCACACACTAGAACCAAATAAATAACTTTTTTACTTTATAGTTGACTCTAAAGTGTCTACTGTGATCACAGCTCCAAAAAATGACGTACGTACGAAGTGCGTCGGTCTCAAAATCCCGAGATCCAAGAAGAGTTCTTAAATTTAATATAATTTTCCACCACCTACCATATCTAAAGGTCCGCTAATGCATATTTTGGCTCAAAATGTTATAAATATCTAAATTAAAATGATAAGAAACCTCATTTTAGCTGCACTCTGTCTCATAAGATTGCATGATTCCTGCTGGTGTGTATCTGCTGCTCCGGAACTAGATTTAAGAGAAATTCTAAATGTTAAACAAAATAGAGTTCCTGATGTATTTAGCACTTCAAAACTTTCACCAATCGATGTAGTGCTAGAGGTCTTGACAAGGGATGATCTTGAGTACGATGATAACAATCATGTAGAGCACAACTATATAATGTTTTCTGATACTCCAATATGTCGTAAATTTGTTTTAGAAATATGGCAAGAAGAACAATTGAAAGGCGTCAAACTAGCTGGTTTTGATGTTACGACGGAATATGGCAAAGAATGGGCTAAAGATGCTTTAATTATCAAGAATATTCTGAATAATAAAGCATGTACTATATCATTATTAGGAATTGGTACTCAACGAAATTATGCACATGTGGCAATAAGAGATAGGTACGAATATATACCACTCGTACCTGGAGAAAATGGCAATTATGATGAAGCAAGAAGTCAAATAAAAAGTAACATGCTCGAACATACAGTAACAGAAGTTTGCGTACATAATAATTTTTTAGGAAAACCAGTATTTTATGAACGTCAAGCACATCACTTCGATATAGACCATCATCGTGATACTCAACTCAAAGGTAAAGAATTGAAATTAATGACGACCATAGTCCCTCCTGGCAAAGGAGTATGCAACTACGTACCGACAGGAGAACGTGTCATTGTAAAGGCAGCCTATGACTATATGTCATCATATGATGACCCAATAAATGGTGTTATATACCCTGATAATATTGAAAATACAAGATATGCAAGAAGAGATTATGTTGAAATTGACTTACTGAATGATAGGACAGACAGTACTCGACACCCTCACCACCAGCATGGGCCTGATGGGGAACTATATTTAGAATATATTCTAAAAACAGTAAGTAATAGACCACCATGTGTTGGATATGTTGTTTATAATGAAACAATATATAGTGCAACTGCAGTGTGGATAGGAAATATTGATATTGATGAAGTTACTGGTGATCCAGTCCCAAATACTTATAAACCAGCTATTAATCATCAAGTAAGCGAAACTCTGGATAGAGAGAAATTAGAACAAACAAAAAGTGAACGCGTAGATCTTTACAAACCATTATCACAAGAAAATATTGATAAAGGTATAGAACTTACCCATATTGCTGCATTAGATCAATCAAGAACAACTGTTCATAGGACATTCACCAAACACGGCTTTGCAGTAGGTAGACTCCCATCTTCACTTCATGTCGAATTATATAATTTTTGGTATTTAAATTATGAAAAATATAAGCAACATGAATTATTTCAAAGAGAATCTAGTTTAGCTATTAATTTTTGGGAAGTTTTAAGTCATATGAATTTCATTACCCCTTTATTATTTGATTACGCAACACATGTAGTACACTCACTAGTCGAAGAATGGTTGAATAGCAACATACATACGGATAATATCCTAAACAGTGACTGGGAAATATATAATAATAATAAAGGTATTTCTAACCCTGGTCCTAAGCCAACGACAGCAAAGTTACGCAATATCAAAATTGAAAAAACAGCACTATATGGCATACGGACCTACCATAACGGTAACAGATTGGCTCAGCATGTTGATCGCCTGCACACACATGCCGCAAGTGTTATTTTACAAATTGCTCAAGATGGCGTTAGTGAACCATGGCCATTGGAGATATATGACCATGCAGGTCGATTACATGAAGTAGTCATGGCACCAGGAGATATATTATTTTATGAATCTGCCAAAAATTTACATTCACGTATTAGACCATTTTGTGGTACAAATTTTGCGAATATATTTGCACATTATCGTCCCTTATATTATGATGAAGCAAGTGGAGAATACCTGACAGGTGATACAGATTGGTATACACGTCCTCAAGCACTAGGTACAGTCAAGCCATTGACAGAAGAAAGATTACAAGAACTGCAAAATCAAGGTGAGCATGGCGATGAAGATGAGGTTGATGATGCCTATGTGACACAATTCTTATCAAAAGACATAACACATATACCACGTACTTTACAAGATTTCAATGATATATGGAATTCATATAATTGTATTGGTAATTGTTCGGCAATATCTTGGACACCTGTAGGATTCGACTGAGCACGGCTTCCATGCCCACGCCACACGACGGGAAGGGTCCCACAACAAGGGTCTCATGCGTTCGTTCTGTCGTCCGGAAGGAATTCATTTCATCAATGTTGTAAGCAGTTGTTCGTTCGCAGTCACATAGTGTATATATTATTACTAGAATAAATTGGAAGTTAAGGTCCCCACAAAATCAACACTATCAACACTATTCAACACAAATACATATATATTTGCTCAGGGGGGTCATGCCTGTCTCTTTCTCCTCAATCGTCAGTTACCATTTGATCTGCATTTTGATATTGTTTTCTAAGACGTTCTACTCTTTCTTGAATTTCTGTTCTCTTCGACAATGCCACGGAGTGAGTTGATAGCTCACTACTGGGCCAGAGTTTACCGCTGTCCCTTGGTGCCGATGACGATAATATATTCGCTTCAAGGGCCTCACGAAGTAATTTTAAAGATTCCCCAACACTGTTACAATTTGTTAATAAGTTTGCTTGGGTAGCGTCGATGCTATCTACTATGTCTAGCAAGGTCGAATACGATGCTTCGACCTGCTCTTTCTCACATTCCATCTCATCATTCATATCTGTCGTGGTTTGGTTTATGTTAGAGCTTTTCTGATCAGATGAATCAAGCATAGGAGACTTATCATCGTTCGTTGGAGAAGAAAACACATTGATTTGGCTGGAGATTTTCGAAGCTGCAGCTTCCTTAGGCAGTACGTTTTTTTTACGCTTTCCGGTACTCATTTTCAATAATATTATACAACACAACCACTGCCTCTTTGATTAGGTTTTGCACACGTTTAAAATAATACCCAGCTCTCAAGAGATATCACCAGCACCAAAGGTGCAAAGCCGTCGGCTTCCACTCTAAAGCCACAAGCAAGCGCAAGTAAGGACCGTATCATAGTATCTAGGCGACTAATCCATTGATGCATAGGTATCTTATTATACAATAGGAAAGTTTTGGTTGCAACGTCTTCTATAGACCGAAGTTTTCCCCTGAGATCTTATTCTCAAAATTGTGTTAGTTTGTATGAGACTTTCGCGTACAGCAATTTCATTTCTGGCTGCTAGTTCTTATTGTGGGGGCGTCAGAATGATATCATCAAGTAGTGTAGTGCTCGGTGGCGTTACCAATGTATTTGATGGAAAGGCAGATGCAACACAACGAGCACTACTTGCCGAAGCTGCTACAGCTACTGGACCTACCACATACAATGCTGGTTCAAATGAATATGTGAAAGTACCTGAAGGGTATGATTTAGATCGTGTAGTTGTTGTACATCGCCACGGTGATCGATCGCAAATTTCACGTACATTAGGACCAAATAACCCCGAATCGGATGAAGTCGCATCATTTTGGAAGACTAAATTACCTAATGATAAAACGAAAAGACGCATGGCTCGTAGTTTTCAGAGTTCAATTCATGTGACTGAGGCAGCAGAAGCTGCTGCTGTTAATATTGATGGCAGTAGTACAGCTGCAGCACCAACAACAACAAATAGTGCTGCACCCATATATTCAGTTCGGGATCGGCATCTCTACAGCGGTGAAGACAAAGATGCATATCCATATGCACAATTGACAGAACTAGGTGCACAGCAATTGATTAATATAGGCAGCTTATTAAGGAATAGATACCTCTCTGAACATGGAGAATATCAGTTATTTTCTACAGAAAGTAGGGATAATTTTGTTGACCATGTATACCTTCGTAGTACAAATATGTGTAGAACATTACAAAGTTTACGTAGTTTAGTTGTAGGCCTCTTTGATATACAAGATAACGAACATGATGAATATGGTATATTGGTGTCGTCAAAGTCTGACGGTACTGCATCTGTAGGAGATCATAAGAATGAAAAACATTTACAAGTAGAAACACGTTATAGAATTGAGGAAACGATGTTTCCTCAGGGTGGGTGTCATGCATTAGCACAACGCAGAGCTCTTGTTATGCCAGATACTTTATATTATGATAAATTTGATTACTATAATGAAGTGCATAATCGTCTTAAAGAGAATTTAGGATTCTATAATGCTACAGATAAAATTAGTTGGCTAGCAGTGAAAGAAGTTTTATCATGTTATAAAGTACATTCTCATCCTTATCCTTCATCTTTAACTTATGAAGACGAAGAAATTGCAACGGAAATATCTGGATGGTCATGGGGTACGCTATTTGGCGATAAAACTCTGAATCGTTACGCTTCAGGTCGATTTCTTCGGGAGCTTTTAAATGATCTCAATAATAAGAATAATGATAAGAAATTACTTATATATAGTGGACATGACTCTACATTAGTACCATTATTGTGTGCGTTAGACCTTTATGATGATCAATGGCCACCATATGCATCATATTTAGTAATAGAATTTTTTACTAAAAAATCAGATGGTAAAAAATATGCACGCACGTTGTACAATGATGAAGTGCGAAATATGTTTGGTGGAACTGCTCAACTTGTCCCTTATGACAAAGACAGTCTTGAAGAAGATATTGAAGAAATATCCAATGTGCATAGTATAAATACAAAAACTAGTTTTGTAGAAGAACTTATGAAGAGATCAATAAGTGACGAAGATTATGAGATTGCTTGCCAAGAACCCGCAGAAAGTGAACAAGATATTGATGCTTCAGCATTAAGAGCAGAAATTAAGGCGACAACTTCATAAATTATGACACAGTATAACTACATTTCACACAATTCAATATAACTCATATCCTCTTTTTATAGAAATTACCATCAATTTACGCTGGTTTTGCCAAATCACCAGGAACGAAATTTCTTGTATCAAAATGTAACGCATTTAATTCGTCGTAGTCAATTCCAAGTCCATCTTTCTTCAAATGGCGTTGAAATTTTTCATGCATAATTCCCATTCTCACAAATGGACATAACTGTACTGCTTCTCCTTTAGGTACATCAATTAAAAATGTTTTATAAAATGTAGATAATGATCTTACATTACCAATGCCGTATTTATCTATTTCCGAATGGTCCCATGTATTCGGATCGATATGACCACGAGCCATTCCCACAACAACCATGCTTCTCTTTAATGAACGTTGACCTTCACCTTTATGTGTTGCAGAATTTTCCCAAAACATATGTATTTTTTTACGTCGTTTTGATCTTTCTGCATATTCATGAAAAACGACACTGTCGCGCGGAGCATAAAAATCATAACCATGGGTAAAACCGCGTATACCGATAGCTATCTCTTCACCTTGAAATACCATAGGTTGATATGAATCATATGGTACACGGAGTTTAAAATGAGATCTACTAAATGATAGACCAGCTGCCCAAAAGGGCTGCATTTGCGGCATATCCCTCACCACAGCGTAGTCCTCCGGCTGACTGCCGTGTCTCAAATATTTTTGAGGCTCGACACCCTCAAAATATGAATTACACATTATAGGTCTTGTCTTTCTTGTACTATCACCATTACCATCTAAACTACCTTGTATATCTGTCATATATGATGATAATACGGCCATTTCATTATGTGTTGATTTCCATTGTGTGATTATGTTTACATCCCAATGATTGGCGAACAAGCAATGTGCATCCATCTGCATTGAAAAATATTGACCTCTAAACATTCTATCACCTATATGGCGTGCTGTTACAGGACCTGTAGCATAACTTGCGTCCATTCTATATACACTTATTTGTGATGCATATTTACATAATGTTTGATTCGGATTTTCGCTACAAGGTATGTCGAGGTCAAGACAACCTATGTCACCGGGTGAAATCTGGTCAACAGCACCAACAAATAGTCTTTCTGGGTGATCTGCTTTATTAAATGCACTAGCTATTGTTTCTCTGCATTGGAAATCCCTATATGATGCAATCATTAAATAGATGGTCTCTTCCCCATTAATTTTACTACCAGCTTTATTCCAATCTTCCCCTTCCTTTGGATACCAAAATCTCGGTACTTTCATTTTAGTTAGTGGCATTTCTTCATATCCATCATCACCAGGTATATCACCACTTGTTGTTAATGGTGGCCATGATAATTCATATGATTTATGCCATTTATTTTTTTCAACATCTTTATCCGTATGAACGCCGGCCTGGGCATGTTGATGCACTGAGGCGGCATTGGCATCTTGTGATACTTTAGGCTGTGCAATTTGTTTGAAATTTTTATGTATAACTCTATCACTTATTGGCGAGCCATGAATATCTAAACCATCACCAGTGTTGTACAGCTCTCCAGCCTGATTCGATCGTGTCAAAAGCCACTCCCTCTCTCTTGGAATGTAATGTTTGTCATTATCTGTATTAGATGTTAAATTAGGAAGTAAGTTTTTCTTTTTATATGATTGACTTTTAATGTGATATTTACCTTGATAATCATTGGATGGAAGACCACTATTGATTTTAATATCATGTCCTTGTGTACGAACACCGACCCTTCCATACTGAACTGAAGGAGGTGTCACATATTTCTCTAATACAAATATTTTCATGACAGCTAAAACCCAAACAAAAACAAATACTAACAGAACCATCTGGAAACATGAAACACTTGCACTTTGTTGCTGTTGTGAGCCATGTCTCGAAGGCGAATAGCCTGAGGCCTTCTTGGCTGCTGTACTAGTCATGTTCACAACTAGACCCTCTGGTTTAAAATGTTGTGTACTTAATTAGTGCAATCAGATAGATTCTCTAGGTCAAATCACAATAACTAAGCTGCTAAGCTGTGCACGGGAGAAAAGGCTCCAAATAAATCCGACCGCTCGTACGTCAAAAATTTGGAATTTGGATGGTAAACCAAATTTTGTCATAGGTGGACAACTAGACGTGCTGCGTTAGTCGTAGACACGATAACTGCAAAGATTATTCAATATAAATAGGTGATTATCAGTCCAAAGTTGTTTTTCACATGAATGGAAAGGAGAACGTTGGAAATCAGGTGAATGTCCAACCAACAACACCAGCAGGTCCTAAGCCTGGTCGACCTAGAGGTCCTGCCGCAGCAATCAAGACAGCTAATGATAGCATATCAGTCAAAGAGGCTGAAAATGCTATGGCTGGACTTGCAGATGAACCTACCAGACCTGCAGGTGAAGAAGAGGATGAGTTTGCTGATCTAGAAGAAGCTCCTAAAGGTGGTGGTGATGATGATGGTATGTATGGTGGTGCGTTAGACTCTGCTTGGCTTACAGGTCTCAGAGGTGTCAAACTTATACGAGAATCTGAATCTCTTATTGCATACACTCTTTTAAGAAGGAATCATCCATCACAGCCATCCTTATGGCACAGTTTTTTAAAGCATCTTTTACCTATTGATGCAAACTCGACAGCAGGTGTTGATGAAGGTATATATGGAACTACTTCTAGTGGTATCAATGGATATGACGATGGAGATAGCGAGCAACATGAACCAGTCAATCGCACTGTTGAGGAACTAAAAGCCATATGGAAAGAGCAACATGAAAAAGCACTCAGAGCTGATGTATTATCTGCATTATGTCTACGTTTTGGTCCTTCATATGTCAATTTACAAAAAGAATTGCAAGAGGCAGCTGTTAGTGAATACAAAGCTGACCGATCTATGTTACGCAAAGCGGCATATGATCAATTTAATGCCAAAAAAATACTACCAACCTTATCTTTATCTACAGTGCTTGATATAAGAAGTATAGTGACATGGTTAGAATCAACAGAATTAACATTAGAATTAATTGAATTACAAATAAGTAGAAGTAAAGATGTCATTGAACAATTAAATTATGACATTGGTAGCAGTGATTTATTTACTGAATTATGCAAAAATATCGGTATGCCGGGCGTACATGGTAAGACAGTCCGTGCCTTATGTGGAAGTGCCATGTTAAGGGCAGGTTTATCACCTGATATGCCATGCCCAGTTGAAGTATTAGTGAGTTATTGTAGATTTCGTTCTACATTAAAAAATGAAGATGGTGAAATATCAAACACATCACGATATTTGAGTACCGTGCTAAAGCCTAAAGCTTTTGAAATAATGAGATTACAAGAAGTATTACAAGAAGGTATGCAAAAACATAGTAGTGCAAAAAATATCAATGATAATGATCTTCAAGATGCCGAAGAAAATGCAGTAGAGGATGTTCGTGCTCGCGCACCGACCGTCAAGCACATTCTTAGTCTAATTAAATCAATGAGTAAAAATTCTTCAGGCTATATATCAGTAAAATCGTTATCAAAACAGATCAATACAGTATATAGTCATTTACCTGATAGTTTTATTCAAGCTTTATTGCAATTATGGTATAAACCTGAAACTGAAAGCATGATCCATGCAGATGCTGTTGAAATATTCATGTGTCCAAATGAGAAAAGAATGATGGTGATTCGTATAAGAACACCAATGTCTGGTGGTAGTTTTAAAGTATATGCTAAACCTACTTATCCAACTGAAGTGATATATCAGGCAGTTATTAAATCAATGTTCACAAAACTAAAAACAATTAGTACATTAAAATATTCATCTCGAGTACCTCCTGACGTTAAGGTATATAGTGATGCAGAAAAGCGTTTATTGATATCAAGAAGTGATACTATATGTATTGGTAATCAAGTTGATGATGGTGATAAAATATATGTATCATCTGAATATATTGAAGGTTTAATGGAACAAGTAGCTGAAGCAGAAGAAGAGAAACTAAAAAGTGCCCTAAGTCAACGGGAAAAAGATCATAACGATAAGAATAAATTGGAAAGAAAACGTGCCATGGAAGCTGAGAAAGCAAAGGCCACACAAGCCGCTGCTGCTTCTAGTAGTAGTAGTCACAATAATAAGGGCCAAAATAACACTAATGGAACAAGCAGTGGAGCTGGAAATTCTAGTGGTCAACGATCTCAAGCTGCTGAAATGAAAAAGCCGAAAAAAGGTGAAAAAAGTTCAGAATCGTTACAACAAGCCCTGGATAAGCTTATGGAAGTCAGTGCACCCATACATGTTCCGCCATATCCACCTTTTCCAGGTTCATTAGCATCATCACATAACTGGGGGATACCCTTATTAATTAAATACCTTCGAGATGAAATCGAATTACCTCAATATGAAACACAATTTTTAAGAAAAGAAATGACTGGTAGTCGTTTTTTACGTATGAATATTCAAAAAATAGAAGAAACAATGTCATTTGAACATCCAATGCACAGTATTAAATTAGCAGATCATTCACGTATGCTTGCAGATAGGGTATTAGAAAGGGCTGCCATACAACGACCCCATGATGTTGCTGACTGGGGCTCTGAACATGTAGGTGGTTGGTTGACACATAAAGCAGATTGTGCTGCATGTGGGTATACTGCATTTATTAATCAACTTGATGGAGCATGGTTAGTGAAAATTCTTTGCAGTGAACATCATGATTCACATGTAGCAGACAAGGATAGTATTGAATATGAGAAACAAGGATCATCCCAAGTTTCTCCAAGTTCTATCGACATGAAAAATCCAAACGAATCAATCAAGAAATTAGATGATATACCTGAGAAGGCTATGACTATGTTGAAAGATGGTCTTGGTTCATCTGATGATCCCGAAGTTGAATGTGCTGTAAAAGCTTTATGGCAATTATTGATGAAAAATGAAGAAGAAGAAACAGCAGCTGCTGCTAAACTTGGTACAAATCCTGATGGTCGTGGATCTTCCCGGATGGCACAAAGGAGTAAAAATAGACATAAAGATCCTGTAGAAATTGCTGCAGAATCAAAAGTGGAAGTTACTGCTTCTACGAATTCTACTACCGATGCCTTTGTTACTATAGATGATAAAGTGACACTCATTGATGCAACTTCTTCTGTTGTTGCTGATTCTGTCGTTAAAGCTAAAGCTGAATCCGTGGATGCATGTCCACCAAATCCTGAACAGCTTGCCTCACAATCAGTTCAGAAAGAATGGGATCATCTCACGCCAGCACAGCGATTTAGTCATCCAGAACTTGAACCTGCTGCATCAGAGCCAACTGCACACGGTACCACTGCAGGATCTACACCGTCCCCACCTCAGTCCTCCGTTGAACAAGCTGCTATGCAAATGCAATTACAGGATTTGACATTATTAGTACAACAGCAAGCTGTATCTATAGCAGAATTACGTTCTAGTGGTTTAAATGCTGGTATTGATACGCAAAAGGCAATAGTAGCTGGATTGCAACCTGTGAGACAGAGTATACAAGAATTGATAAATGACCGTCAGTCTAGTAGTAAACAGTTACAAGTGCAATTAGAAGCACAACAAGGTAAATTACTAGAAACTATACAAAATTTAACTATACAACTTCAAAATGGCAATGCTAGTGCTGCCAAGAGTGTAGCGACCGTCCCCGAGTCAAGTTCTGTGTCTGAGCAAAAATTGAATCCAATAAAAGCTTTAGTTGAGCAAGAATCTACTGTACCAGTATCTATGAATGCTCCTGCCACTGGTCCTTCTAAGAATGCTACTGCTCCTGCTATATTGGGTGTACCACAGGAACGTCCAAATGAAGCACATGTAAGTTTCAGTGAAATGCCCAAGTCTCCGGTCGGGCCAACAGTCGGGGTGGATGCTCCAGTGAACTACACATCAGTTGGTAAGACTCTTGGCTTTGATACTAATAGACCAGTTGAAACTGCTGCTGTTCTTACAGGTAATGCTATTGCCACTGATGGGATTAGTTCAGCAGCATCAGCAAGCGGTACAGTATATACGGAAGGTTCTGATGCCACAGGTCATGATGATGATGCACCAGATTTTCAAAAAGTATTTGAACGTACAGCGAACGCTGAGATACAATTATGGAAAAATATTTTATCAAAATATCATCATAATAAAGCAACAGAATTAACTGTATCAGATACATCAGCACAATTAGGTCGCATTGCTACATTATGGGTGAGACTGGGCATGCAGATGTTGGATGATTCCAGACGCAAGCCGGGGGACATTACGAATGATCAAGCACATGATATTGATGCAGAAGCTGATAATGGTGTGTATCTAGAACCTGATGATGACAACGATAGTTCAGTTATTCCTATACGCAAAGGTATCAGTATATCAAATGATAAATCTGACCAGGTGCAGCTCACAACTTCTGTAGTGGGCGCCTTGCGGGGTATGGTGAAATGCGTGCGTATGTTATTATTGCCTAGTATTCCTGATATTCAAATAAAGATACCTTCCCATGAATTAGAATTACTTGGTACTGATGGTGCTAATAATAATGTTGCTATATTTGAACATGAAACACATAATAAAGTTCAAACGAAGGTACGTATTGGTAAAACTGATCGAGATGCTATAATAAAAGAGGAACAAAGGAAGGTACAAGAAAAGTTTGAAATGAAAGTCAAATTAGTATCTGAACGTCAACATGATTATGAAGTCGCTGCAGGTTTAGTATTTATATTAACATTGGTGAAACGGTTATTAGACAAATATCCCAGTAAAGCCGACTATGCACATCTGTTATACCTATTCGGGCGGTTACGTGAAGGAACGTTACCTTTAAGTGAAATAAGTCGTGATAATTTAAGAATATTATTGAATGATACACTACGTTGTCAAATACCAACATGGCCACAATTTGATAGTTTATGTCAAAGATTTGATCCAGAAGGTAAGGGTTTCATCACTGCATCTAATGTTGTTGTTGCATTGCGAAACATCAATCCATTGACTATAGAAGGGCTAGGACCCGGCGATGCTCAAGGGTTATCTCTTCTTATATTGGCATCATCTGCAAGTCAATTAGCTAAACGTGGTAAAGATATGCAAGAAGCTTTATTAGATGTAGTATTTACAAATGCATCGAAATACACAACGTTCAATGACTTAATCAATGGTCGTGATAAACGTAAAAATGAACATTATGATCAGATGATTGAAGATGCCCTTGGTGAGGATAATGAAAAACAAATTATAATAGATGCAAAATCAATGAAAATGGCTGATGAAATATTATTTGTACAAGATTTATTGTATGAATTATCATTACCATTATATGAAAAAATTCTTCATGATAAAGGAGAAAAGAACAGTGGTGTGAGTGGTGCAACAGCTGGGAGGAACAAGCATGCATGGGCTGCAACCATCAATATGAATGATTCAAAAGATCGTGGTAAAGTCAAGTGGAGACGTGATACTTCAAGTATTTTATGCCCGTTGCAATTTGTCGAACCTACAGTGCAAACGATCAAAGATGCTAGTGAGCTCACAGTCAGGGGGTTACAAATCTTTGAAGGTAGAAAGAAAGAAGAATTACTTCTACCAATGTTAGGTTCGTTATTTGGTACACATTTGTTATTTCGTGTATTATGTTTACGTAGACATCGTATGGAAATACAAGAAAAAGAACTAGAAAAAGAACGCATAAATGATGAAAAAATTGAATATCATAAGTCAAAAGGTGAAGATTATCAACATCTCTTGCTTAATAATGATGATCATGCACATTCTTTTAAAATACATAAAACCATGTATTTAACAGTATCTCAATGTTCTAATGCTATTGGTGCATTAGAAGCAGACATGCTCAGACTTCTCGGTACAACACAAACACAGGCGATGCTTTCACGTGAAGATACTACAGTGAGCTTAGAAGAGCTAGAGAGGCTCTTGACTGAGCTTACTGGTCATCCAATTCCTCATGGTGGTGTATTTGGTATGTATCATTCACAAATACAAATTGAAATATATTTGTATCATAATTATACTTGTAAAACCGATAAAGCTATGGAAGTTATAGACAAGCAGCAGCAAGTATACAACAGCGCACTTGCCGATATTTCATTGCAACTCATGACAGAATTGCAAGGATCAGCACTACTTGCTAATAATAATAATAATAATAATAATACTGCAAATAATAAAAATGGTGGTTCAACATCTGTGCGACGTAAAGAAACAGAAGATGGTAAAATAACAACCTATATGAGACCTAAAGATTTGGCATCTTCTCATCTTTTACAAGAAATGAATTTATTAGTCCATAAACAGAGAGTTGATCAATCTGCTGAATATTTAAATTATTTAAATATAAAAGCAATGAAAAGAAGGAAATTATTAGAAGCATCATTATATTTATCAACAGCAGCAAGACGACTGGGACCTGGACCTCATCCAATTGTGCCGGCTTTCTTGCAGGATCGACAAGATTTAAATATATCACCTGGTGAACTACATCGTCGTGCACATGACTTGCAAAATGATATCAAAGAAGATATGCGTAAACCCCCAGAATCTTCATCAATACAATTAGCACAACGTATTGAACAATTTAAATTAGGTATATTAAAGGGAAGTATTCCTGACAATGACTATGCGTTAAGTTTAACATTAAAAGAAATTCAAGAAATGGAAAAGCAGCTATTGCAAGCAAATGAAGATATACTTGGTTTAACAGAGTCTATTAAGCATACGTGTACAAAACACATGAGTGAGTACTAGCCTACAGAATACAGAATAACATACATCATTAGCTGTCTTGAATAACTGCACAGTTAGCATCTATATTGATGGGTTCAGTCTGCCAATCCTCGCCGTATACATCAGTAAAAACTACAGAATAGTTACAATAAATCCCAGCATTATCATTTTGTACGTAGAATTGTACAGTAATATTAGCACGAATTCAGTGATTATATTTGTAGAGTTTTGTAATAATATAATAATATGACACAAAAGAACACACATTTTAGCTACTTCATCCATCTCTCTCAGATTAGTTGTAATGCAATGCATTTATTTATAATATTAATGTGGTTTATTAAAATGTCCATCAACTGCGAAATTACGTGTGTGTGGAGGTAATTCCACATGAATTCCATCTAATCCCTTGTGAATTATAATTTGGCAACCTAGTCGACTTGTGGGAGTGAGGCCAAATGCTTGATCAAGCATATCGTCTTCGTCTTCTGATGCTTCTGGGAGTTCATCAAACACATCTTCCTCGAATATGACGTGGCATGTACTACATGCACATACTCCTTCACATGCTCCTTCCAACTCAATACCGTGTCGATGTGCAGCCCGCATTAAATTACCGCCAAGGGGATCGTTTGTGGTCATTTTCGTACCATCTTTTAGTGTCCAATGAATTTGAACTGTCTCTTCATCCCCAGATGTACTCAGCATGCGAGATCGAAGATTGCATGCAGCTGTTTTTGGCACCCTTGCAAAATTTTTACCCAGAAATTGTACACCAATTCTAGAAATCATTATTTATACTATTGACAAAAGCACTCACACATAAAGCATCAAAATAAAAGGAAATAAAGTGGGAATCCCATATAGTCACCGGGTCACGCGTTCGCATCTGGCTCACAACGTATTAAACCAGTACGCGAAGTGGACAAGACAGCAGCAGAAGTTGTGTTCGATTTGCAGAAAAGGATCTGCTGTTATACCTCTCTTTTGGTTTCTAGGCTCAACTGTACTTTATACAGGTGTTATACGGTGGACTTCTGAAGACCTGGATAATTCAGAGAGACTGGTCAATGATACGGAGGATATTGCAAATACGAGTAGCATTATTGCTGCTTAGTGTGCTATTATTATTGAGCACTTTAGGGGGGGCGTACCCTTACAGTGCATCAAACTCGTATTCTGCTCAAGCAACAAAGGCAGCAAATGCAGCTGCATCACAAATACGTGAGCAAGGAAGAAGAGTATTAAATGCAATACCAAATAATGATAAAGACAAAACAATGATAAATAATAATGACAAGAATGAAAGTCATAATGTCAATTCAACTGCAATATCAGAATCAAATGAAAAACGACATCTTGCTCACGATGGACCCGAATGTGGAGAGGATGGATCAGGTTTAAATCATGACGGTGAACCATGTAAATATGCATATGAAGAAGGTGGTAGTCTTTATGTTGAT
>JACKZZ010000900.1_pt1 | contig 20611 bp, 10 predicted proteins | sample 8027871 | NCBI WGS metagenome assembly JACKZZ01 (sample SAMN15724774, study PRJNA655200) | protist metagenome | isolation source: fluorescence activated cell sorting (FACS) single amplified genomes of... | place: USA: West Boothbay Harbor, Gulf of Maine | collected 2000-07-19
GATCTAGGAAGACCTTGCCCCTTCTGGCAGGAGGATGGACAGTGTATGATGGAGAATTGCGCTGTTGGCTATTGTTCGAGTTCTGAAGTTCCTTCCACTTGGCACTTGCAAGACCGAAATCAAAACCAGAATAATATTTTAGAAGGAGGAGGAGTAGAAGCAGCAGGAGGAGGAGGTGGTGGAAAAGGAAAAGAGAAAGAGAAAGGAGGAAATTCTGACCAGTATGGTGCATTCGAGCCTTGGTCTACTGCCTATGAAGTAAATATGGGTGGCGACCACTACTACAGTGATGATTTCCTTGATGATAGTACTAGTGGCACGAAGCCAGTCGATGGTGCGGACACCACTCTGGGTACAGTCTCGCGAGCATCAACAATGCAAAACCACCCATTCACATTTCCAGCAGATGAGACTACGGGATTGGATGATGAGTTGGATGAGTGGACTGACATGCCGGAGCGGCATGTAGGAGAGTGCTCTGTACGTAGCAACAAATACGCATATCATGACGACGATGACTCTGATATCGTATATGTGAATTTAATCGAAAACTCGGAAGGTTACACGGGATTTTCTGGTCCGTCTGCATGGCGCGTATGGCGTGCTATACAGTTGGAGAATTGCTTCTCTTATATGGGTGACGAAGACGTGTGTCGGGAGAAACGCATGTTCCATAGGCTCATGAGTGGACTCCACGCCTCTATCTCCACTCACATTGCACTGCGGTACTACTTCGACAAGGGGTGGGGCGAAGGAGAATGGGGTCAGAATATCCCTCATTTCTCAAACGCAGTGGGCAGTCATCCCACACGCTTGAATAATATGTATTTCTCTTTTTTATTTGTTCTGCGTTCGATGGTGAGGGGGGCTCCGGCTCTTATCGACTTCCCTTATCGTACTGATAATTCTACAGACGATAAATTGACGCAAAAACTAATGACTAAGTTGGCAGAGGGGAGCGAAGGGGAAGAATCCATCGACAATATGTCAATCAGACTACCTGCTTCAGTGAAACCGGATGTTGAAGGGGGTATCGAGCTATCGGATATTGAACAATGCCGTACTGGCTTCGATGAATCATTGCTTTTCCAGGAGACCTCGTCATCGTCTTCATCTTCACAATTTGGATATGGTAACAATGAGTGGGCGGTGGCTGCAGAAAAAGTTCAAATGCGAGAGGAATTTCGTAATCGTTTCCGTAATATCTCTCGCATCATGGACTGTGTGACGTGTGAGCGATGCCGTGTGTGGGGAAAACTTCAAATCCTCGGGTTGGGGACAGCTATAAAGTTGCTTCTTACTCCTGAAGAGAATTTGCAGCCAGGTTTACTGAGCAGACAGGAGGTTATAGCACTAGTGAATACCCTTAGACAGTTCGCAACAAGTATCTCTTTCGCTTCGAGGGCAACGCAATTAGAACTAAAGGAAAACCTTACCTTTAGCGGTATGATGAATCGCCTCTACTCAACTATTGATAAAAGGTACATCTTCCTTGCTGCATCATTACTTTTTGTCACTGTGGCATCATTAAAGTATCGCAAACTATTGAAAGGAGTACGCAAACACAACAAATGGGACGAATCAAAAGTAGATTCAAAAGAAGATTCAAAAGAAGAATCAAAAGAATGAAAATGAACGATAATATACAATTTCCTGTCCTGAAACTAAAAAAACGCCATTCTTTTCTTACGGTTAATTTTAAAGTACTAGCATTAAAGATCGGAGGTAAAAAAATATATTTCGGAGGCTTTATTCTATCTCGATACTAATACACAACCCTGCCCTATATATACAACATTAGGATAGATGGTCTTTGACTGCCTTATTATCATCTGTGTTCTTATTAGACAATTTAATTCCGCAAGCATTCCTTATGAATTGCGGTAGATACCTCGCACCTTGGCCGCTTATCCATCCCTTGAACCACACAACGTGCAAAAATGAAGTCAGAGTATACATTCCTAGACACGGAGAGTAAATTTCACTCTGGAATGCATATTTGGTATACATACCGTGACATACAAGACGCAATATGAAAAAAGTAATGCCAAATCCAAGATCTGATCGGAATGATGGGAAAACACGTCCGAAAGCAAGCAAAAAAGTAGGGATTTCTTCTGGGGTGGCGACCATGAATGTGGGTGCGAAAGGGGTTGCAGTCTTACAGAAGATCCCCTCTGTGGTAATTGCACAGCGCATCAACCAAATGAAGATAGGGTGGTGGAACCAAGCGGTAAGCGGGTCCAGCCGATCATAATAGAATAAAACACCGATAAAAATATCCAAAATGTTTGCGACTCCAAAGATAATGCATGTAATAACCCCAAAATCGTCTTTTCCGAAGAAAGTTGCGTGTCTTTTGCTAGTCTCATCCACACCACCTCCCTCTACAAAAGCGACATCTTCTAACGGAGGCATGCAAGGCACTGTTAAAAAGCCGAAAAGTTGAGTATTGGGGAACTTGTGGTACACGTAAATAACTCCAAGAACACTCATGCAGAAGGAATTGGCCATCGTTATAAACCACGACATCTTCATACGATAATTCTTGTTCTTTGGGTCTGTAACCTCTGTGTCGAACAGGTAGCCGCAAAATGCGAGAATGGCGTGAAACACGGCAGATACCACAGCAATTATCATCATATCGTCATATGTCAAAGTTTCCTGAAAGAACCACTCTCTCCATGGTACCTGGAGCCCAGCCAACATCCTGCCGATTGCGAAATAAGGCCGAACTCGATAGAGAGAAGGAGAGAAGAGAGGATCGATTTTTAGCATCACAACACCTGGAACACCGCAACACTAGCAGACGCCTGTTTTATGTCTTACGGCTTTTGTCAAGGAGGAATCATAATTGGAGAATTTTAACAAACTGTATGGAAGAATAAACATCATATATTGGATTTAGTCATTTAGGTCAGGTCAAGGAAATCAGTAAATATGAGTTATGTAGTCGGACGTCTTTGTCAGTCTCTTTCTGGTGATTTCGCTGCCTTTGCAGCTGATGTACAGTCTAGAAACGCAGAGTTATATCGTTTCCTATTGGTATATAGTGCCCAACGTGGGTTTGGGGTTCGGGAATTACGATTCTTGGAGATTTTAGTCGCTTTATCTTATGAGTTTCGGAACTCGATGACTCCCAAATTGGCTTCCTGTATAGCTCAAGCCCTTCCAGAGTTAGATACGATTTTATCGTGTAACTTGGATTTCATTGATGCTTTAGATCTAGTGAATGAAGGGTATTTCACTTTAAAGGCGAGAACAGGTATTGATTGTTTGAATCTACAAGCTACAAGTATGACTAGATGTGCATGTGAAGCTGCATTTCTCTACTTGCTTATCTCGAATGGGTCCCTTTCGGACTGTTTCGAAGGAGACTATGCGGAATTTTATACAAGGCATCGATATTTTCATACTCTAGATGAAATTGAAAAGCATCGCCTCTTTTTATTCGAGAAAATGATGAGATGCATAAATATTCTTTTCTGGAAACGAAAATTGAAAGGGAATTTTATTGCTTTAGCTGCTTCAAGCACTGCTGGTGATGAGATCACGTACAATACTGGTGGTGCTTCTAATGTCAGGACAAAGTGTAGAGAGATAATATTCCACGGGGTCACTGGAGTGCCAATCATACCAAGGCCTAGGCGCAGCGAGGCAAAGGCGGCGAAGATTGCAGCACAGGTACTAGAGCATACTAGAGACGGTGAGGAATTCCCCACAAAGCGCCGTAAGGCTAATGATGACCAACAGGAGCTAGATGATAGATTGAACGAGGCTTTGCTTGCGTTTCGAGTGGAGAATGCTAACTGTATGCCTTCACGTGCCGACATCGGCAGCCCCTACTCTATGAAAAATGCGTATGCAAGAGGAGATTCCAATCATCATATGCTCAGCGATAGAAGGCGGTCTCCTAGTAAAGCAAAGCAAGCTCTTAGTCGGATATATGGTATCTATCCCCTTCCTGGAAGTATACCAGCTATGAGTAACCCTATGAACTCTGATAGTGAAGAGAGTAATGTGGAAGACAGTCGCGGTTATGATAGAAATGAAGATGGGGTAGGGGGAAGAAGGACGAGAAGATCATCTGGAATGCGGGCAGGTCCCAGTCACCACCACAGTAATCACGATGATGATGCTGATTATGCTGCTGCATCTTTGAACCAATTAAGTCAATTAAGTCAATTGAGCGAGTTCCAACCAGCCCTTGATTCTGATCGGTTATCTCAGTACGCACCCATACCGTACCCTACATCTATAGACCAAGGACCCGAACCTGAACGAGAGGGGGTGGAAGGACAAGGTCAAGAAGGAGAAGGAGAAGGAGAGGAAGAAGGAGGAGAAAGGAGAGGAGACGGTGGTGAAGAGGAGGAGAGAGAGGTCGAGGGAGGAGCGTATGAGGAGGGGAAGATTCTCCTATGGAGCCAGAGCCAGTCCTCTTGGCAACAAGACCCATCGTTCGCACCAGCTTTTGATGTACCGTCGCAGCCTGAGCTCGGTGGGAATTAGCCACAATTAGCCTAATTACTTAATTTTATTTGAATCACCGTAACTCAATACCTACGTACTTACTAGAAGGAAAATGAACTGGAATAGATCTATGGCCTGCAAAGAGAGTAGTTTTGTTATACGACAAGAAGTAACATACTTCGTACAAAATTATTTTCGTTAGAAAATCAAATCGCGCTGCAGGAGCCACCCACGGGTGCTCCTGTTATGCTCCCCGCCTTCCTGCGTCCGTCCGTCCCCCAGTCCGTCGGCGCCTCCGCGGGCCAGGAGAGGAAACCGCTGCTGCTGAGTGGTACTTAAGCAGTGGTACTTATGTGAGGAAGAAAAGAACTGAGAATTACGTTATTCGATGCTAGTGAAGTCCATTATCCTTAATTCCTATAAATCAATTGTTCTAAGTAGCTCTAAACAATCCACAGGTCAAATCAAAAGGTGTATATTTGAGCCATGAATGGCTAGGTGGAGAACCACGGTTCTGACTCCACATCGCCAATGGCACCGAACACAAGCAACAAGCTCATGAATTATTTCGAAAGACACTCCTCCAACACATTAGGTTTGTTCGTTGGTCACTTCACGACTCATTATATTGATGAAGCTATTGAAGAAGTAACCAGTAGCCTGAAAATTCATTCAGTTTAGTATACGAAAAATAAACAAATGCGGTGTTTTACGTGGGTTGTAGGTTTGGCCTTTCTCCAGATCAGCTTGCTGACTCTTTTTTGCACTTATGGTTATATTGTAGTAGCTTCTCAATCTACAAATGGCGACGGCTCTCATGCGTGGGAAGAAGTCGATGTAGATGTTTCTACTTTCGGGTCGTCCTCCACTCGAGTAACTCCTTCCATCCCTTCCTCTACTACTAGTGGTGGTGAGCGTGGGTCGATTAGTTCGCATTCAGAGCACGTCAAGGCCGGTGTAAATGCCGGCACTAGGTCCAAAAGAGATAGTGAACGCGCTTCAACCACTTCAGTAGGAGAGGAAGGAGCAGGAGTGTTCGATAGCGCCTCGAGTCAAACTCACTCGCACCGAGACGGCCAGCAGCAACAACAAAACCATCCTGAAGTTGTCTTTACTCCTTCTAGTCTTGTGTATGATAGCAGCCCTGTGTGCATCCCGGGCCTATTAGAGTTTACCATAGAGAACCAGGGCGCTACTGACATCGAATTGATTTCTATTAATAGCGATAGCAAGCAATTCTATCCCATCGTGTTCCAACCGCAAGTTCTGTCCACTATGGGCGTCATCTCCATTCAGCTACTGTTCCTGCCCTATTATACAGAAACAAAGCATGCTGTAGTTACCATTGAGACATCGCAAGGTGACCTTACTTACTCTGTGTCAGGTCAAGCGGTCCAAAATGAATACGGCCTTCGTCCTTTTGTGGGAGTCAAGATACCGAGAGGCGTACCCTATGAGCAACCTATCGTCATTCATAACCCACATAACGAAGTGCTGCGGATTAGAGAGGTATTCACGACCGAAGACTTTTTGAGCCTACGTGGGCCATCTACACCGAATACACCGAATATCGAACAGGAACAAGGTCTGGAGGGGTCAGAGGAAGAGGGAGAGGGTGGTAGTGGTGGTGGTGGTGGTGTAGAATGGAGCCAGCTAGCGTCCAAGTTTTCTGCGGGCGATAATGGCGAGTCCTGGGAGATCCAACCTGGGGAGTCGAAAGAGATCTTACAGCTATCAGTATCTTCGAATCTGGCGCAGCGACTTCTCGGCTATGTCCATATTAAAACGGACAAGGACAATATGGTAATCCCAGTGGATGTAGAGATACTAGAGGGTGGACTGCTACCCTCTCAATCTAGTATTGACTTTGGCATCATCACCACTACTTCTTATGATCAAACCGAGGAGCTGTGGGTGTTCAACAGTGGCAATAAGCCAGTGCGCATTGTCGAGATTGCTCCCAACACCCCTGACCCTTCGCTGTGGATCTACCCCGAAAGGGATGTCGTTATCCCATCCGGGGATGAAGTGCTCATTGCTAGGCTATCTTATGCTGCTACTAAGCCTGGCAGCGTACGGGGGTCTCTACTGATAGTCAGCGATAACCCCAATGCGGCGCTGGCTACTGCCGAGGTCCCTTATACTGCTACGGTGTTGCATGGGGGCATAGGTTACGACCACTCACAGACGTTCTTCACCGTTCGCATCATGAATACTACAGATAACGATGACAATTACCAGCAGAAGGGAGGAGCTCCTCTGTATCTCCTTCCTGACTTGGAATCAAATCAAGGCCTTCTCACTCGAAACCTTGCCCTTTCTAATTTCTTCGATGTCCCTATCTCCATAGAGTACATCACCGCTCCTGCTTGTGAGGACCTGGTTGTCTTACGGCTCCCGCACGAGAAGATGGAGGCATCCCCGGACAGTCCTTCGTTCCCACCTGTATTTATCTCGATTGATGAGACAGGCGCTCTATCGAAGCTTACTATGAAGCATCGGCTGCCATTTGAGTGCTGGCTGGAGGTGGAGACGAACATTTCAGTGCATCGCATTCCAGTTCATATCAATGACGGTCACATCTTCGTCACTTATAGTAAGAATTTGAATTTAGAAGGTAATAGCAAATATGGTGGTGATGATGTGCCGCCATCGTTTGTGAATCCAGATAACTTTAACTCCAATATACAGTACGTAGACCTTGGAACCTTATCGTCAACTACGCCAAAGCCCTTTCGTTTTATGGTAGGCAATTTTAACTTTATGGATGTAAATATTCGAGTAGCTCATGATGTTGATCATATGTGCGTTTGTCCAGAGGGGGCATTTAGTGCTGTTGACCCTTCCTCTGTCCCTACTTACTCCTTTGATCCTACATCAAACGAGAAAGCGCTGGCACCCCCTGGTGGTGGCATAGATTCGTCGCAGCCTGGCCATAAGAAGTTTAATGAAAAGAAGTTTAATGTTGAGACGGCACATCGAGATACAGTCACGCAACATATGAAAACCCAGTTTGAAGTCAACTGCGACTGTTTAAAATCGAATATTAGTCAAGATAGTGTGGATAATGAAGAATATATTATGAAACCTGCGATGGCGAAATCTTTCCAAGTTTTATTTTCTCCGAGTGATAAGAAGCATACATCCTTTTTCTCTCAGGATAAGTTCATCAACCCGGATGATTCAAGCGAACGGGACAACGATGAAATTGAATGGCGTATACTCGATATTGTGACTCCTCACGAGGTTATTGAAGTTAGAGTTATGGTTCGATTTGAAGATGGTGAAATGTATCTGAAAAATGATGTTCCTCCTTCTCGATTTATTCTTGGCCAATTCTCTGTTCTAAATGTTGACGCTCACTCTACTTTCCTGCAACAGCCAAAGTTTACAGCAGTGTTTTTGGACACAACTTTGGTGCAAATTGCCCTCCCTGGCGGTCCTGTGCAGCTATCCGTCCCTTTGATCGAGCTTGATACAGCTGATGGCAAAGCATTCCGAACACTTATCCGTCCCAAAGGTCTGTGCCTAATGGAGGACGGTATGCCCGCTGTCAGTATTTTCAAGTGCTGGTTGAGGTTTTTGACAATATCTGGTGCCCCACCCGAGGCTACAACGGATCAAAATATCGAATTAGTGAAGCAAATTAATTTGATCGAGAGTTACATTTCTGGTGGAATGGATATTCAGGCGAACCGTAAAGCTAAATCGTTCACTCGATTGTGGACCAGGAAGTTTCCCAGTGGTATCCAGATACCTATGTTTCATCTTGGTCTGGAAACGTTTTCGTCTCGTAATACTTTCCCAATTCGTAATATGAGCATTCATTCCCCTCTTGAACACATGCCTGTCGTATCTACCGCGAAATTGCCTATTACCCATCAAGATCTAATCGCTATGATTAACGTGCGCATTGTCAATCCCTTTGATGTATACGTTGAGTTCACCTTGAAGTTGGAGTCGAATAGTAAGGTAGGTATCGATTTCAAGGACACGAAAACTATTTGGGACGGGGTAATGTCAAGTGACAGCAAATCGAAAAAATTCCCGGTTGATGTTGAGTTCCGCGACTTCTACGAGAAAGACTTAGCAGCCTGCAGTGCAGCATTCGACGTATGTATTGATTCCCATCCAGAGATTATTAATATGAACGCGTCCTCTGAGAATGCTGCTGTTCAAGCACAGATGTTGAAGATCAGTCACGAGGGTTGTTACCAGAAGATATTCAAATGTGAGGAGAAACTTATTTGGAAAGACGTTAAGCCAAAAAAAGACGTAGACTGGGAAGATGAAGTATCCGAAGGAGAAGGAGACGAAGAAGAAGACATTGATGAAGAAGTAGAAGGAGGAGAAGAAGAAGGGCAATCTGATGTTAGAATAAAAATGCTCCATTCGATCGAAACGTATAGCATCTTCAATGACAAGAGCGATATCTCTGTTGCCGCTGGACAAGGCCCCTTTTTCGCTAGCCCTTCCTTGTATATTCCTGGTGTAGTGGCATCCTCAGTCGACGATACCCTTCATGTCTTTACAGTGCCACCAGGCGGGTTCTTAGATTTAGGTCCTATTGCATTCATTCCTCCAGCTGCGATTGCGACGAGGGAAAATGAATTCACGGCTAGCTTATTTTTCAGAAATAATTTTACGGGAGTTGAGAGAGTTCTGTTGCGTGCTCGGAGAGGTGTGGCGAGATTAGCCTTGAAGTCACTAACATGGAGTGATGCATCGCCCAACACGACTACAGCTGTGGTTTACAATGCGACACAACAGCCTAGGGGGGTTGAATGGAAGCCTAATAGCACTATAAGACTCTTAGACTCTAAGGCCGTTGGTGCGATTAATATGGACGTCGTTAATACAGGTAATATAGATATGGAGGTAGGCGATGTATTGATCGCTGGGCGGTCTTGCTCGAGTCTTTTCGCTAGATCTGAGTTACAGGGCTGCGAGGACTTACCGGTGATCATAAAACCAGGTGATTCTTGGTCGGTCCGTCTTATCCAAGAGACGGAGTGTTCCATGCATGTGAATGACAAGCAAATTATATTTATTTCAACAAATGCGCAAGTCGCTCCTCTAGATTTAGTCGTCTCCATCGAGTTGTCTCCAGAAGCAGTGATTCAATGTCTTTACAGCCAGCGGCCTGGTCTTTCTTCTACAATGACGTGGTACGGTCTAGTACTTGTCATTCTTTGCTGTACTGTTCTTATTGTAGCCAAACTCCACCATTTCATATCAGCATCGAAGGAAAAACCTCATTTAGGGAGTGATAAAGATTATACCCCTACATCTACTTCTGGACTAAGTAAGGTGCGTGATTTACGCTCGCTTCGGCAGTCTCTTATGAAAGCGAGAGCGGTGGCTGATAGTAGTAGTAAAGATCCACTTGGAGCAATCATTTGTGACCTTTCATCTCAACCAGCGCTGCATGTAAATAGTGATACAATAGAGCTACATAATGTAGCAGCGCTACTCCAGAAGCGCCGTACACAACCACCAACGTCACCAAGCATGAAATATAGCGCAAAGCTTCATGAAACTATTATTATTGACGAAGAAAGAGCGGCAACACCTCCACATGACGCACCTGATTTCAGCTCTGTGAAAACCGAACGTGTTGAAGAGAAAGTAGTGAATTTGCCGAAGAAGAAGGAGTCAGAAGTAGTACAAGTGTCAGAGCCTGAACCTGAACCCGAGCCTGAACCCGAACCTGAAGCTGAAGCTGAACCTGAAGCTGAAATTGAACCCGAGTCAGAGCCTGAAATTGAACCCGAGTCAGAGCCCGAGTCAGAGCCCGAGTCAGAGCCTGAGTCGGAGTCGGAGCTTATGCCTGAACTTGAACCCGCCGGTGATTCCGAGTCAGAACCTGAGTCGGATCCTGAGAATGAGACTCCTCGTCGTGGGCCTCCTCCAGATCCCGAGCCTAAAGTCACAAATGCTCTATTGAATGTACCGAAGGCGGCGACTCCTATGGACAGAGCTCCAGGAGCTGCGATAAAATCCAAATCCGGGCGCGATAGGGGTAGGGATGGTCCTCATCCTAAATCAGATTCCATGCCGTCCAAGATGCCTCTGGGGTCAACCGACGATTCAAGTATATCGTTTCCTTCAGCAGAGAGTGCAATGCATTCCGGGCATACCGGGCATTTACCTATATTATCCCGTGCTTACTCGGCTCCACTGCCCGATACTAGTGCTGGGGGAGGGTTGCAAGCACCACCTGGTATCTTTGATATGTTCTCTAGCGCTGGTGGTGCTTATAATCCATCGTTGGGTGGCGGTCGTAGTGGAGATGCGGGTGCGGGTGCGGGTCTTCGCGGACTTGATGGAGGTGTTGATATGAGTGATAATTCTCTAATTAACAACTCAATGGACGACTTTTTACTTGGTCTTCGTCCCGGTTTAACCGGTTTGGGGTCCTTTGGAGCTTCGGATTTGCGTAATCGACCGCTAGAGCCTTCAATACCACACCAAAGACCACCCGAACCTCGTGAGTGGGGACAGATGGGTGAGATGGGTGGGTTGTTTACTCAGCCTCAAACGCCTCTTTCATCATTCGGTTCACAAGTATCTAGTGCTCCTCCTGTAAGTGAACTTGGAGGGTTATTTTCATCACCCCAAACCCCTCCTGCATACACTACTCACCATCTTTCTCCCTCTTCGCCACCCGGTGCCGGTGCGTCGTCTGATTTCAATGATGCATGGTCGACTGCTTTGGCGAGGAGTATGGGTGGTATGACAGTTGGTGGTGACACCAGTACTAACCCTAACACCAGCAGTAGCACTTACTCAGACCACTCATTCTCCCGTCCTACTCCCGCTGCAGCTCCTGCCCCTGCTCGTTTTGCTCCGCCCGGTCTTGGTGGTGCACCGTCACAGTCGCATACGCACACACGGCCATTGCAAGGCAGTATTAGTGGTAGTGGTAGTGGCCTCCAGGGTGCGGGTGCAGGTACAGGAACAGGAACAGGGGCCTCCCCATTGGCTCATTTAGGCTTCGGCGGCCCGCCTCCACAAGCACCAGCTGCACCCAATTCATTCTTTGACTTTGGACCCTCTGGACCTGGAGTTGGCACTGGAACTTTTGCAGACCAGTCCGCAGACCCTTTCCCCACCATGTCCTCATCTAGCGGCCTTCCTTTCCAGTTCTTGCAAAATTTAACAGATGATGGCGGTTTTCAAAGTAGCTATAACTTGGATGAATCTAAGGATAAGGCACAGGACCAGTCGGCCCGACGGAATTAGTTATATACGGCATAGGTTTTATTAATTATAGCATCTTTTTTTATTGATTTACAAACTAAAAAACTAGATGCAACTTGCACGTCCAAATTACTCTTTTAACTTTTAAAGAGAAATTCTATTATGAAGTTATGGTATTTTAAATAATTCAAACCATTTTTTTAATAAATGCAACTAAAAACTATTAAGTTCTTAGGTCGGTTACAAATGTTCAACTTTATCAGATATTTTAATACTTACTTACGTGGCACCATTGTCCTCTAACATCTTCACCATGTCAGCATGACCATTACCGGCAGCACGTGAAAGGGCGGTACCATACTTATCCTTAGTGTTAACATCAGCTCCTGCCTCTATGAGCATCTTCACTATGTCTGCATGACCATTACCGGCAGCAAGAGAAAGGGCGGTACTACCATACTTATCCCAAGTGTTCACATCAGTACCTGCCTCTATTAGCATCTTCACTATATCCGCTTTACCCTCATGGATAGCACTTGCAAGAGCTTGAGTTGTAACGTCAGCATTAGGATCAGCCTTTATTAACATCTTTACTACGTCTGTATGCCCTTTACGGATAGCATATGAAAAGGCGGTGTCACCACTACTATCAAATTTGTTTGCATCAGCACCTGCATCTATAAGCATCTTGGCTATGTCTGTATGACCATTATCGGCAGCCCAACAAAGGGCGGTCTTATCCCATCCATCCTTAGTGTTAACATCAGCTCCTTTCTGAATTAGAGCCTTCACTTCTTCGATATTACCTGCTTTTGCCGCATCACGAAGCTTGGAATTCTTTCCGCCCATATTATTTTTTCCCTTTCGCTAATGCTGCGATTCTACACTACTTGTTGAGCACGGTGATTCGATGCCTTGCTCTATTTCACTTTTTCTAACCTTGCACACTTTCTCTTTCCTGCCCTCAACTTTGGTGATCGATTTTTCTTGGCGAATATTCACGGGGAAACCCCCTTCTCTTGCTCTTGGTGCAGAAAACATACAAACCAAATTCTCGTAGATTTCATTTCTTCATACTAATTTATGGGTTCGGATTTTTAGATGATACAGTACGATCGATTTATATATAACGAAGTATTAAAAATTAATTTATGGGTCGTTTGTCGTTTGTCGGGGAAATGAAAGTACTTTCGAGCAGGCAATCAATAGCCTACTGTGTCAGGTAGAGGTAATTATTAACTTATTATCGCATATGCTTACATGCATTTGTATATAAGTATATGCTTATATACTTATATACAAAGGCGAATAATGTCCCCCAGACGTGACTTTGATACTGTAGGAGAAAAGTATTTTTTAATTCATTTATTTATTCTACTCTTACTGCCTAGGTCAGAAGTATCATAGAGAGTTCCAGAAGTGTTGAATTGCAATTTACCGCGTGGGGGGGGGGGGGGGGGGGGGGGGAGCTTGACACCGCTTCCCGCCCCCATGAGCCTTACAAGCCCCCCCCCACACCTTAAAGGCTAGGTCCGACTTCGGTGACTAGGTCAGTGGCACTTATGCGTCGAGCCCTGGAAACAGCTTCCGCAGCCGTAGTAAGCGAGGATAGTGATTGAAAGCATGATAGTTTTTGAAGGTTTGTACAAGAGCAACTTCCCGTTTATATTATTTACATCAGTGACTGTAGTAACTTGTTTAGCTGTTGGTTTGCGGATTAGAAAGCGCTTAGCAGAGAAGGACGTGGAAAGGTCGGAGCTCGATCAGATGGATGAGAAGAATAGTTTTATAGCTGCAAAGCAGCGATTCGAGCGCACAGTAGGTGTGTCGCCTGAATTAGCGCATGTTGATGAGTTTGAGCACCAGGTTGCCGGACATACAAAAGAAGTCCTGGCAAAGTTTAATGATAAAATATTAAAACCGCGCATCAAGTTAGATTTATTTCTACGAGAGGTTTCTTTATATGAGGAATTTGCTGATTCGGTGCACAGCGCTACATTAACACCTTATCCATTCCTTCCCAAGTACTTTGGAGGTTGTTCTTACTCTGCTAGTGCGGGATGTCCACCGATTGATTACTTGGTATTGGAAGACTTGACCCGATCCTTCTCTCGTCCGTGCGCTATGGATATCAAAATTGGTAAGCAAACATTTGAACCGAATGCTAAGCAAGATAAAAAGGCGAGAGAGCTCAAGAAGTATGTGTTTCAAGAGGAAGTCGGCTTTCGGATCACTGGATTCAAAACATATAATGCCATCACCGCGACATATAGGGAGGTCGATAAGACTTATGGGAGATCTTTACACCCTTCTGAAGTTGAAAGTGCTCTTGGATCATTTTTCATCAACGGAGGGGCTATTCGTAGTGATGTCATATCTGCTGTTGTTGTGAAGCTGGAAAAGATGCTTCGTTGGTTTAAATCACAAAATATGTATCACTTTTACTGCTCTTCTATTCTTATTGTTTATGATGGAGTCAAGGTTCCTGCGATGTCGATTGACGAATTAGTTGAGGTAAAGATGATTGATCTTGCTCATACTCTGCGCTGCGAGGCTGGTTCCCCACTGGACGTGGGCTACATCCATGGTCTTGGGAACTTGATTACTAATCTAAGGAAATTGCTTGTAGATGTCCCAAACATATCTCACCACAACAACTAACTCACTGACTGACTGACTGAGTGGAATGAGTGGGGGAGCTAGTATCGGTAGAAGTAGAAAATAGATGATGTGATGACAATCATGGTGATGATTTTGAGATGAAGAAGTAGGAAGGAATTAGTTCATATATTCGTTGGTGCCCCATTATATTGAGAAATAACTTTTTTATATAATAACATACAGTAGATTTCCAGAAAGACAGTTCAAAAATTATAAAATAAATAATCGATTCAAGTACGAAAAAATAAATTTCAATACACAAAGAAGTAAGTAGAGCATTAAAGCTGAGGCGCAGCCGCCTTTGCCTTCTTTTTCTTTGCCTTGCTCTTGAGTTCATCTTTGAGTGCCTTCCCTGTCCTCTTGTCAACCAAGCCTTGATCCTTCTTCATTATATAGATGAAGTAGGAGCTCTCGGGATCATCCATATCCAGCACTTCCCCGTCGTACTCTGGCGGTTTCGCGATGGCTTGGACGTCTACATACCACGCTGTATACCCTCTTTCGTCTAGATCATATTGCTCAAGATAGCCTATGCGATCTTCAGGTGCACCATGCGAGATGACGATAAAGGTACCCGTGTCGCGCAGGAGGCGATCCACTTCCATTATATAATTCTTAACATTGTGTACTCCAGTGTTAGTACAAAAGAGTGAATCCATTACGGCCTTATCGATGACACCCCCGTATTCAGCCCTAGGTAGATCAGTATCCATCATAGTACCCTGGTGAAAGCTTATGCCTGGTCTGTCTTTACATCTTTGTTTCATTATGGCGATAGCCACACGGGACAGGTCGACTCCAACTAGATCAGTGTATCCATCATCTGCCATATCTTCAATAAAATGAGAATTACCACATCCAGCAATCATAATCTTGACAGATTTATCGGGAAATGTCTCATTAATTACAACTTGGAACATTTCATATCCGTAATACCATTCGAAAGGCTCAGGAAACGATGTATACCGTTCATCCCAGAACTGCACTCGACCATACTGAGCGGAATCCGAATAAGTATCATCGAATTCTTCCTCGCCTACCTTCTTAGGAACCATGAGAGCGGCATTCATCTTGAAAAGGTTTGGTTTGAAAACTAAAAATTACAGCACTAATTAGGCTAAACAAACTCTAAATATAAATCTGAAGGCAATGGAAAATTTCTTCGTTAGCCTTTCGTCAATGTTTCAGAAAAATTAATCCAAACAACAATAGAATTCCAACGAAAACAGAGAGAGAATTGCGCCGGTTGGAAATCGGAAAAACTCAAGCATGGAAATAGGGAAAATTGCATCATAAAACCAAGGAACGGATTAAAACTCTCCTTTCAGTTGCGATGTTTAATTGTTTTTAATTAAGGGATTATTAATTATAATTTTATTAAACAAGAATAATTGCTTACAAGTTTTTTTTATATTTATTTAGTTGAATCCTGCGACCGCTTCAATAGGTTTTTCTTCTGCAGGAGCAGGTGCATCAGGAGCAGGTGCAGCATCAGCAGCGGCCGGTACAGGCTTTACAGGCACAGGAGCGCCCTCCATTGCCTCCCCAGTGCCTGTAAAGCCTGAAAGGTCTCTAGCGCCTGCCTTCATTAGAATCTCCACGATCTCACTGTGTTCACCTTCCTGTGCATACATACACGCAGTGAACCCATCCGTGTCCTCCGATTCCAGGTCAGCGCCTGCATTCACTAAATGACTTACACATTCCGTATGACCTCCGATACTAGCAAACAGTAGTGGGGTCCAAAGGTCGCTGTTGGCAGCATTTACATTGGCCCCTCTCGATATGAGTATGTCTACAACCTCGTGGTGACCCCACTGGGCGGCAACATGGAGAGCACCACTAAGGTCAGATGCTGTTACATTCACATCGCAGCCCTTGTTAAGCATCATCTCGACTAGGAGTTTATCGCCTGACTGCGCGCAGAGCATGAGAGTTGTCAACCCATTGTTGTCCGCCTGGTTGATATTGAGGCCTGCGCCCACTATCCAGTCAAAGAACCATTCTATCATCATGTGGTGCAAAGCCTCTCTAGCAGCATAGTGACCATCTTCCTTGTGGATTTCAGTCGCTTTATCAATCACCGCCACATCTTCATTATGCTTCTCATCTACTTCTGCAATTGCGGCCTCGTGAAGAACCCCTTGTTTCTTAAGAGCTTCGAGACGTTGCTGTCTCTTCTTAATCAAACGATCCTTCAGCCTTTTCGCTTCCGACTCCTTCTTGGCTGCCATCACGCTCGTCAATTTATTCATTTCCGCATTTTGCTGATCTTCTATAGCTCTCATTTTGGCTTTCATGTTCACCGATTGGGCTCTTCCACCCATGGAGGGACCAGCAGCAGCACCAGCATTGTTTTGAAGATTATTCAGTTTCGAGAATTCTTCATACATATTGTGTTGGACATTTTCATTGTTCAGACCAATACCTGCTAGAAAACTCGTGAATTCAGGCTCAGAGCCAAGATTTGTTTTCAAGGTTGCACCGTCGACATTGTTACTCTTGAAAAGTTCTACGTGTTCACCGTAGGCTCCATTGTTGATCTGACTCACTGCGTCTGCAATGGTAGAACTAGTCATAGTCTCATAATTCGCGCTACTTGCTCCAGAACCCATCCTTGCTTTGGTGAAGGGGAGTGATTGAAGTGAGGAATTAAACGGAGGAGGACCCGGTAATGAGCCAAAAACGAGTCCCAACCTTCGATTTAAAATGGGGAAAAAGCAGTTTAATCGCGAGCTTTTCTCCTCAGGCATAGAGGTTGACGAGTTTAGACAAGATGGAGATGACGAAGGATGTTTTGAAGAAGCAGTGCAAGAATGATGGCTTGTACTCGACTGCTCATTTGAATGACAAAATCTATCTCCATTACAAAGGTTTTCGAAGGGTGGAGAATTTGGATGAATATACTGGTTTAAAATGCATTTGGCTTGAAGGTAATGGTCTTGATAAAATTGAAGGCCTAGAGAAGCTAGTGAATTTGAAAACAGTTTATTTACATGAGAATTTGATTGGTAAAATGGAAGGTTTAGAGACCCTTGTGGAGCTAGATACGCTGAACCTTTCGAAGAACTATATCTCATGCGTTAGTGGTTTAGATACTTGCAAGAAGCTTACTAATCTAAATCTATCGAGTTGTGCCTTGAAAACTGCAGAAGATATTGAACATGTTTTGCAGGTTCCAAGTTTACAAACGCTGGATATTCAACATAATAAAATCGACGATCCTCGTGTTGTTGAAATCCTAGAACAACTCCCAGACCTTCGTGTCGTTTATCTACAAGGCAATCCAGTTGTGAAGAAGATCCCTCACTACAGAAAGACCTTGATCTTTAAGCTGAAGAACCTTAAATATCTTGACGACCGGCCTGTATTCGATGAAGAGAAGAGGAGGACTATTGCCTGGTACACCGCCTTCCTAGAAGGGGGTGTCTCTGCGGCGCAAGTTGCTGAGCGTGCTGAACTTGACGCAATTCGAGACGAGAAGGCGGCAATAGATGAGAGGAATTTCAGGGCTATGGAAGAGATGATGCGTACTGGCTTGGAGATCCGCAAGAAGAACGAAGCGGCTGCGGCTGCTGCTGCTGCCGCGGAGGCGGAAAAAACAGGCTTACCTATTCCACCTTCTGGTGCTCCGGTTAATGTGTTTACTGGTGAAAAGATCTTGGATGTCCCTGAGAGTGAATCGGTGAAGAATGCCCGCGAAGCTCGTTTGGCAAGTATAATGAGTAGTGGTGGTCAGGGTGGTGCTGATGCTGATGCTCCTCCTCCTCTCCCTCCTGTGGAAGATTCTGACGCGCAACAGGTTAGTGCTGGTACTGGTGCTGCTGATATGCCACCTGTCCCACCTTGTGCTCATCTTGATGCAGCTAGAGAGAAAGAGGAGCGCGATGCTGCCATGAGGGAGCTCAAGCTCGCAGCCATTGCGGATGAAGAAGGGGCAGTAGATGATCAAAAGGTTTCCCCTACTCCGAAAGCTTCCAGTGTTGATTTGTGTGAGCTTGATTAAGTATGTGTGCGTGCTACGAGCACCAGTCCATAAATGCTTTGTGTTTTAAGCTATAACCTATTTCCAGAACGTTGTATACACAATACTAGCCGATACTCTCTATCTGCCTTACGTACATGAATTATTAATAATTGAATCTGAAACAACGATGACTTGTTATCCCATTTTACACTTTTCCTTTACAGTGGTACTCCGATGCTGCTGTACAGAATAAAACAAAATTTTAATGATGATCTTTATACTTTTAGTACAGTAAGCATTAATAAATTCGTTTGATTGACAGAAACATAATATTTATACACACCAAACTTTAAAGCTTAATTAAAAGCATTTCATACTCCGAAATACTTTGTATTGTTTTATTATACGGGTATTTATTTTAATTAATATCATTGAAAAGTCGTAGTTCTGTATGTAGTTCTGTATCTATTTATGGTCTAATTATTTGGTTTTATCCTCCATTGAAAGAAGGCTGTCATTGTGGACTGATGGTTTACATAGACACAGGCACGCTCGAACGTATTAAATAAATACTTCGAATAATTGAACATCACGATATTTTCGATTGGTTAGATATGATGACGATGTTGATAAGAATGAACGGTCCATTTAAAGAAGTGTCACTATGGTATAAGTTCAAACCACAGTGGATCTGAGAACAGGGGCAGGTACGGATGTGCCATTGCCGTGCGCTGAACCTGTGGCCGCAAGCAGCTCAGCACTGGGGGCTCTGATAGTACCAGGTCTCTCCTCTGCAGCTGTCTTTGCATCCTCCAACTGCTTGGCGCAAAAGAATGGGCGAATTCCGTAGTAAACAAGCCAAGCAGCATGGCCAACGCCGACACTGTCAAAGGCCAAGCTGAGCTTTACCACAGCCAAAGCACCTGGCAGGTTCAAGAAACGGAGAGGATATTGAGCAGCAAGGAGCTCTGGCATGAGTTGGCCAAAGGAGAGCACAACAAAGACACCAACAAGGCCAGATCTGATTAGAATCCAGAACAAGACATCATTCATGGAGTCGTTTGGCCATTCTGGGAAGGTTGAGCACTGGGCAATCATAAAACAAACTAATACGGTGAAGAACTGACGACCAATGATGAAACGCTTGACGTTATTGGGTTGGTTGACTAGGTCGTGGAGTGCATATGCCTGAGGGAATGCCTCCTTAAATGACTCCTTGTCCCAGTACTGAGTGGTCACCACAGCGATCATAAGGCCTTCGAGGTAGAATAGAAGAATCATGGTAACGATGAATATGACATAGGTAGCAGGAACGGGGGCGGGGAGGATGTAGTGACCCTCGCCTATGCCAATCAAAGTAACGAATAAAGCAGAAACGGTGACAATTGTAGACCAACCATAGCGAAAGATGTCCCATGCGGTCAGTTGGGGCGACGACGGCTCCTCGGAGTCATCAGTATCGTTTCCACTTTTGTGCGCGACGAGGTTAGTCTCAGAATCAATAGTCTTTTGTGCCTCAATGACACTGCCACAGAAGAACATGGAGCTTCCCTTGTAGAGCAAGTGGGAGAAGTGACAGATACCAATATATTCAGCAAAGAGCCCAAGTTGAGTAACTGAGTAGCAACCCCACTTGTTCATGAATGGCATAGTAAACTCCTCGCAGAAGAGCTGACTGATGAGCTGGCCGTAGGTTAGTACAAGAGCTACACCAGGTAAGCCAGTCTCTACGAGTCCAACTACCATAGCATGAGGCATACCAGCGAAATTCTCGGGCATATCAGGAAAGACAGTGATTTGAGCGATGAGGAAAACGACGAAGATGACGAAGAATTGACGCCCAACTAAGAACTTGCGGACTTTCTCGGGGGTATTCACTAGTTGCTGAGTCCTGATAAGGTTAGGGTAGGTGTCTGCTTGAGCGCTGAGATCCCATTTCTCGATGGCGACACATCCGTAGTGTAGTGCTTCTACATATGCCAACAGCAGAAGGGCGCCAAATAAGAGAAAGAAATTGAGAGCAGGATGAGACTTCATCACACAGTAGGAGTTAGCAACCCCCACGAAGGCAACTAGCACGAGTGCATTCACCACAATGGTACTGCAAATGTACCTCACATATTCACACCATGGGAGATCCTCCTTAGGCACCACTGCAGACGAATCCTTTGAACCAGACATTATCTATCACTCACAACTTACTTATGCAACGCTTTGAATCACTTCTTAAGCTTTTCCAAAACTAGTTGAAAGCTTAATTTGTGTCAGATTTTCAAGAGTCCATTCTTTACACGACACCTACACTTTCTC
>JACKZZ010023617.1_pt1 | contig 20607 bp, 10 predicted proteins | sample 8027871 | NCBI WGS metagenome assembly JACKZZ01 (sample SAMN15724774, study PRJNA655200) | protist metagenome | isolation source: fluorescence activated cell sorting (FACS) single amplified genomes of... | place: USA: West Boothbay Harbor, Gulf of Maine | collected 2000-07-19
TATATCATATATTTAAGTACAATAATTAGTAGTCTAAATTAGATAGTACTTTTTTTTTCATATTACCACTTGTGGTACTACAAGCCAGCAAGCGAGCTCAGCTCAGCTCACAGCTCTGCACCATGCATGTCAAGCGAACAAAGACAATAATAAATATTTCAAATAATTTCAATAATAAATAGCAAGACAAGAGGAATTTAAATTAATTGAATTAGAAGAAGAAGAAGAAGAAAGAAAATTATGAAACAATGTTCCTTGTGAAGTGGAAGGATCGCCCATTCAAAGATGCCACGTGGGAAAAAGAAAAAGATATCAATAACGATTTAAAAATAGGACAATTTCGAATATTTCAAGCTCCGCCAACTAAATCTAATTACAAAACTGCATTGCAAAAAGCAAAGAAAAAAGCGAAATTAAAAAAACAGAAAGAGAGAGAACGTAGGCGAAAACTGCAAGAATTAAAACTTCCACGTTGGATCATTGATGTGCCAAAAAATGTCGAGCTGGATACGGCTATTTCGTTAAGCCGTATGATCGATGAATTATGCGTAATAGATAAGTTACCAGACGGGTGGGAAATCATTAAAGGTGATACGTACGAGGCAAATGGTTTGAAATATATTCAAAATAAAAGCGATACATCTACAAAACGACCTATGTATTATTGCGATACAGCATTACAAAATCCCGACGAATATTTCTCAGAGGAAGAGGAGATTGACTCTGACGAAGATAGCGCGATCCGAGTAGACAACGATGTTTCCGATGTAGCAGCAACTATGTTGCGGCGTTTTGTACCGTATAAAAAATCACCTGTATATAAAAATGGATTGCGATTGAGAGATTATCAAGTTCTTGGGGTTAACTGGATGTTAAAAAATTGGTATTCACAACGAGGTGGTATCCTCGCAGATGAGATGGGCTTGGGTAAGACATGTCAAGTAGTGTGTATGTTAGAGCATATACGTGCGGTAGAACAAATCCGAGGCCCATTTTTAATTGTTGTTCCACTCTCAACTATTGGACACTGGAAACGGGAGATCGAGAGCTGGACGGATATGAACTGTTGCGTTTATTATGATCAGGGTGGTGGCGAAAAAGGCAGAGAAATTATACGGAAATACGAATGGCGTTACGATAATAACGCCACCTTAAAAAATAGTCGCAGTATTTCAAAATTTAATATATTATTGACTACGTATGAAACATGTTCAAGAGATTTAGAGTATTTAGGTACATTCACATTTCAATGTATGATTGTTGATGAAGGGCATCGGTTAAAAAACCACAATTCGAAATTAGCAATGCAATTGCGATTTCCATATATAAGAGCAGATTATAGATTGCTACTAACAGGAACTCCAATTCAAAACAATTTAAAAGAATTGTGGGCATTGTTAAATTTTGTACATCCTAGAAATTTTAAATCACTTGATGATTTTTTGGAAAAATTTGGTAACATTCAAGGTGCAGCCCAAGTTGGTGCTTTGCGTAAAGTAATGGGACCGTACATTCTACGTCGTTTAAAGCACGAAGTAGAAACTGCGATCCCACCACGGCAAGAGACCATAATTGATGTCGAATTGACGACTTTGCAGAAGCAGTACTACAGGGCCATTTTTGATAAAAATCGCGAATTTTTATACCATGGGTGCCACGGCAATGTTCCAGCACTTCTAAATGTTGACATGCAATTGAGAAAATGTTGCAACCATCCTTTTTTAATTGATGGCGTTGAAGAACGTGAAGAGGAACGCATTCGAGATGCTGTGGAGCATGGAGTAACAATGACTCAACTTAGTAAAATAGATGATGAAGAAGCATTGGCATTAGCACAAGCACGCCTTGCTGGCCTTTTAGAAGAGGAGGATGGTGGCGAAAAGAAAGATGGCGACGGGGATCCCCCTGAAAGCACGAAACGGTACGAAACGGAAACTACAACAGAGACTATCTTAGTCAAAAAGAAACGTGCCAAAGTTGACCTTCAATATACCGTTGAACACATCGACCCAGAGTTTTACGAAACGTATGAGGGCGATTGGTGCCGTTACTGTGGTGCCAGGGAAGCATCTGCGTTTAATCGTGGTCCATGGGGTTCCCGAATGTTATGTACAACTCATTACGTGCATTGGTTTACTAAAAAATCTTTAAGTTTTGCGGATTATCCAATAGCTCCGACACAACCAATTAATCCAGCTGTGAATACAGAATTTAAATGGAAAGCATATTTAGAAGCGAAAGACAAAAGGGAAGAAGACCAATATGAGGAGCGCACAATCACTGTTGTTCATCGCCGAAAACGGACTAACAAATCGAGTTTCATTGAAATGCCTGGCTGTGAAATTGTCATACGTAAACTTGCCGATCGTGATATTGCATTTCCTTTTCTTGAACCAGTCGATTTTGACCAAGTCCCATCGTATAGAAAAGTCATACGACGGCCAATGGATTTATCAACGGTTTGGAGAAAATTGAAAGGCCTTGCAGCAGAAGATCAACATTATTTTGGAAATCACAAAAAGTTTGCTCGGGATATGCGATTAATTTTCCGAAATTGCTTACAATTTAATGAAGAGGGTTCTGAAATCTCTAATCATGCGGAGACTCTTTTAGACGAATTTGAAGAGTTATATTCGGTATGGGTGGAGCACACTTCCATTAGAAACTTTGACGCGATAATAAAGAAATTGCCAATTTTGCCTGTAGAATGGATAGACGAGCACGATGATAAACCAAAAAAAATAGGCACGGATGGTACGTCATCATCATCACAACCTGCTACTGCAAATAACGATAAAGATATGACTGCTTTGGCCCGACTTAAAAAACGACAGCAAAAATTACGCTCGCGTTTACATCGTATAGATAATTTAAACCGCCAGATCATGAATCACCCAGATATAAACCCTACATATGCACAGCAAGATGAAATGGCAAAGCGTGCCGAGTATGCACATGAACTAAAAAACGTTGAAGCTCGATTAGAAAAAATGCAAGAGGAGTACGATGAAAACGTTTGGAGAGCAAAATTGCAACGCATGGTTGATTGTTGTGGGAAGATGGTATTTGTTGATAAGCTCTTACCAAAATTAAGAAGAGAAGGACATAAAGTTTTAATATTTTCACAATTTAAAATTATGCTAGATATTATGGGAAATTATTTGGATGGCCGTGGTTACAAGCATGAACGCTTAGATGGTAGTGTTCATGGACGCGAACGACAAACATCAATTGATAGATTTAATAAGAATCCAGATATATTTGCCTTTTTGTTATCAACACGTGCTGGTGGCGTTGGAATCAACTTAACGGCAGCAGATACAGTAATCATTTATGATAGTGATTGGAACCCGCAAAACGACCTTCAAGCATTAGCTCGGTGCCACCGAATTGGCCAAAAAAGAGAAGTAACAGTATATCGTTTAATTACAAGACGTTCTTACGAAGCACAGATGTTCCATAAAGCAAGCATTAAGTTGGGTCTTGAACGTGCTGTAATGAGTGGAACGTCTCATGGAGATTCAAGTGTATTTACAAATGTCGATGACAACGGTGGCTCTGTACTACCATTAGTAAATAAGAAGGAAGATGCAAAGGAATTAGAGCGTTTGTTACGCGAAGGTGCATTTGCCATGATGGATAATAAAGATAGCAAAGAATTTACTGAAAGTACGATTGATCATATTTTGCAAACACGCTCGCGCGATGTTACGTACAAGGATGGTGAAGGACAAGGGTTTTCATCTGGTAATACTGGGACAGAAAAAATGTCATTTACGTCTGCAGAGGCTGATACAAATATTGATGTTGATGATCCAGACTTTTGGAATTTAGTGATGCCTGGCATTCGAAGTGCACGTGAACTTCGTGGTCGTTTGAACGATGGCTCAGCGTTGGCATCAGAGGAGAAAAAAGTTGAATTCATAGGTCATTTACGAGAGCTTGTAGACGAGCTGTTACAAGCCAAACAAAATGGGGATGACGTTAGTCCCTCTGAATGGGAAACTTGTAAAAAAATTGCGTTACAAGTATCATGTATGAAATCGAGTTTCGCGGAGCATGATGTTGAAGCAGCAACGTTTTGGCTCAAAAGTATGGAAGGGAGTCGATCGCGTAGGGCAGCAAATCGATTAGGTAATAACGCTGCAAAGAACAAGAAAAATAATGACAGCGATAGCGATGATGATGATCTATGGAACGCATCTAAAAGACGAAAACGAGGACGTGGGCGCCCACCCGTTGTCAAACCGGCAAAGGAAAACGGCCCAAAGAATATAAAATTATTCCAAGACTTTTGTGCCTTGTGCCAAGACGGTGGCCAACTGTTATGCTGTGATGGTACATGTTTACGTGCGTTCCATTCGGAATGTGTCGGATTGAAAGAATTACCCGAAGGGGACTCTTGGCTATGCCCAGATTGTACTAATAAACAACACGTTTGCTTGGCTTGCGGTCAAGTTGGCCGTGATGCAGACGTGCGTACTTTGAAGGGAATACCAGACAAATCGGCGGTTTTTGTTTGTTGTAGCCCACGTTGCGGGCGTTATTATCATCTAGATTGTCTCAAAAAAATGAATGACGTAGTTGCGTGGAGAGGTAGGGAGTTTATGTCAGCATTTACTTGTCCACAACATCGGTGCAAGGTATGTAAAGTAAAAACTGGAAATGCGCAATTGTTTCGTTGTACCAGCTGCCCTGACGCATACCACAGAACCTGTATTGACAAGAAAAGATGCTTAAGGCTTAATAACTCCAGTATAACATGCCAAAAACATTTCGATGGCACCAGAACATTTGAATGGGATAAGCGTAAGAGTATTCACAGGGATAAAAAACCCCGAAAGGGTCGTGCTCGCAAAAAACGAGATCTTAATGGCCCAATCAGAAAATCCAATCGTGCAAATAAAGGCCCTAAAAATGGATATAAAGAGTTAGACCCGAGTGACGTTGATGAAGAAGAGTCTTCGTCTGAGGAACAAAGTTCATCTGAAGAGAGTAGTTCGGAAGAAGAATCAGAAGAAGAAGACGAGCCTGAAAAAAAGCGGCCAAAGAAGAATGAGCCTAAACCGGATGAATTAGATACAACTAAAAATATTTGGACACTTACTCAAAGATCGTCGCGAACTGCGTCTAAAGAAGTACTAAAATGCGAGTTTTGCAATGGCCCCCACAGCCTAGATGGTTTGCCCGGTCCATTCCTGGATCATCCATTCGTTATGAAAAAAGAAAAAGCATCTGGTAAGATTTTAGAAGCTGCGTGGGTACATCGTGCATGTGCTGACTTATCACCACAAGTCTTCGTAAACGATAAAGGCGAATACTGCAAAGTTGCGGAAGAAGTAAAGCGTGGAAGAAAAATTAAATGCTTCATGCCAAATTGTAAACAACCTGGTGCTACAATTGGCTGCCTAGTTAGTAAATGTAAAAACAGTGTTCATGTTTCCTGTGCTGTAGAATGTGGGTGGAAATTTGGTGCTGGTACATCGGCATTTCTTTGCCCGAACCATCGCCCAATACAAATGGAAAAAAAGCGTGAAGAAGCATTTTACAAAAAAATTCGTGAAAAAGAGGAGGCGGAGGAAGAAAAAAAAAGAAAACGGGAGGCGATGATTGCTGCAAAGAAAAAAAAAGTCGAAGAAGAACGCTTGGAAAGCGAGCGTAAGAGTAAGAGACGCTCGTCCCGTGCTAGAAGCCAACCGATTACTTACACGGACGTTGTACCGCAAGCAACGATTGCGAAAAAGAAAGGAAAGGAAAAGAAAAAAGAAATACCATTGCCACCAAAAGAAGCTACATACTGCCTATGCCACTTACCTGTTGGTGAAGATAAAGGCTCATTTTGGCTTGGGTGTGAAACTTGCGAAAATTGGTTTCATCCAAAGTGTGTTGGATTGCCTACAGCATTTGCGAAGCGTGTAGCAAAAGATGGTGATTGGAATTGTCCTGAATGTGCTGAGGAAATTGGTATGTATGGATTAAAAGCTATGAAAGTTGTAGAACCAACAAATGCATCGACAACAAATGCATCGACAACAACGGCAGATACTGCAAACAATGTTTTCCATCATTCACCTAAAAAATGTAGTATGTAAATAACATTGTTGAGAATTATTTACATCTCTTTATGTGCGCGATAATTTGATATCTTAATACGCGTTGTATATTTATACCAATTTAAGTTTACTTAAAGCAATTTTATTTAAATATGGTATGTACGCTTACGTAAAAAAGATTACTGCATAAATCAAAAATAAGATATGAATTTTTAATATAAATTAAAAATTAATGCCAAATAACTTGTTATAAAAATCAATTTATCATTAATAAAAATCTTTTAAAAAAATTACGAGTCGTATATATACATATATGTACACTCTCGTAATATGATCAATAATATATGATACTCTCGTAAAATGATATCTTTTCAATCCCTGATATGCTACTTACATGCGGATGGACGATTCAAAGGACTTAAAATATCTTGAATGTAATGGTTGGATTCCATATTCCACAATCGCGGCTGCTCAAAGGTATCCCAGGTCCAAAATAGCCAGCCAGAGAAACTGAACGTCTTGCATGATTCAATTTGTTGATTTTTCATTGATATTGCAGCATCTCTTGGTGTGGGAAAGACGCTAGGATTTGTTCGAAAAGCACCAAATTCACCCATCACCACACAGTTTCTGGTAAAGTCTATAGATTCCCATTCAACTGATTTCAAATCTTCTGACATTACCCATTCTGGAGTATGATAAACATGAACATCTAATAAATCAAGTTTTGATTCGTCAGACAATAAAACAGTTGGTAAAAACGGAAATCTATTATCGGTTCGATTATGTTTCATTTTATTTGCCAATGGTAAAAGACCATAATTTCTATTTACAGTTTTACCTACAGCAAAAAAAGTAAATACTCCAATGGTAATCAAGACGTTCTCATATTTCTTTCCTACATAGCTTTTTATTGTATTTACATAATTCAATGAATTTTCATTTGCACACATTTGTCTTGATATTGGATTCGACATGTCATATGTTTTATTGTTACTAGAAGTTGTCACGTTCATTGACATTGATGAAAACGGTTTGAAGTCAGTTGAATAAAATGCTTCATTGGTGATGCTAATCCAAGCAATTGTACTTAAAATTTTCACACCAACACGATCTTTCAAACCATCTAAAAACAATTTTACATACTGTGCCTTTGCATTTACACAATCCTGACTCATGTATTGCAAATTCGGAAATTCTATATCTGTTGCTTGTGCAGTATTACATTTTGCAAAAAAATAGTTATTTTGGGGAAATACATCAAGGGTTGGAACAACATAAATACCGTATTTTGAGCTAATCTTAATAAAATCTGCGACATTGTCTAAATATTTTACACTTAAAGGAGCATTATCTGTTCCATTGCCATTAATTCCATCAAACCTTGTTGTACTACCTGTGTCGATAAATACTCGAACAATATTGTACTTTAAGGACTGCAATTTTTGAAACACCTTTTGAGTGTCGGTTCTATTTCCTTCATAAAATTTTGGAGAAAATGTAGAGTGATAGACTGGCGAAGGAGGTGTTTGTGATCCTTGTGAGGCATTCAGTCTCACATAATTGACACCACGCGGAGTAAAAATTTCATTTTCTGCTGTGTATAATTTACCGTTTCTACTGCTTATTGCTGGCAAATACGTATAATAACTGCTGTCATTAATAACATATGTTCCAGTAGCCGGAAACACATACCTAAGCAAGTTCAATACTGCTATGAATATGAGTAGCCGCATTATTTTATGATGAAAAAAGTTTTTTTAGAAATCCCAGCATTCGTCTTTTTCTTTTTACCACGGTTTTGGTGGGCGCGAATGGAGTAAATATCTCATGATTTAGATTTACTCCTATTACCTCATCGGGAAAACAAGAAAAACATAAGTACAATTTGAGTATACTAAAAAATTACACTTTTGATACTTAAAATTTAAAATATTATTTTATTTTTATTTATTTATTATTATTTTATATTATATTTCTAGCTGTTACTAATTTGAACTCCGGAACAAGTTCTTACCTGTACTACTATTCTTACACAGGGAAAAATTCTTCAAATCGTTCATACTTTAGTGCCTGCTGTGTCTATGCTAAAAAATAACACTGCACAGTATTGAAATTTGTGTCTTGACCGCCGCAGGTGCTGGGCGGACGCGAGATTTTTTTATTTTTTTTTAAAATATTATTTGAATTAGAATAATTAATTTTTTTTTTTAAACTAAAAATTCATTTGTAACACAAAGCACACGTTTGAACGCTATTTTTATATGTCGCACCAAGGTTTGGCTTTTAGAGATATAAACATTAAACTTATACAGGGCATTTCTTTAATAATTATACTCTTGAAATAATCTATGGTTGGAAACGTTTTAATTCCCAGTTTTTTTTATTTTGTAAACTAAAGCTAATTTACGTATTTTGTACATCGCCACCAGGAATAGCTTTGTGCAAGATTATATTGAGGGGTAATTATTTGAAAAATTACAAAAAAACAAAATTAGTTTTTAACCGCGTCTGACAGGACCTGCTTCATTTTTGTTAATTATACAAAGCGAACAAATTGACATAGGTCTTGTCAGACGCGGTTAATAACTTTTTCTGTAATGCGATGATTAGGATAACAATAAATCATGGAAATTTGCAAGAACAGTAAAACAATAATATTTTACTAGAATGAACAATGGTGGTGGTAGTGTTGTTAATAGCAATGAACATAGTTCTGCTTGCCCTAATCCACAAAATAGATTGAATCGTCTTTTTTATGACATTATCAAAGTATTACAACCAATAATTAATAGAAATAGCAATTAGAAATACTTGATTTACTCATTAGATTCAAAAATTAAGACATTGATATCAAGTGTTGAACATAGTTTTTATCTTTGCCTCGTCAACAAGGAAATTAATAGTATTTTTATTTTCCCTGAATCAGCTGTGAAACAAAAGCCATGATAACGTCGACCGAACCAACGAAGAAGTTGAAAGAAAAAAATAACAGAAATGAAGTAGCTGACGGAACGGGTAAATTTGTGCTGTACGTGCTGGTGCAAAAGCCTTCATGTTTTCCCCCAATAGATATAGAAATCAGCTGAAAAGATAAAACACCAGGCAACTCTACCTACAGTGACAACGAATAACTGATCGTCGCCATGGGTGATATGAAGAAAGCGACAGCACTGCTAAATGATTGCATAAGAAGAGTGTTGTCATTTGCAATACACATGAATGTCTATAACATTTTTAATTTATATTTAAAAGTCATTATTCGTTAAAAATATTGTTTGCGTATCTTTTTATGATTGTCAAGGAATTTCGATTTGAAGAAAAAAGTTTTAAAAAATTTTTGTTTGCTCTTCTCGTATATTTTTAAGGTTTTCGGGGGTAGCATCGTTTTTGATCATTTCATATAATTATACGTGTTATATTTTTTAGCATAGACACAGCAGCTGTAAAAGTATGAACGATTTGAAGAAATTTTCCCTGTGTATGAACTATACTATTACAACAATAATAAAATAAAAAGCAATATTAACAATTAATATATTATTATTATTATTATTATTATTATTATTATTATATAAAAATTGAAATACAGAGTTACATAATAGTTAGTAGTACTTCTTCTTGTTGTTGTAGATAATTACTATTGATGAAATAAATAATTACGCAGCACATGTACATGCAAACTGTATATACATAATGTGTGTATGCATATATTATTTAATACGAAATAATTTAGACTGCCATTCATACATTGCAACAGTGATCGTAAAACATATAAATATATCTGGAGAGCAATATGAAATTTACAACTCCAAATAATTGTAGGAAACGAGTTAAGCAGCAAGTTTTGAAGTCAAATGTATATACGAATAAAAATAAATTTGTAAACCAAGGTAATGGTGCATACTCCTTTTTGAGGTATACCACAGTGAAAATTAATAAAAAGGCCTTCTTGAAAAAGCGAAAAGCAATAAGAGTAGTACCATATGATACCAGAATAGCATCTCCACCAAAACGTAGACGAAAACGTTCCTTTAATGTTGATACTACTGATAGTGGTAACGACTATTGTAAAATAAACCACGCAACAACAGTAAAGCCGTCTGCACCGCCTATGGTAAAAGTGCACCGGAAGAATGAAAAATTCCACCCTTTATTAAATATGTTTAAACATGCATTGGACAAAGAAATGCTCTTATTGAAAAAACAAACAAACAATGCGGTAATTAGAATAGCCAACCGATTGTCAGCTGTCCAGCGCAAATATGCATTTTTGATTAATAGCCACCGAAGTAAAAGAAGAAGAAGAATGCCAACTCAAAAACCAATACTGATAATGGGGAAAGTTGTTCGCAGGGGTCGGTAGTAGATAAAAAAAACACACCCAGAAAATTTAATTTTAAAAAGGGTGTATAATAATTGCAAAATTTCTTGTATATCATACTAAAAGTATACTCTAATGTATATATGATACCTGGGCACTCGTCATAAAAACGTTAAAAAAAGTTTTAAATAAACACCCGTGTTGTTTTGAACTAACTTTATGTCATTTGTTATATGATATCATAATAAACAATTTTTAGATGAGAGCGTATACATAAAAAAAACAAACAGGGAATAATTTTACTTGTAAACATTCAAAATATATTTTAATTATTAAACTAATAAAAAATATAATATCGTATGTTTTTTTTTTTTAAGAATATATTTTTTATTAAATAAATGAGTAAGAATTAATTATATGTACGCGTATATCATTTATATGATAAAAAATATATTTTTATACATGCCACAAGGTTATTTATAAATTTTTTTAAAAAGAGGTTTGCAATCTCCGCGTGCATATTTTTAAGTTTGTTAGTCCCACATACAAAGTATATATATATCATTTACTCATCATCCTTAGTCAATGTTGTCCTGGTATATGTTGTAGCTACATTCTCATCTTTTACACTTTTAGCCTTCGCACCATCAATATCTTTCAAACTTAATTTCGCTGAGCCTCTTGCGTTTGCTTGTGGCTGCGATGGATCGGGTGCCCAACCTATCATATATATAATTTGAAATGTGGCCGGAATTCCCCCCTCTAACACGTCATCGTCATTGCCATAAAGTGCTTGGTATGCAGCAGTTGCTGCCAAAAATGTGTCACGACTTACATTTAAGCGCCGTGAAATAGATGCATTATTTTCACCCATACCTTGTAAATGCTCCATCAATGATAATGCATTTGGGTATTCAATTTTCAACAGATCTGTATCAATAGTTGGTATAGCAAATCCCGCAGCTTGCATTAATTGACCAATATCACCGACGTGGGCCATCGGAGAAATATGACTAGATACACCACCCTCACGTTCTTGCTCTGCTAATAACAATGAGCTACGTAGTTCTTTCAAGGTTTCTCCACCAAACATTGCACCAAGAAAAGCACCATCTGGCTTTAAACATCTGTTAAATTCTTTCATAACACCAGGCAAATTATTAACCCAATGTAAACTTAACGACGATGTTATTAAATCAAACGAATTATCCTCGAATGGCAACTTAACTTCTTCATCAAATTGCATGAATTCTGTATCTATATTGTTACTATTACTATTATCACCGATAGGACTGCTTGGTGCATTACTTGTGGAATCGAAACAGCGCATTTCACCTTTCTTTAACATTCCCATAGATATATCACTTTGCGTAATTCTTTCAACATTACATATATTGTTGGCTTGGAACGCCCGATAGATGCTGCCTGTCCCAGAACCAACGTCTAGTACATTTGTAAAACCACGATTAACATAATCAAGTCGTGATATTAATCTACCAGCAACTTCATCTCGTAGATATTCAAAATCGCGTTGTTCCATCACTTCCTCCTCTGCATCACTAAAATCAAACCGAGCGTTTGCGGCTGCGTCTCGTTGCAACATTTTGTGTTGACGGTTAAACACTTGCTGTACCACAGCAGCAGAAGATGATGTAAATGCTCTTTTTTGATTTCCAAACTCCTTTTTCTCCGCAAGTTTACGCGCAGCTCGAGTGCCCTTTAATGATGCAACAAATTTTTCGTTCATAGTAATATCACCTACCTTTGAACGGTCCACAAAACCAACTTTAACAGGCAATTTTTTCCCAGCTTTTAACAAAGCTTCTTTCGATACCATATCAGAGGCACCATCAATTTCAAACATGATGGTTCCAGGTTTTACTGGTGCAATATAATGACTGACTGCACCTTTTCCTTTACCCATACGAACTTCCACAGGCTTGCTAGTTACGGGAATATGAGGGAATATACGTATCCATACACGCCCAACTTTTTTTAACTGTCTAGTTAAAGTACGCCTAGTAGCTTCAATTTGTTTTGCAGTAATATGTGCACCTTCTAACGCTACCATCCCATACGCCCCAAAACGCACTTTATTTGCTTTATATTCAAATGATTTAATGTAGTATTTTTTCCATTTCCGAAACTTTGTTTGCCTCGGTCGCATTAATGCCATGTTGGACAATTATTATTATTATTATAATGGTTGTTGAAACAACTACCTAGGATGGTATTATATTGTTGTTGGAATAATGAAACAAAATAAAAATGATCTATCTATCTATCTATCTATCTATCCCAATGAAAGACAAACAAATATCTACTCTACGCTATTCGATGAATCTCAATCAAAGTGTCGTGAATATATCGTTATATATATATCTTTACGTATAAAACGCTTGTCTTGCAGCAAGATACACGAAGCTCCGCAACCACAATCCACTGCAGCCAACAACAACCGTCACGCAGATACCATAGTAATGCATAGTAATTGTAATGCTGGTGCTGCTGCTTCTTATTATAATAATAAATAACTATAAAAATTAATTTTTCTTGTTTTTAGTCGTATTATAATTGTAAAAATGATTTTCGTTGGAATAATCTATGTTCTATCATCTATTAATTATGGGCCATCCAACAGGCCATAATAATACTACAATATAAATACATTTATTACAATACGAGTACGTAATCCCTTAAATTCTGTTATTTAACCTTAATTACGGGAAAAAAAAAAATTCTATTCTCAACAGTGAAATTCCGGTCAACTATAGAGGGCAATGTCGATAGTGCTTCCTGTTATTTCTAGCACAGAGGTGTCTCTATCCAATCATCAGTATTATATACTAAAGTGCCATATACAAACCACCTCTACGCGTATGTAACACTATAAATTTAATATTGTAATAGATGATTTCAAAAAAAACAAATATATACAGAGGCGTCACATAAAATATGACATCAATTAATCACCAGCAACTAACTCATCACATTCACAAAATATTATTTTATTATAAATATTATAATAAATATTTTACGTTCGTAATAGCTTTTAACTAACTTACTCCCAAATCTTGCAAATATAGAGGTATATTCGCTCTACAAAACAATATGTATACGTGCACTGACAATTCACTAGACAGAGTGTAAGAGTGTGAGAGCGGAATAGTGTGTCACTAAATCCCAAAAAATAGGAACTACCTATATATCTAATATCTATATATGACTTTAATGTTTTGTTTGTGCGTTTCATTTCTTGTTGCGTATTTTTTTCGTTTCTTATATCGGCTATAATATGTTACAGTACGTAAGCATTATTTTCATCACCGCACATGTGTTCATCGGTAAACCAACCATACTAGACTGTGTCAATGGCACACAGAAAAATAAAAAATTACCAATGGTTTGTTTTACTTTTCCATTGCTTGATATCTTTTCTTTGTGTGTACAATTTCATCTTCGATTCATTTTTGGTAACATCTATATCTAAATGTATCCATTGCTTCCGTTCCATTCGCGCAGCTTCCTCCCGTTTGCGATGTTCTACTAATCTAGGATGGTCTGCAAATGTTTTACTAACACGATCACCTGGTGGTGAATGTGGAGTTTCTATTTGAAACCAAGTTGGCCTATTTAACTTCTTCATTTTAAACGCACTTTTTCTTTTTTGTTTTGATTTCTCATTCAATTCTTTTGTTTTTTTCTTTAACTTTTCAACCTTTGCCATCATCATTACATTTGCCGATGCACCCTCAACAGGTGGCCATGCGTTGATTGATTGTTTTTTCTTGTTCTTCCCACTACTTTTGTCCATATTGTTGCATGTATGGTTTACATATGCTTATATGTGTATGTATATGTTTAACATAATTAAACCATTACAAATCACTGTATCGATGTGCAATGTTGCGTATGCGAATGATCCGCTTGATGCAAGATGTGTACGAGGTATACGCACTTCAATACACAAATCGCATAATAATAAATAATAAAATAATATAATAATAATAATAATGTGTGTTGTTATTATTATTATTGCGAGAGTAGAAAGATATTATTATTACTATACTATATACAATTATTAATTATTTATTTTAATAGTATACTAATACTACTATCTATAATTATAAAGTTTATAAGTTGTGTTTTATAAATAATTAAAATAAAAACCGATAAAAAAAAAAAAATTATTTATTATTATTATTATATTTTTTATACCACGTATTAGTATGCACGTACTGTATATATATAGGTGTACACATCATCATACATTTTATAGTATAGTGTATAAATTACGCACTCAAATATGACCTTAATATGTATTAGTATATAGTGTAAAATCGATCAAAAAAAAACACTCTTTTTATTTGATGAAATATATATAGGTGTTCTAATCAGGTTATTGACATCCAACAACAAACGAGGTATTTATTATATGTAATAATTTTATTCCCGCTTATATATTTGTTTAACCCACATATCAAACTTACATCCTACTTATCCTACCAGAACTTTTAGCTCTAACAATAGCGATTCTCTCTTTCCTGTTTGCTAGTACTTGGGCACTTTGACTTCTTTTAATAACAAAATTTGGATGATTCGGTAAAGTTAGCGTAGACGTACTACTCGTTTTACCAATTAACGACTTTCCATGTATTACTCTATACACATCACCATCTTTTCGAAAATCTATAGGGCAATAAGAAGCAATTGGTGGCAAAAAGGGTAAACGCCGCTTTCTACGACGTTGTCTTCTACTACCGGTATTACTACCCATCAACTTAGAGACTACAGTTGGAGTTTTCGTATTACCATGAACTATTTTCACTGAACCATCTTCATTTAATTCTTGAGGCGCAGACATTTCCCCATTTACCATCCATTTTGGCGTCCGACTTGGATCTACAAAATTTGGGCTCGGTGATAAGATTTCCATCTTTAGTATTTGCTCAAACGGTGGTACAATTGGCATCGTACCTGGTTTTCGTCCAACCAATGATAATTTCATTAAATCTGCAACATTTTGACGTCCAACAACCGAAGCATTAATATTGTTCAGAGTTTTTTGTTGTTTATATTTATGGATTTCATCCCACATTTCTGCTGTTTTACGCTCTAAATCCTGAACGTATGGACCACGTAATTTTGCTTTTAACTCTTGTCGTTTGCGAAATGATTCTTCCTCTTCCGTTTCTTCTTCGGCATCGCCATAGCCATCGCTATCTGAAGCTTCGTCACTCAAATCATCTATATCTCCACCCCCATTTTCAGGAAATCGCATCGTCATGCGCTCTCGCAGCGTTAAAGCTTCTCTCGGCTTCTTATTCTCTCCATGGTGTGCACCATATGATATGACGTACAACGGGCAACGTACTAATGACTTTAATGTTTTTCCAGCAGCATTTGCCTCCTGACTATTCTTAAAATATCTTGTTGCAGTAAACACTAAACTTGCATTATATTCTATGTGGTGTGGTACAAATAATGTCAATGTCACTTTGCATTTTCTACCAGCTTTTACTAAATTTGGCTCATATTTAGCACTTAAGCGTATGTTTCGATCAGCTTCCTCGGGCTCAATAAATGGTTCATGTAATTTAACAGTGTATTTTGATTGGTTTACTAATATAACTTGGTATTTATACGCTGTTTTTAAAATAATTTCACCACAGTCAATATATGGTCGACATACTTGACCAGATGGTCTATCACGTAAAAATACTTCCCATTCATTTAATACAGGTTCGGATTCAAATGGAGCAAAAATTGCTTTCAATGAATTCATATAATAGCCCATTGCTGATTTATACAATCCACTATCCAACGCACGCCCAGAATTTCCAATACCACTGCCTTTTCTTTTAGCCTTCTTCTCATTTGCCGCTTTGATCATACTTTCAATATCATTTTTTTCCTTTTTTGGTGGCCATACCATAGTAAAACGTTTCGAATCGTGCTTTGTATATGGGTTGCCACCATCTGCCATCCCAATACTACCCGCTAAGCGGTTTTGCGTTGCTGCGCCGGAAACTTTAATCTTGTTTTTAATAAATTTTTTATCATGAAACCCTAGAAATTCACACAATTTTAGGACGGCTTCATGGGCTTGACGTTTCTTTGATAATACTACTTTACGCCCCTCTGGACTAACCATGTTGACAAGTGCTACGCGACACAAAAATTGTTTAAAGCCTTCAACTGATAACTCTTTTCCAATGCGTTTTGCATGATTAACACCCCCAACGCCACTGTGCTGCTCTTGTATATATGGCCAAATATGTCGAATATCTTGTTTTGATACAATGTCAGGCGTTATGTTAAAATCAGAGCAAAAGCACATCAATTCGCCTTGACTCAACGTGTTATTGGCAAATTTAATTTCACTGTATGTTGGAACTTTTTTAATTAGCTGCTGGTGTGGGGCAAACAAGGCAGCATAAAATTCAAATGTCAGCAACAGTGTGCCTGGATTCATTTGTCGTGCCATTTTTGATACTTGATCGCTGTTTTGTATTGATCCATGTTTACCCGGCCTCGGGGCCTCTTTGTCATAAAATGTTTTTGCAATACGAAGTGTTTCATGACGTTCATCTGCGGTTGTAAAGTTTCCACCGTCATCATCTTTGTCCAAACGGTCTAAAAATTCTGCATACAATGGCCTCATTATCTTCCTAGTAGTAGACGATAACTTGGATTCCATAGTACTTCCCCCCAGATAGTCAACGCCGTGATTGATATTGTTATTACAATGCCTTACAATATATTTGGATTAAAATGAATCTTATTGGCTAAAAATTTAAATGAGAGGAAATGAAAAACGAGAATGAAATAATGTGAACAACGTTAATATATAACTTACTTAATGTACAAAAGTTAAAGGTATACACCCACCCACCCAATCCTCTACTTACTTTGAATCGTATGGGTATATATCTAACCGGAGAGCAATGTACGCGGCAGCCACGTATATGTACCACATACATCTCTGCATGCTTATATGCTTATAGTGTGGTAAATAGCAAAAGGGAGAGAGGCTACAATGCTATACTAGTAATAAGTAAATATCATTGCTCGAGACAACTTACCGTTGGTTACTATCGAATACAAGTTCTTTAGAAACAAAGGGGCCGATGGCTGCATGACGATTTTTATTTTCTTATTAAGGTATACCAGGTAGTGCTAAATGATGATGAAAATATATTAATATAATTATATACTAAATGAAAAAGGGGGGGGACATTTTGTAATTACCGATGGGGACAACGAGAGGCGCCCTTGCATCGTTCTTTGGGCAACGTTCGTTCGGATTGTATTTATACATATACGTATTGTCATATCCATTGTTATACAATGAAGACAGGGAACGGAGGATTAGTAACCCTTGTGTTCATATTAGCATTACTAAGTGTTAACGGTGCGGCGGTACACATTAGGCGTTCACGGACTCCTGTACATAAAAAGTTGGATACTTTTGAAGATGATAAGAACGCGTTACATGATGAGTTAAAGAAGCAAGTGGTTGAGCTTGACAAAGAAGATACGACGAAAGAAGATAAGGAATTAGACTTACCGCCTTTAATGAAAATCAACAGACCAAACGTGTCGAAGTTGATGGGAATATTGCATAGTACCAACAATAAAATATTACCACATTTATTTCATCCAGAACCTGCCGCAGGTGTTGCTAAAAAACTTTACAACGAGGCAAGAATTTCACATTATGATAGAGTGGAAGAGCTATTAAATAAGAATACGAATAAAACTTTAATAGCAGATGAATATAAAGATAAACATGGATGGACGGCATTGTCATGGGCTGCACACCATGGCAAATCCAATGTAGTCAAACTACTTGTTAAACATGGTGCAAATATTAATCATGTATCGCATAACAAGCACATGAGCGTGCTTATGTTAGCTTGTACAATGGGCGAATTAAAAACAGTTGATATGATTATTAAATTAGGTGGAAATGTAAATGCAAGATCATCGATACAAGCTACTCCGTTAATATATGCAACTTCTACACAAAACCATGAAGTAATGAAATTATTGTTAAAACATGGAGCAGATAAAAGTATTAAATCAATCACGGGTAAAACAGCATTTGATGTTGCAAAAGAGAAGGGAGATAAAATTGCAATGAAAATTTTACAATAAAAATAGTGTGTTTGGTGGTGTTGTTTTCTCAAAAATTATTAAAAATATATTATATACCTCCTGGTTGTCAGTTACCAAATTTATGCTTCGAGTAATTTTTATTTATACTCGTAATATAAATATATAAGGTTATCTGCTAAATTTACTAGATCCCTAATACCAATTTGTACATGTGAGTATATAAAACACAGGAAAAATAATAATAACAGGAAAAATATATATAATTAATTCTTAACGTACTCATTTATTTAATAAAATTTTATACATATATTATATAAAAAAAGTTAAAAAAAGTTTTTATGATACTCTTCATTGCTCAGTAAGATCAGTATACTCTCACATTTTATTATAAGCTGTCTCCAGCAACGAAATGATACACACGTACGTTACACTCGTAAGTTACAAAGCTGAAAATCCCCAAACACTTTTTTAAAGACCAATCGCCCGCTGTTCTCACGACCTCAACGTATGTACAAAGTTTCAAAATTTAAAGACCCTTTTCTGCATAAAGAAATTTTATCTGTTTTCCATCGCTATCTTTTAAATTTTGAAATTCTTTCTCTAAATCATTGACATCAAGTTCCATCTCCTCTGGTAATAATGCCAACGCACATGGTAATGCCAAGCCCATACACAATGCTATGATACTAAGTTCAACAAATAATGCTGGATTCCCTGGGCGCATATTTAATGCCTTCATAATAAGTGGTGGTAATAACATTGGCGCAACTGGTAAAAACATTGACCGCGTTGTTACCGTTTTATAGACTGCTAATGCACCAGCGTTTTTAGATGTACCAACATTGTTTCCAGATGCGTCACGTACTGCAATACCATTTTGTATTTCATCCATTCTTGTTAATGTTACATTTAAACCACCTGCACTTGCCACTGCTAAATATGGAATTAATAAACCCAACGATTTTAAAGCAGGAACTCGCGCTATTAATTGATTCGAAACAAAAACAATCGTACATGCAACACTTACACCAATACCATACGTTTTCAATAATGATGCATTATCTACCTCTCTTCCAGCACGATTTGTATAATTATTGACAACATTGTAACTTTGATTTACCCATTGCCAAAACATACCAGCAGCTGTACTTGTTGGTCCATGGATCATCATCCCACACAACATTGGTATATTGCACAGAATAAATGCAGACATTCGTCCCATTACAAACATTTTTTCGCCAGTTGGCTTGTGTATCACTGCTTCCACCGTTTCACGCGCCTTCCATAACGTTTCGTCAGTAACTTCACCCTCTTTTAACATATTATTTTTATACTTTTCCAGTAATTTTTGTGCACTTTCTAGTTCATCGTCTGATATGAAAACATTTCTTGGATCAATTTTCAATAAAATACTCTTTAACCGCCCTTCAAAGGTAGATTGATCGTATTTTGGTTGTGTCAAAGAGAAAGGCCTAATGCCATCACTACTGGCTGGCGACGTGGCTAGCGTCATTTTATCGACGATACCATCGTCTGTTGAAGAAGGAGTGGCCAGTACTTGATTACTGTATACATTTGCAGCAAAAGTTGCCGATACTAAGCCAATACCAGTTAGTACATTCATTTTTTTATTGTTATTATTTTGTGCCGGCATTAACCTATTCTTTCCATTCGTTACTTTACTTTTTGCTGATGATTTAGAAAAGTATTTATAATTCAATCTTTTATCAAATTGTTGGATTCTAAATTTATTCGTTTGTAGCCTTTTAATAATACCATTGACACTATGTTTAAATAATAAAGATGAAGAAGTTGAAAACATTATTTATTATTACGTATTAAGTGTATTTACAACAGCTATCGTGTATTGGATGCTATTGTGTGTGTGTGTGTGTTCACTTTATCGTTGGCACGCTGTTATATTATAGTGATGTCTGTACATGAAAATGGTACAACTATAAATATCTATTTCATTTAACTTGCAGCATTGTGTTGCAGCGTGTGTGTGACATCTTCGTTTGTCTCTATCATAGTAAATAGTAGAATATTACAAAAAAAAAGAAGTAGTAGAAGAAGTGTGTTTTATACTGAATTACTACAGTACATTAT
>JACKZZ010004200.1_pt1 | contig 20585 bp, 14 predicted proteins | sample 8027871 | NCBI WGS metagenome assembly JACKZZ01 (sample SAMN15724774, study PRJNA655200) | protist metagenome | isolation source: fluorescence activated cell sorting (FACS) single amplified genomes of... | place: USA: West Boothbay Harbor, Gulf of Maine | collected 2000-07-19
AAATTGCAACAGATTTGCAGAAAAAAATACTTCTGCATGGTATGGCGCCATTTGGGCTACATGCAAATGGACGCAAATGGCTTGCAAGTGGACCTGTGTTTGCAGCTAATCCCCAGGAGAGTCTGGAAAAAACCCAAAGCAAACTTCTTTTGTCAAAAAGACGTCCCAGATTCCGGCTAAATAGTAATCCCCTTGCTATGACCAAGGAAAAGGTGTCCATTTGTAAGCCATTTGCATCCATTTGTAAGACGGAGAAAAACCCAAAACACCAGGAGAGTCTGCGTTTTACAGAGAAAACTGCTGATTTTGCAAAATTGCAACAGATTTGCAGAAAAAAATACTTCTCCATGCTATGACACCATTTGCACGACATGCAAATGGATGCAGATGGCTTGCAAATGGGCCAGGGTTGGCAGCTAATCACGGTAAATGCTGAACAAATATGATATGCTATGCGATTTTGCCTTCGATACCCGTTCGTACTCCCTCATCGCCCAACCGTGATTTGCTGGAGGCTTCTGCGGGGGGAACGCGCCCGAGCTAACTCGTTTGTTCATCAGCAGCTCGTTCTTTTCAAAATTGTAGAAATCCTTAGGCGCAGCGACGACGGCTTGGAGCGATTGGTCTTGCTGATGCATGTATCGGAGGGAAAAACTGTAGTTTCAATCTCAACAAATCTAAGTTGCAGACTCCTCTGCAATACAAAATCGTACTCGCTCAGCATGGCATACAAAATCTGTCATGCTTCGAAAAGCAAGAGGAAGAGAAAACACGCACCATTTTTTGCCTGCTGTAGTGATCACTCATCAACTAGCTGATCGTAGCATTCCAAGAAGTTGAGACTGAGACAGCTTCTTCCCGCGATAGCCCGAGGGGGAACACGTGGAGGAGGCGGGTGTTCGTGGAAGTTGTGCTGGCTGCGGAGGAAAAAATCCGGAAAATGCGCGGCGAGGTAATGAGCCTTGTTTATATTTTTCTCAGAATGAGTTTCTGTTTCTCACGCAAAATGCTTCAGCTAGCTGCTCCTCAGATGAACACGAAACAAGTGCTGATGACACTTGATTCTTGCAAAAATTCCCCCAACACGATCAACATCTCATGCTAATGCACGACCGCGAGAAAAAACAAGCCAAGTATACAAGAAAAAAACATTGTAGGTGTAACTTTTTTGGAGGAACAGCATTACAAATTTGTCTCGCATGACAGCAAAAACCTGTCATGCGCAGATAGTACGTCGTGAAAACGCCCTTTAATGCGCCCTACGATGCATGCCAAGCATGACAGACGCAATCATCTTGCATGTTGCGCATCACAAATTTACACTAACAACGTTTTTTTCTTGGATACAAAGCCCGGCAAATTCAATACGAACTTGAGACTCCGCTCGAGGCTGCCAAGAGATTCGTGGACGAAGGTGTCTCCTGGGCGTGCGAAAGAATCTGTCATGCTGCAGCTCTTCCATGATCTTGCAGTAGGACTACCAGCAGCGGTGGCGTCATCTCCGTCCAAAACCAATGCGTCCCTGTTGGCGGCAAAGAAATCTTCGGTGAGATATCGGACCGCACCGTAGTCCATGGCGGGAGCGTAATGATCGAGGTTTTTATCTGGTGCACGGCAAGGCTGGAGCGGCGTCTCGGTGCATCCAGGTTGTAGACCTCCACCACGCCCTGTCGCTGTCGTCCGCGCTGCGAGCGCCCGGGGGAGTTCTTCTTTCAAAAACTTGATGAAGTTCCAAAAGTTGATGTCCTCGGTTGTTTCCGCCACACCGCTAGTACTATCCGTATCAGTAGCTGTGCAACTACTTTGGGTACGTAGTTGCGATGATCTTCTAGCAATGGCATTGCCCGGCGCGTCGGAGTCGGTATCAAAACCAGCACCTTCGCCTCTTTCCTGTAGTTCCGCAAAAAGATTCGGATTCCTGCTCTCGTCTCCTGTCGTACTAGCTCCTCCCGCGGATTGCAGATCGTGGATGTGATTCAGGATGGGCAACACTCGAATGTCACCTTCGATCTTGGACTCTACGTCTTCTTCACCTCCAATTACGTGTTCCTCTTTCTGTCCTATCGGCAGAAAGTGTTGAAAAGCGATGTTCTGCGCGTAGCGTCGCCATTTCGCATCCGTGGATTGGGTCCAGGGCGAAATCACCACGACGCGAACTTTCTCCTGCGCAGACTTCTTGTAGTATGAGAGTGCACAACTCCACCTCCCCCTCATTTGTACTGCAAAATCCCAAATACAAACAGTGCCTGCTCTTGGCACTGTTTGCATGACAAGTTCTGGTAGTTCCAATAGCACGACACTCCAGTGTAAGGTTGTCATGCAAATAAACCGGCATTATTGCTGATGGGCTTGTATTGCCGTTCATGCTATACAAATGAGGGGGAGCGGGAGTTGGGCACCGTCATATGTAGTGCTCTTCCTCGATGGAAGCGATCACTCGGTCGCGCCAGGTCAGACTGGCAGTCTTGGTGTGCTGCGACGTGCTGGTGGGTTTGCTCGTCCTCGCCAAGATGGTACGGGTAGTTCCAGATTCATCGGGGACATCACCTTGATGTCGTTGTCTTTCAGGAGCTGCATGCGAAAACTGCACTGGCCCCTCCACCCAGAAGAGCAGGTCGCGACGGGCAGAAGAGGGCCGAGAGCATGAGGGTAGTTTTACTAGCGACATCGTTTCTTTATCGAGAGCCTACATCACTTGTCATTCTGCCCACCCTCTAGGTCTACCGAAGCTGCGCAGCTCTCGCTCACGTTCAGTTTTGTGTACTTACAACTACTTACCCCAAGGTTCATCCCAATAGCCACTCTCTCAACATCACATCTTCGCTCCAAACCGCCCACACAAAGGTAAGTAGTCACTTCTTCACTGCACTCCTTGCATTCATCATGTTGACGTGGCGACCTCAGTCTTAATCATACTTGCCCCCCGCAGCAGAGAAAAATTTCCAGCACAAAGTGGGAGTGAAGAATCGCGAGGACACTGTGACTTTCTGAGAGGAGCACAAGAGCTCGCCATGCTTGTCACATCTTCACGGAGATCATGATTAGACTTCTAGCAAAATGACCTTCAAATTCAAAGCCTGGTCGGGTACGACGACAGGGAAGAAACTGATTCATTTCTACCTGCCATCGTGTCATGTTCGTTCCACTCCACACAAAAATCGTCTTCTAGCACTAGCAGCATCCAACATCTTTATCGTGTGTTCCACAGCGTCAGCATACACTGCTTCACTTCCTCATCCCGCAGGATGTTTTCCGAATCCAAGAAGCAGTATCAAAAGGAAAAATCCCCCCCCATATCAAATGGAAGCTTCTGATGCGGGATTTGCGTACACAAATTAGATCTGTCTTGCAGAAAGTGCTTGGCGACATTTTCTCATCCTGTTTGGGTATGCCGAAGGCTAGTAGCAATTAGGCATGGCAGACAGGCTTGCAATAGTGGAAAGCGCATGACAGACTGGCTGTAGAATGCGCCACATGTTGGCTCCCATTACCCTACAGGCAAGACAAAGGTGATTTGTGATCACAAAGCAGCATCACAAATTTCCCTTTTGATATGGGGAGGGGGGATATTTCCTTTCAATAAGCAGGTCGCGAATTTCGCCAAGGTCTCCACGACTCTTTCGTCGTTCTGGATAGTAGCGGTTTTCAAAACTATCCTGTGCAAAAGTATCGCGCTCATAGTAAAAATCACTGTCATGCATTACAAATCTCCTTCTCAACCTATATCCGCATTACAAATTCCATTTTTTCATGCTGAGGGAATTTGTCATGCGATTTCTACTAGTACGATGCTTTATTTGCATTTCATAAAAACAGTCCTCGTTATCTCCTGCTGGTCCTGCAGCTTCCGAATGACCTCGACGAAGAAATCCCGGTTGATTCTTTCGATACTGAGTTTAGAAGTATTCAGCTTCTTGTTGGTGTGGATGTCCTCGTCAACATTCTCGTCGTGTGGACGAGCGGGAACGAACGGAGACGAAAAAACACCGCTATGCTCTGCAAAAGTATCGTACTAGTAGTAATTGCATCACAAATTTGCTCAGCATGAGAAACGGAATCTGTCATGCTGTTTAACCTTGGGATAGAGATTTGTAATGCATGATTGCGATTACTACGAGTACGATACTACTTTTGCACATGATAACCGCCCTCTTCCTGCAACAAGATCAAAACATCGAGCACGTGCTTATAGAAGTGCACAACTCCCCCTCCCCCTCATTTGTATTGCATGAACAGCAATACAAGCGCCAGCAAAAATACAGGCTTCGCATGATAAATTTGGACAGGAGTGTAGTGCTGTTTGGGCTGCCAGAACTTGTCATGCAAACAGTGCCAAGTAGAGCCAAGGCGTAAATTAGGTATTTTGCATGACAAATGAGGGGGAGGGGGAGTTGTGCACTCTCATAGTGCTGCAAACCAGTGTCGAAGTGTCGGATTAGAGATAGAGACCCACAACCACTCACACTCTGGTGATGTTCCCCGTCTGCATGACCACAGGAGCGGCTCCCTGGTGGATCGGGACAGTTCTCAGCCTGTTCATCTGCACGACAACCCGCGTCGGAATCAGCCTTCCTGTAGTCGAAGATTCGCAGTTTGTTTGTCCTGCTGAAGTTGTTCTCACCACCTGCAAGAACCCTCCTCTGCTGTTGAGCTGGAAGCAGGCTCTTTCTTCGATTTGCCGCTGAAGATGTCGCTGTAGTTTTTCCCACCGCTTCCCGCAAAACGGCCACTCCCTTCTCGGTGATGAGTTGCTGGAATGTCGAAAGCCAGAGGGTGCTCCTGTGCAGACTGCAGACATCATAATGATCTCCGTGCTTTGCTACTTCACGACGACGGTCCCGATTCTTACAGCTTTTCGAAACGACGTGGTGTAAGCCTGTGCCATTCGGTAAAAAGGTTAAATTCGCGCCCTGGAGCTGCTGGAAAAGACCCTTTGCTTTCACCAGAATTTCGAGCAACACGCCCCAGGAAGTGGCGCTGATGGTCGACAAAGTAGAACCAGCAGCACTAAAACTTCCGGCTGCGCAGACGACCATATCCAGATGCAGAAGCCCAACAACCCGGCTTAGAAATTCTTGCACTTGATTGGCAACGCAGAATAACTCGCCGGTGCTGGTAGTTGGATCATGGTTTCCGTCTCCTAGATGTGGTGCTGGTCCTCCTTCTCTGACCGCTGCTGTTTGAATTCCATCAGCACGTGTGTGATGGTGGTCTCCTCCACCTCTCTGGCGTGATCCCATATCGTCGTGGTTGTGTGTCTGAAGCTGATGACTCAAGACGACCTTCGAATGGGTCGGATTATGGCAAGTTCTACTCAACACCAAGTTTTGACCGCCAAGAGATGAAGCTGCTGCAACCTTCCGCCTCTTACTCTTACTGCTCATCCCGCCTGGTGATACAAGTCCTCTCAACCTTTCCTCCTCTAACCGCATATTAATCTCGAATTCCTGCAACTGCGTTTCGATCAACCCGACCACCGTGTCGTAGCAAACAGACGAAAACACACTAAATTTCTCCAGTCTCGGGATTGGCATATGCACTGCAAAAGTATCGCACGACTCGTATAAAGGCATTACAAACTTCCTCAGCATGAGAGATAAAGTTCGTAATGCGGATTTACCTTAAAATAAAGATTTGTAATGCAGGACTGCAATACGACTACGACTACGATACTTTTGCACAGGATATAGAAGCTCCAATCCCAACATCCGGACCGCGGTTTTCTTTTGTTTCAAAAACGCACGGCAAATGTGCGCGATCTGGAGGCCCTGGGGTAGAATTTGAATTTCATCGCGATTCCGTGTTCTTCCTCTCGCTCCGTCTGCTCTGCTTGTTCTGTCAGGAAGGATATTAGGGTGGCCCGCGTGAGGATGTAGGTCATAATCATCCCCATCCTCATGGTCCTCGTGTCTCCTCAGCAAGCGCAGCTGTTCTATTCCCTCTTGTTGATAGTAGTCGTCGAAAAGTTTTTCGAAAAATTCCCGTAGCGGAAACTTCATTTCTGTGAGGAGAAAATCGTAGAAGTTCAAGTTATCGAGCACGATCTCTGTAGCGCCGCAGTTGTCTCTAATATTTCTCTGCTCGCCGGTCGAAGATGAACGAATTGTAGCTCTTTTCACCTGCAACTGGAAACTCAGCATCCCCAGGATAAGCTCCAACTGAAACTGCGACATCTTGGTCGTCGGGGTTGCTGTGCTGCTGTTTGCGTGTCCTCCTGGAAGTTGACCACGATCTTCCTGTTTATTACCCTCTAGTACAGGTAGTTCCACATTCATCTGGTCGTGGTCCCTAATCGCGAGAATACTTGAGGGTGCACCGCCAGGCACTGCTTTATTTTCCGTGCGAGTAGAGGCGCCGCATAATTCTCCTCCCGTTCTTGCAGGTCCGAACACATGCTCCTTTCCGAAAAGAACCCGCAGAACCTGCTCCAGCCTGTCCAAATCGATACAGATCATTTTATTGGGGTCTTCTTGGAGCTGCTGGTGCGCAGCCGCCGCTGTCTCAGTCTTTCGAAGAGAGGAGGGATTTATTGCGTTGCTTTTCGAAGAAGCAAAACCTCCCAGTGATGAAGATGATGACCTTCCTGGTCCTGCTCCACTTCCGCAACAAATAAACTCGCTGATGTAATACTCCAAACAGGTCAACACGTGCTCCGGTCGTGCAGATGCCGCTTTGGAGCGCGAAAGCGCGGCTTTTGTGGTCGTCCCTTCTTCATTTTCGCCGCGTGAAGATCCGCGCGTTGCAGCTCGTCCCCGTTGAAATTTTTGCTGTTGGTCTTTATTTCTTTGATTTGAGGACTGAGAGTCTTGCTGCGTGGTGCGGGAGGAAGAACTGGAACTCTCGCTGAGTTCTTCCTGCTCATCTTCTGATGCGAGGTGCTGAACGTGATTCGAATTCATGTTGCCATTAGGAAGTAGATGTAAACTTTTGCTGTTCTGCTTCTGTCGTCCCCGGGCAGGTGGGAGATTGGAGGAGCAAATACGCGGCGCACGACCAGGACCACCGGAAGGAGCTGCACCACAACTCGAGCTCTGCCTCATTTGAGGACCAGTGGTAGCAGCATGCTCGATCTCCTTTTCCAAGGCGAGGAGGAAAAGAGGAGCCGTGTTTATTTTCGTCACAGAGTTATTTTTGCTTTTCGCGGCACGACTTCTGTCCTTGTCCTTCGGAATCGGATCCACCTCCATGGCATGGTCATCATCAGCCATCATCTCTACTTCGTCGCATTCATCTGCTTCTCGAGCGGGGAGGGCGCTGTGAAAAAAGTCGTGAAGAAACAACTCCCGCAGGGTCTCTCGCACGGACGGTAGCTTGTTCCTCCTTGAGGGGCTGTTGTCCGAACGCAAAGCAGTCTGCTTCTTGTTTACGACGTTCTTATTACTTGCTGACTTCTTTTGATTCTCTTGACAATCCTCCTTCGCCAGCGCTTTCACCACTTTTGCCAAGACCTCCCAATTCCACAGAAAGTTCAGCGAGAAGGATGCTGAATCTGTGGCGAGATCTACTACGTCAGTGTGGCCGTGCTGCTGTTGCCCATCTTTTGGTTGCTTTTCATCGCGGTGAAGTTGTTCAGGTGCTTCCTTTCCGCCCCGGCCCCGGCCAGCAGAACTGTAACAGTCCTTGTTCTGCGCTGGAGATCGGCTCGCGTGGTCCGATGGTGCTTCACGTCGCTGCTCACGTGTCGTCAGTGTGGTCGTCACCGAGCTGTAAAACACCAGACACAGAATTTTGAAAACAAAGCCGTCCACTTGCTCGCCCTCTTCCTCCGTGTCTGCACCTCCTGCTTCTGGAACTACGAGTCTTCCGTGAAAATCATAATTTTCGCCACCATCATTCTTCAACCTTCTTCTCCCCAGAATTTCGTCCTCCAACGCCCTACAAATCAAAACTCTTTTCTCCTGCGATAGAGACTGCAAGTAAAACTCCATCTTATCCTTACTCACCGCAGTGATGACACCCGTAGAAGTACTAGCGCTAGATGTCGCACAGGAGCTGCCGCGAAGTAGATTGTGACCACTGTGCTCGCTCGCCGCCAGGCTTTTGCACAGCATCTTCGCGGCGGTCCTCGGCTCCTCCAAAAGCGCCTCGAACAGCCTTTGAATGCCAACGTCGGTGGAGGTGAAAAGCTATGCACTGCAAAAGCATCGCACTCGTATAAATGCATTACAAATTTCCCCAGCATGAGAAATAAAAATTTGTCATGCGGATCTACCTTAGGAAAAACAATTGTAATGCATGACTGCAATTCCGACGAGCACGAGTACGATACTTTTGCAGAGCATAAAAGCTTGGATTTTTTGGTCATTTGCGAGCACGGAGGTGGTGCTGGTCCTCCCGGAGGTCCTTGAGCGGCGGCTGATGCAGGCCCTGCTCCAGGTTCCTCTCGTCCTGCTCGTCCGAACGCAGTTGGATTGTTGTAGCCCCTAGAACTACTACCTGCTACACCAGCTACTTGTGCAGCTACCCCTGTGTTCATCTTACAGGTAGATGTCGTGGACGTGGTTGTCGTGCCGATAAAATCCAGGTCCAGTTTTTCCAACACTTTCAAATACTTCGCAAAGGTCGAGCTCAAGTTGGAACTGCTGCTGCTGTTGTTGTTGTTTCCAGTCGCAGTTCCCGTGCTTTTATTGTTGATGTGGGAAAAAGAACTCGTAGTCGCAGCTCTTGCCACGGGAACCAATGCGAATGCATTAGAAGTTGCATTTTGTTCTAGTTGCGGTTCGTGCGCGACACGACGAGACGCTGTCGAATTATGATTATCTTCACCTCCGTGCCGAGAAGGAACAAATACACCGTCACCCGAGTTATTCGCTTTCTGATGAGAACCCGCCCCCCGCGCCGCCGCACTACTGTTGGCTAGGTTGACAAAATTGCTCGAAGAACTTGATGCACCGGTAGTGCAACCTTGAATGTTCAAGACCCGTCGTCGCTTTGCAGCGGGATCACCGTGATTTTGCAGCTCTTGTTGACCGTGAAGATCATCCAGACGAATTTGCTTTTGGTGCTCTTCTTCCTGTCGGCGACGATTTTCATCTCTCGTGGGTAGTTGTAGTTCTTCCTCGCGACGCAAATTTTTACCCTCGGTCGTACCATTTCCTCTTTGATTTTTGTGCGCTAGACCGCCGCGAGATGCAGCTGTAGTCGGTCGGTCCTGCTGCTCGACGTTGTGTATGTTTTTCTTGACCAACTTTCCGCTCTCCTGGTGTTCGCCGATCCTGCTCAAGTGGCCCACCTCGCGCCTCCTCGCCTTATTCATCGTGGACGAGCAACTCATCTGCTGTGGCGCCGAACGTCTTTCTCGTTGTTCAGATAATTGAGGAGCCATTTCATCTTGCCTCTTCTTGGAAGAACCTGCTTGATCATCCAGAACTACATCCAAATCGACGACATCGTTTTCGTTTTGCCCATTTGTAGTAGTTCCCCTCCGGTTATTTTGGTGGACTTCTTTCCCCTCCGCAGCCTGTGGAAAGAACTCTCTCCTGCCACAGTTCTTGTTTCGATGATCGGCTTGGTCCTCGTGCTGACCAGCAGCTGCTACGTCCTGAGCACGAAGAAGATGCACTCTGGATGAGGGCACAGAAAAAGCTCCTGCTGCGCCAGGAGCAGCAGCAGCACCAGCAGCAGGAAGCTCTCCTCCGACATATGAGCGATTTATTTTCAGAGAATTTTTGCCGATAAGATCATCACGATTCGCGCGTTCTTGTCGTTGAATTTCTTCTTGTTCAACAACGCCCCGTCGCTCCCCGCTAGCGACTGGTGAAACACGAGTTTGTTCACCAAACAATCGCTCCGCATCATCGTCTTTGTCCTGTTCATAAATCGGCGACAGCAACCGGTGACAACTCGAGGCCCTTTCGATGGAGGAAAGTTTTGACAACGGATCTAGTGGGGACGCGTTTGGCCGCAGGGAGGAGTTTTGGTTAGGATTACCGTGATTTTTATCTGCGCCCACCTTGGCGCCGGGAGTGACCAACATGTTCTGGCCGAGGAGATGCGATTGGTTCCTGTTTAGGAACAACTCCTGGGAGGATTTTGAGATGATGTTCGTACCGGCCGCTCCTGCCCCTTCATTCGACGGGGGAGCTGCAGGATCAACAACACTCGGTAGTAGTTGTTGACCACATGCTGATTGTACTCGCTCATCTTCAGTAGTTCTCCCGCCACGCGGCACCGGTCGTTGACCTCGACTCGTCCCTTCCGAGACATCATAGTGCCGCCGCCCTGGTCGTTCTTGGATGTACTCCTGCAGCTGGTCTTCTTCTTGTTGTTCTTCAGCCTCGGCGCCTAAACGCTCCTCTTCCTGAAAATTGTTACCCTCTCGTCGACGCTGCAGCACAGCTGAATTGTCAACCTCTCGCTCCTCTGGACTATCTGCCCAATACTGCCTGTCCTGTTCTTCAGTCGCTAAGGCTCGCAACCGTTCTTCCTCTAGGTCTATGCATTGGATGAAAACAAGTATCGCACAGCACGACGCACAAGCGGCACCACGGCGTGCAGATTTTTGCAGAAGGAAAAATTTGCAAGTTTCGCATGCAGTTTTGTGCAAGCAAGAAAATCTATCATGCAAATGTCCATCCACTTCGCACGAGTACGGTACTTTCGTATATTATGCGTAAGGTCGCGCATTTGCTCCTCCTCTTCTTCCCTGTCCCGTCTCTGCAACTCTTCCCGCTCGCCAGAGCAGACACTTACCACTTCCTCTTGCATGTCATTCGCCATAATACCATGTCCGTCCACGTGTAGTAGCTCGTCCACGTGCTCCCTCTGTTTCCTCTCATCTTCTAGCTCCTGCAAAGCCAGCTGTTCCTGTGCCTCCTCTTCCCGTTGTTGCTGGTGCGCCTTATGAATTGCAAAAGTATCGTACTCGTACTAATTGCAGCAACTATGCATGACATTGTCCTTAAAGTAAAACAGCATGACAAAATCCAGCTCTCATGCTGAGGAAATTTGTATTGCAATTACTACGAGTGCGATACTCTTGCACAGGATACGCCTTCTCTAAAAGCAATTCCTTCGCGTAGTCGTCCAAGGAAGATTCTTCTTTTTCATTTTCGCCCTCGTCGCTTTCAACTTCATCATTATTCAGGCCGTGGTCGTCCTGCGGTGGATTTATTTCCACGACGACCTGCTCAGGTTGTGCTGGTTCTTTCTCCGGCCCGTTTTTGAGATGATGTGGCTCCTCATCAACATGGTCATCATCCGGTGGTTTCTGCGGTCGTCCTTGCTGGTTGTATTCAGAGGACCCATGAAAACGTTCATCCCGAGCAGCTGCTGCACTGTTGACGCGGCCTAACTGCGGCTGGTGTCGTTCTTTACCAGCATGATCTGGTCGCTTCACCTCTTGCTGATCTTCAGCTCCGCGAGTACTTCTACCCACGGGAAGACAACTACCGGGTAGAAGTAGTTCCTGTTTCACACGCTGCTGGGGCAACAGCACGACCCCTTGATCCTCGTCGACGTCGCCTTGTTGCGCTGGCACAGGCACAGCGATCTCCATGCCACTACTCGCTCCCACGCCACCAGCAAAAGCTCCTGCAGGCGCTAGTGCGACAGAAGAAAGGGGACAGAGAGCTCCTTCCGCTGGTGGTGCAGATGGGTCTAGAAATAGATCATCGTTGATCCTCGTGATGCGAAAGACCTTCTCCAGAATGAGCTTATCTGGCGGCAACCCGGAGGGCTGTGCCGTCTGTGCTCTGTCAGCAGCCTCCGCCTCTCCCGCCCGCCGCGCCGCGTCGGTCTTCTGAAAATCGATTTTGAAGGAGAGTTTTTCGCCATCGGTCAGAATTTGCTTCTCCCCACGCATCAGCCTCTTTCGGGTCAGAGCAGTGGTGGGAGTTGTTTTATTCGTACTGGTCCGCTCACCTCCCGCCGTACGATTTTTCCCGGCTTGTTCACTCACTAAGACGTACGCGGGGTTGCGGCCAAGGTTGTGCAATTCCAGGTGGTAGTCATTTTTGTCCTGTCGTTCAGATTCACCTCGCACGAGCTTCAGGACGGACTGGACGCCACTCAAATATGCGCAGTTGGAAACGCTGTAGTCGCAGGCTGCGTCGCGACCGAAGGTTAGTTCGGGCAGCTTCTCGTCTACTGGAGCAGACATTTGGAGGCTTTTCTTGTTTTCCCTTCCATCCTCATTCCCGACACCAGACGTCACAAACAGCTCCTTTTTCCAATTCAGAATCGCCTCCGGGCTCGCTTGCTTGATCTTAGCGATGTTGCACGGTTTCTCGGGCTCCAAAGTGATCACGAACCCGACTTTTCTAGTGCCTATGCAAGAATACAAATTTCCTGTACATGTACAAGATGCATGACAAATTTTACCAAGTTGGAGCATGCCACTTGTCATGCTGAATAGGCTTGGAAGAAAAGTTTGTCATGCAGAAACCACAGTTCTACGTGTACGGGAAATTTACTGCGGATAGTGCCTTTTTTGTGTTTATTAGTGACGAGGACCTCGTGGTCCGCAGGAGGGTTTTGAAGATGCGAGGAAGAAAAACTCTTCTGGTGCTGTGCAGCGCCTCCGGTTGATGACGCACCTGCGGGGGGATGCAGCTGTTGGTGTTGCTGCTGGTGCACCTTGTTCGCATGATTGATGTTGTTTACGACCCTTTTCTTGTTTGCTCCCGAAGTAGATGATACCGGTCCGGCCGCACAACTGCTACTGCTCCCGCCGCCGCCGCCCTGTCTCGAAGACTTTGCTCCTGTAGTTCCTCCTCTTGGTGCACCAGCGGAAGACCGAATGTGGTCATGATCCAACGAACCGCCAAAGCCGAACATCCTTTGACAATGCGTTTAGTCGTTTCTTGCTGTTGCTCCGGATTAATTCTCAAAAATAAATGCGAGGAGAGGACACCCGATCAAAGAGGACAGTAAGGACTTTTTGTTTTTGCCCTAGATCAAGCAGCTGCAGCTGGAAGAACTCGTCCTAAAAAACGCTGAGAAGATGAAGCTACGCGAAACATTTACTTGTTTTAAAAGTAATGCAACGAAGTCACGAAGCTAGTATTCCAATCAATGAGATGATGGGTTTCTCAAGCTCGCCCTGTTGTCAAAAAATTTCTGCCGTGCTGGAAACCTACTACTTCGCGCACAGAGCAAAACATACGGCCTTTTTGCCTTGTTGTTTTCTCTCGGAAAGAATTTTTTTTCATTTGTGAATTAACGTGTAGATGTAATAGTAGGGCGCGCAGGCGCATCCCTACTTCCATAGATCTCTTTTTTTGGAATCGGCATCGAACAGAAAAAACACCAAAAGAAACGTCTCAACAAGCGCCATGAGGTCCAACAAGACTGGAGAACTCATGGGATAGCAGTGCGCGAAAAACGCACGAGCTACGGCGCTGCAGCGAAATTTTCATGTTGCTTGGATACTATGCCATGGTCGCTTGTAGGTGTTGATAGAAATTCAAGAATTTGGCGCTTTAGCGGTCAACCAGTAGAGCACGAGTGTTGTTCAGGATCTTTATTTTCACAAACTATCCTCCTCCTCATCCGTCGTATCTGGGCTCGGCTGCGTCGGAAAAATCAAGCTTATCCTCCGTCCTGTGTTCCTTGTTTGCCCGACATCTTGATCGCCGGGGAGGTGCTGATCTTCCGGCGACATCGGAAACTTTGCATCCTGTTTAATACTCGCGGTCTCCGCATCATGATCGGTCTTGCCTTGGCTAATTTTCCCGTCCACGAAAGCTGTGTTCTCGCGCCCGCCGCTCCATAGGTTATCGTACTCATAGACTTCCAAGATTTCTCGCATCACCTTCGTTAGAAGCGTCGCTTCCTCGCTGCCAGGCTGCACCGCTAGAAAAACCTTCTTCTCCTTGAGATCGCGCCTCGCGAGCTCCAAGCACGCCTTCGCAACCACTTCCGCGGAGTAGAGACACCGAAGATCGGTCCGGAGTGAGTCGTTCGCGTAGGCAATGGCTTTCGTGAGGAGGGCCTGGTTGCTTGGCGAGGAAGTAGAAGATCCCACTGCATTTGTTCTTCGTGGGCTTCTATTGCGAAGATTTGCTACACCATTAGCGGCCACTTTGGGTGATGCTGCGGAAGCAGCTGCACCCACAGTAGTCGTGTTAAACAACTCGTAAAGGACGGATTGCGTGTGCGCGTGAGACAGACTTAGGACAGCTGAGGAATTCTTTCCTTCATCTTCTTGCATCGTCATTCCATCGGGAGGTCGTGCTGAACCTACTTCTCCTGCCGGCTTGTTTTCATCATCTTCTCCTTCCCCCACAGATACTACAGGTTCTCGATTGTAGGAGCAGAACTGGACCAAATCGAACCCCAAAACCCGCAACACCCGCTTCTCCATCTGCACCAGCTTTTTCGCCTGCAGCTGCAAGTCGAATTTTTCCGCTTCGTCGGGTGACCCTGCGTTCAACTGCGAATAAAGTAAAGCGGTAGAAAACTTCCCCATCAGGAGCTTCAACGAAATCCGGCACTCCTCCGTCTTACAGGCGAGAGACAAGGCTGCGATTGCCGTGTACCGGACGTCATGGTCCTCGAACTCGCAGTAGCAGTAGAAGGCCTGAAAAATGTGGCACGCCGTCACCATTACCCGTTGGGGGAAGGATGCTGGGGTTTGCTGGCAGCATTTCTGAATCAGGAAAGCGCCGTAGGACCGGTGCGCCTTGGCGGTCGTCGTGTGGAGAGCAGCTTTTGGAAGGTCTCTGTTGCCGTGGGGTGGACCACTCGGTTCTTTTAGTACAACTTGGGGTGTAGTGGTCATGGCGGGCGAGGCAAATCTCGTTAGTGGAAAGACTCCCCACTCAACAGGAGTTGCGCCGACCAGAGAAAGCTGCGGGCTATCGAAAGTTGATGTTTTTTCGTTGAGCCGCGCCGCGCAACCACACGGAATTCAATGGCATCCACAATTTCGCCGCTGCTGTCAATGGGCCATGGTGATTGTTTTTCTACTTGAGCTTCGACAGGGGGTACATTGACATGATATTCGTATCAAGCACAAAATTGCTGTTGCTCAAACGGTCCCTGAGATCGATGTCTATACGTGCTACAAGCGTAAACGCGAAGCGTGTCTTGCTCAATTGAAACTGTTTAGTTCGTGGTTCTCTTTACTTGTCGCTGTTAGAATCGGACGCAAAGAAAAATGATCATGATTACAAACACGTCTCTCAAAAAGCAAAAACCACCTGCTCGAGCGCGTGGGTAAAACAGTTGGCCTCCCTGCATTCTTGTTCGCTCGGTGATTTTCTCAAAGCAAGATCTACCAAAACAACGGCTTGGTCATCAACAAGGAACTTGCATTGGCACGTTTTAAATTTGCGAACTCAAACTGCTGAGGACTCGTCCACCTGAAAGAAAATGGAAGAGGGCTCTGAACAAAGGGCTAGAAAGTATTAACTCACGGACATTTTAAGATTTGATCGTCATTCCAGCACCTAGAACATCTTGAGAGCCGTGTCCGTCTTTATTTTTAGCTCACAAACCGATGATTGCCACTAAACCCGCGTGACGAGATGCTGGAGCTGCAGGTTGCAACACTTGCGCTGGTGATTCGCAACCATACGACTGCATCGTGAACACCACAATATCGTTCTCGAACCGAAATCAGCGAAACCAGACTCCTGGTCCACGAGGCAACCACTGCCAGAGCCATCACACGCGACGATGAGAATCGTTGCGCGCGAGTGGTTCTCTTTCTTTTTTTTAGAAGGTAACAGCCGGCATAAAAGGAAAAAGCAAAGTTTTCAATCTCGGGTATCAATGTGTCCTTTGAAAACGTGCATCTCAAGTCACTATTTTCTCTCCTATCATCGGCAATTCTTCGGCTACGAAAATCCTCAACCGAGTAGTCTAATTCGTGCGGGAGAGAATGTCATAAAATCGTTAAGAATTTCGGCTTGACAGCAAGTGTCATTTCATCGTTCCAGATCTAAATTCTAAAACTTGTGACTAGATGAGTGTCTCAAAAAAACGCGTGAGGGTGATATCAAACACCAGACTTCTTCCTCTCTCTCTCTTGTTTCGGATAACTCCAAATTGTCAAAACCAAGCACATGCTGCTGCAAGATGATGCTTGCAACGTCACACGTCGGCTTACGACTATAGTTGTTCAGATGAATATTCTCACATCGTAACTAGTCTTCTCTCCGAAAAATTCTAGAAAAGTTGTCACGAGATCACACAGTGAAGCTCGTGTAGTTTTTCTAAATCATCTCTGCACCACCAAGTAACCGAATTACTCGTCGGACCGGGACTTGCGCTCCAACAGGGCCTTGCGATCCTTGTCGAGCTTGTATCCCACAGAAAAAGACCGACAGGTCATATTTGTAATGCAAAAATAAATACACAGGAAAATCTGTCATGGGCGAGGCCATAGCATCCTGTTTAGGGCATGCAATACAGATTTTTTTGTCTATTTATTTTTGCATTACAAATATGACCTGTCGGTCTTTTTCTGGGGGATAGCTTGATCTTGGTGATCATGACCTTGGACGGCTGCACCGGCACGTTGGTGGACTGGCCGTTGACCTTGTCGCGGGGACTATGCATGACAAAAATCTTTCGCTTGTGACATCTGCATGTTGTTGTGCTCCTGCCGAGGAAAATTCGATACTAGTCTGCTTGGATACGCACATACTCTCGGCACACAAAGCAATGGCCTTCTACTCGTGCCAAGACTTTATTTCATCCCTCTTACTTTGGACCTAAATCTTACTCTTTGAAACGAGGGTCTATGTAAAATCTTCGAAAACACCATTCTTGGCATGAGAGATGACCACCACTACACCGACGCTGAAGGTGAAACGTATGCAAAAATCCAGCTTGACTCTCCTCGAATTATGACACAAAGTTATCCTCGACATCAACAGCATGACAAAGAATAACATAAGCAGAAGATTTTTTCCTTTTTCATAAGACACGCGCTCGACGTGGATCATCCACTTCTTGCGGAAGACGCCGGTCACCTTGCCCTCACGCTTCTCGGCGCGGCCACGCTTGATGATCACCTCGTCATCCTTGCGGATGGGGAGGGAGCGGACCTTGTACTTCTGCTGCAGCTCCTTGGACAGCGGCGCGGACATCATCACCCGGCGCTTGTGGGACGGGGCGTTGAAGTGGGCCTTGCGGCACTTGCGGCGGGAAGAAGTCACGTTGGAGAATTTCATCTTTTGGTTTCTGGTTTTTTTCGAGAAAGCCGGCTAAAGCTTTTCAAGTGAAAGAACTTCTATGTTACCCAGAAAGGTCCCTGTTTTCGTTGTGGAGAGTTGGAAGAATTTTAGTGTGTGGGATTTTGAAACAAAAATCTGATGCGCCGATCTTTAAATTTAAAGATCTGATGTGCTGGCAAGATCATCAAACTAACAGGAGGATCCATGTTTTTCTCGAAATAACTTTGATCCAATTGGCGATTTTTGCAAGCTTTTAGAAGCTTCCAACTCAGGATCACATGTATTGTTCCGGTTCTTTTAGATCTGCTTGTCAAGGCGAATTTCGATTTTTTTTCCGTATGCGTATCTGCGATCCTTTGTGCGAAATCAATTGGATAAGGGATCTCTTGCTCCATGGTTGCTAGTAGTCCGGACTCGTAATTTCTAAAGAGCTTTTTTTCCTGCCCGGTGGACGAGGTACCCTTCGGACCACAAAAATTTTCACAATGTTTTTCAGAGCCGAGTTGTGTAGCTTTCGCAAAGTCCACCTCAACACACAACAGATCATTCGTTTTCGTAGTCTGTCATCGATATGGAGACAACAGAACTTTTTGATCCGCATTTTAGTTCGAACCACTGGGATCAGAAAGATTCTCGAACTTGAGAGGCACTGAAGGATCCCTAAAACGCCCTGCGAAAAGCATTTCCATTTTGATGGAAGAGCAGCGAATCGCGCATTTGCCTTTATTGGCGCTATTTCCAGAAAGAACAAGTACTCGACCATCTGCACAGCCAGAACACTTGGCAAAGCTTCTTCGGGGCTTCAACAAATCCGCTACTCAGTCGTGACATTTTGAAGAATGATAAGGCTTTTATTCCCACCTGCTGTAGTGACTCTAGACCACGCCTAAAACATTTTACATCTGGTGGTGGGCCGTCATGTATAAGGAGGCAATCTTTTGCCTACCAGGCACTAAGTTGCACTGATTGTGATTGTTGCAATACCTTGTTCCAAAATTTGTCTTATCTTGGTCTTCGTGTTGTGCCGTTCCCGCGTGTCACGTCGTTTAGATAGTACAGGATTTACCTAGATCTTTACGAGCCTCAGGACACACATTGCTTGTCCAAGAAAGATTGTTTCTGCACTTTTTGACACTTCTTCATCAGTTTGTTTGTACACGTAGGAAGCATAATCCTCGAGTTAAAGAATGAAAACAGTACCATCGCATCATATGGGTTCTCGTCAAGTGCTGTAAAAAGAAGCTACGACTAGTCACCAGACATCGCTTTCACTACTCAGTCAAAAGAGTGACCCTTTATCTTAAGCTTACCAGCACGACCAAGTTATAGTCGACTCCAAGCAGCTCCCGCTGACACAATTTTACACTATCATCTAATCGTCGCACACCTGCTTCACCTTGCTCTCCTCATGGGCAAAAATTAAAAGACCCTTCCTTGGCCCCCGACCGTCCGGTGCGGTGTGGTAATGCTGTCTTACTCCCACTGCCTGTGGCGGAAAAATACACAAAGTTTCCGGTGGACAGGGCTTTAGATTCGTTTCGTCCATTAGTTTAGAAAAGGCTATACATTTCTCTTTGTCGGACCCTTCAGATGGTTCCTTCTTTCCATCTCGCTGTGGGGCCTTCGTTCCTTGCTTTCCGAACAGGCTTTGGTCCAGAGTCAGTTGGGAGGCAAGAACCTCGAGCAGGCCGGCTTCCTCGTCAACATCCCGCACAGCATAGGACTTCGCTGCTTCTTCACGCTTCCACTCGTCGAACTGGTTACTCACTCTACGCAGCTCCTCGTACTGGCGATCGAACGAAGTAGCTCCTGCTTCATCACGTTCACCATGATCCTCTCCAAATCTGACAAGCGGCCCAGAGAGTGTCGCGTGCGGAATACTGCCACAAGAAAGTGCCGCGGCTTCTAGAGACACAACCGCTACCAAAGTATCGCCCGCACAGAGGTCGTTCAGCGGTGGCTGAGCGGCAGTGCAAACTTTGTAGCCGTGCACCGAGGACGGCGGGTAAAGAGAGCCCGGTGGCGGTGGGGGCCTAAATATCAAATGCAAAAGTGTCTGGGTCTGGAAACTTGTGATGCTGGGTGGCGTCTCATGATGAGGCCACAAATGCTGGCGCAGCATGAAAAGTTTCTGAGCTTCTAGGTGTTGCCTATTCTGCATGACAAACTGCGTTCCTGCATCACAGAAAAGTGAAGCTCTTGGGTAACGTGCATGTCAACAGATTTAAGAGTCATGCCAGACAAGCATGACAAACATGCACTCTTCCAGACCCAGACATTTTTACATTTGATACTAAACTGAGCTCCTATCTCGTCCACCGCGCGAACTCTGTATACCCGCGCTTCACCCTCCACGTCCTCTTTCGCATTTGCTAGCTTCACTCCGGCGCGCCGGAGAATATTTCGGATCGTGTTGGCTTCGGCCTCGAAAAGATGCTTGCCGCCCACCGGGGTTAGCGATTTCAGACGGCGGCTGAGCGATTTCACTTCCTCCTTCGTTAGCTTGAGGTGCACTTCATTCTTTTCCGGAATGTACCCCGGCAGCTTCTCAAACTTGGCCTGCTGTGCGCTTGCAGCTGCAGCGTCTTTAAAAAACCCAATCTCGGCGATTTCCAAGGAAGATGTTGAAGGTGAAGATCCTGCGCAAGAATTACCCGGCTCTAAAGTCGCTTTTCCGTGGTTCGGGTCGGTGAAGGCTTTGTCGTGGCAGACCCTTAGCGGTTCGATTTTATTTTCCCCTCCGGTTTCTTTTTGTCGATCATTTCTGCACGCTGATCGGACATCTGCACGCTGATCGGACATGCTACGCTGACCGAACGGCACACTGATCACGCACGGGTCTGTGTAAGGCCAAGTAGTGCAGGTCTGCTCCTGAGCCAGTAGCTCAGTACCACCTTCGCCCCAGCGCGACGCGTCTGCAGGCACTTTCAGGCCGGTCGGGGTGGTTCCGACTGCAGCCGAAGAATTGCCAATCACCGCCGCTAACCCAGTAGTTGCAGCCGCCAACCCCATCGTGGCAGCCGCCGCGGTTCCGATCTTTTTGCAACGACGAGAACGAGGTACCGAAGGCTCCTGTGAAGCAGGGGAAGTAGAACGTGGTCTGGACAACACCGATTGGTCCTTTTTGGATGTTGATCCGGGAGGACCCGAAGTAGAATCTTCGCCCTTGTTCATACGTTTCCACGTCCGCGCTGGGACTGGAGTCATGGCCAGCGCAAAAGCAGCATTACTGGGGCCGATAATTGTACCCCAGAAACTGCCGAGCAAAGATCCCAGTAGGAGCACGAGGAAGCGACCGAAACCACCAGCAGGAGTGCACGACAGCATGACTCTACTTCCGCTGCGCATTTTCGTACCCACTGAAAAATTGTACAGAAAAAATTTACGTACTGCTTTTTGCTTCCACCACTTGTGCCGTCGAATAAGCTAACTAAATCAGGTCGTCGTCACCAGATGCTT
>JACKZZ010014895.1_pt1 | contig 20585 bp, 10 predicted proteins | sample 8027871 | NCBI WGS metagenome assembly JACKZZ01 (sample SAMN15724774, study PRJNA655200) | protist metagenome | isolation source: fluorescence activated cell sorting (FACS) single amplified genomes of... | place: USA: West Boothbay Harbor, Gulf of Maine | collected 2000-07-19
ACACATGAAATTAATGAAAAAGATGAAGGACTTGATACAGCTAGCCAGACTGCATCAACAAATGTTGGTTTATTACAGTCATATCTAGAAAATCGTGCGGCATTTATGAGATTGCTACGAACTGTATTTTTTCCTGGAAATAGCATCGCGTTTGCTGAGATTGTCCTGGCAGATGCTCTTACATCTATGAGTAAAGTTTTTAAAGATTTTGGTGTCACAATAATTGCAGTATATGCGTACACGCAATCTGAGCCACTTGTAGTATATCATGAACAGGGCATGCTTTTAGTAGCCCTGCTGGCCTCCGTGCCCGCCGTCATACGAGTGAGACAGTGTTATGTACAATTTATTGGGGCTAATGAAATTACTACTAAAGTTGCAGTTGCTTTGAATATTATTAAGTATTGTACCGCGTTTCCTCCTATTTGGCTCGCTGCAGCAACATCGCTTGGTAACACCCACCCTGCGCTGCCTGCAGCCATTGTCGCCACAAGTCTGATCAACAGCGTATATAGCTATCTGTGGGATATAATGATGGATTGGGGTTTGATACAACTTATATTTGTCAAAGGGACACCATGTTTGCGACTAAGACCAACATGTTTCTATCCACCTTTTGTATATGTATTAGCAGCATTCGTCAATTTTATTTTGCGTTTCTCTTGGATGGCAAATCAATTGGAAATGTTAAGAGGAGTGCATCCAACGAACATTGTACTATTGGTAGAAATTGTTGAAGTTTTCCGCAGAGCAGTATGGAATATCTTTCGTGTAGAATGGGAGATAATTAACAAAGCTTTAAAAGAACGCTCAGATAAGCTTGATGATGATGTGGCCTTGAGTGCAACACCAACCGGCTCGGATGTGACACGAAAGTCAAGCTTATCTATGAGCGAAGCACCCATAAGGCGTGCTGATAGTGGCAAGATCGATTACGACGAATTAGCTACATAACGGTACCATATGTTATAGATTTTTGTGGATTTGTTATTAAGATTAATTATATGTGAACTACTTTTTCTGTTTTATGACACTACATTAACAAGGGGTTACAATCAATAAATACATACGAAAGTGACTGATGTTGCTATTTCAAATAAAATGGAATTACTGAAATAAGGACTGCAACAATCTCTCAATATCAAGCGATGACTGTGGAGCTTCATGAGGAAACATGAAGTTTTGGAGTTTTTTGTGAACAGTATAACGTGCCTTACGACCCTTACTTGCACGACGATCTACTTCCTGTTGCTTACGTCTATACTTCCGTAATTGTGCTAAATCATCAGCTCGCAATCCACCGCCTTGGTTGCCTGATGTGATGAATGCTTTCAGCAGCAGCGAATAGAATGCTCGATCATCATAAACTTCATGATCATATTGACTGTTTTTTTTACGTTTATTACGTGAAAAAGCAGCATCATCAGAATCTGAATCACTATCATCATCTTTACGAGTCTGATCGCCGCGTGCAACAGCTTCATCTGGCTTATTTAATCGACAGCTTTGACTAAACTGAGATCTCGATTTCTCAGTTGCCTTATCTTCGTCATCGACAACTGCATCAATTTGTTCCCATAATGTTTGATTAAAAACTTTCATTTTTGAATGTGTTTTTTCACTACCATAATGTAATCGACTATACTGTTTGTTCACAATAGACTCCCATGAATCTTGGAGACTCTCTTGTGGTGCTACCACATCTTCCCATTCAATGAGTGAATCATCCCCAAGCGAAGAGCGTCTACGCTTGTTCTTTTTACTACTACTAGTACTATCTTCAACTTGTGATTCGAGATAAGAACAAACTGTGCGTAAACCCTTCTGCAGTCCTGAACTGAGTGCAGCATATTCACTTTCATCTGTGATATCAGAATCAAGATCTATACATGGGAACTTGTTACCCTCGTCTAATACCTTTTGTGTGCAAATACGCAAAGCTAGCAACTGCTCATATGCTTTCACTTGCTCGGAAGCTACATCGGCAGCCTCCAGCGAAGAAGATGATCTTTTGCTAAAGATATCCATGTCCTTAATAACTTATACAACTTATTTGAGACTCACTATTACAATGTTTGCAAAATATATATAACTAAGTATCCAGCGAAGTACTCGTTATCTTGACTTGTTCGTGTATATGGTAAGATCTCTCTCCAGCATCCAGGGAAGAGGACAGACCGAAAGAACTTTCCCGGGGTTTCGACACCAAAACCAATTGATTTAAAGGAGTTTCCAACATCACTTGCATCTTTGAACGGTTCAAAACTAGTAGTGGGAGTCAAGGTACAAGTGAAGATGTCCACCTTGTCGAGCAGACCGCTTTGGTTTGCTCTCTTGCTTGGTATCATTTCGGTAAGTCTCTTGCTTTCTGGTGAGGTTAGGAAAGGAAATTTGAGGATTTGGAATGATACAGGACATCTTTCTATTACTTATAGTAAGATGCGACCATTGTCTTCGACGGTGCATCAAATACCGGAAGGAAACTGTGAAGATACTACAATTCGGAACGGAGGTGGTTTTATGCACCAGGAGGAGGGACATTGCGATACAACTCATGTAGATATATCAAAAGACATTGGGAGAGCTAAAGAAGTAACTGACTATGAAAATATCCTCACATCTGATGATGAAGAAGAACAATCTGATCGGAGTAAGTGGGAGTTATTGGAGAGGCATATTGCGGCAATGCGATTTGACTTATCTTCTGTTTCGACGAATATGCCCCACTCTATTGCTTTACATATGCTGAGAGCAGCAGAAGGTGGAGATGGTAATAGTAACCCACACTACGTGACAGATACCACGACAGCAATCAACATAGCCCGTGACTCTCTCCTGAAGAGCTCTTCAAGTTCTGATTGCAGTGCTATTCTCATGGCTATACAAAGTCGTAAAAAGGCAGCTATAATTAATGTGCAGTCTAATAGAAAATACCAAGATAATGCGTGGGATTTATGGTCGGTCGCTGCTCGGTGGCCAGTATTGGAAGAGACACGCCTTCTCGAACTGGTGTCTCCGCAGGTGGAGGCTACTCAAGAGAGTATTCAAGGTAATATTGATTTAAGTCGTATTCCAGCAGCACGCAGATTGCCAGTGTTTACTATTAATAATGACGTGAGTAAAAATGGTGATTATGATGAAAGCGAATATACTCAACCCATGCCCACTCTAGACATGTTGTATGCAAGCCTCAGTCAACCTGAAACGAAATATTTCTTCACATCTGATAACTTTCGATTGTTCGATGCTATTATGAGTACACGTGGTGGAGAGCTAGATGATGAATGGGAGCCATTTCCTATTCACTATCCACATGAGCTTGATAAAGATTTTGAGGAACAACACAACCCTTTATGGTGGAGGAAGTTCCAATGGTCACCTAAAACTGCAACTACTGCTGCCAAAGCGCGAGCGGTGATGGCAGCGGCAAAGGACGAGGTAGAAGAAATGGAGTTAAAAGACAAAGAACAAAAAAGTGAGGCTTCAGACGCGGATAAGATCGATAGGGCTCTAGAGCAGCTACTAGAACCACCAACTCCTCAGCTTTGGATGCTGTCTCCTGGCACAGCACTGCAAGCGAGATATTCAGAAGGCCATATTGTACGCTTGCAGTTATCTGGCACAGTACGATATACGCTATTTAATGCAGATATGTTGCAACATATGTATTTATATCCTAGTGTAGATGGTCGTAATATGCAATCTCAAGTACATATGTATCGCTATGATCACACAATCAGCATTCGAGAAGAGATAATGCGCATAGCATCAAGTGATAGGAAAAGTAGTTTTTCTGGATTTTATGACGCAGTATTGCACTGTAATCCACCCAAATCCAAAAACAAAGGTAGTAGTGCAAATATGGAGAAATATAGTCTAAGTCCTTGCATGACATTTGCTACCTTGGGGCCCGGACAGATGCTTTATGTACCGCCATATTGGACCGTCCACGCAGAAGCTCTGGATGCTGATACCAAAAGCGACTATTTTGGTGACGAATCAATTCCAAATAATCATGATCAAGGAAATAATGTTGGCGGTGGTATAGCAACAGTGCTTGATATGCATAGTCTATCTGATGCACAGCTGTTGCTAGCGGAAGCTTGGCACATGCGAGTTCCTCTCGTTGATGCATTATATGGAAGCGATGCAGTCAATAGCACGATTTCAGATGCAGAAAAAATAATTACTACACAAATTTATATTGTTCACATACTTTCACGATTAGTAAGTGGTGCAGACGCTCATGATGTACCAGAAAAAGAAAATTCAAATCCAATTAAAAATATGCCACCACAAATGCAACTGGACCGAGAGCTCAGGTCACCGAAATACTTCGCTGAGCGTCTCTATCAGAGTCGATACGAGAAATTGTACCCTTTAAAAAGTGTTTTTGTCCAACGAGCTAAGCAAGAGTTTTCGTGCTATAGACCTAAAGTTGATGGAGATGAGGAAGCAGACAACAGTGGAATGAAAAATGCTGCAACGGTACGCAAAGTTTTGGCCAAGCTCAACACTGATCTCATTGCAAGCAGGGCTCAATTCATAGCTGACACATTATTAGATCCAGAACTAGAAAAAGAACCAGTTGGTGTACGTATCATATGGCTACAAAACTATGTAGAACGTCTTGCACAATGGGCAATGGGTGGTGCGGCAGAGCGCACAGGATTATTCGTACTGCAGTGCCTGCACCAAGAAGAAATGCTCCACATCGAGTACGAAGAAGAGGGGCCCAAAGTAATGATACTAGACCCAGACTCGGAATAAAATATTGTAAAAAATTTATTCATTATGTAAAAACAAAAAGAAAATATACAGTTCATTCAATACAAGCGCAATAAAAGGAAAGAAATGTTTTAATTCACTTCAAACTTGTAGTGTGAGAAATCTACATCACTAACTTCCAGAGCTTTGCCGTACCATCATCTGCCGCACTAGCAAGAATATGACTACAAGGTAAAGTTTGATTATCCTCCTCCTCACCACCACCATATGTACCATCATTTCTCATTTTAGCTAGGTATCTATCAGTCTCATTTTCTGGATCAATTCGAGGTCCCCAACGCACGCAATTGACGTCACCATCATGCGCTCCAGCAATGGTTTGCACTTTCTTCATTACTGGCATACCTGCTGTATCTGTAGCAACAGTCAGTACATGAATATCATTATCACCACCTCCAGTAGCAATGAGCCCACCATAAATTTCATCACTACCACTACCGTCGTGGCACATGACGCTAGCATCTGTGTTCCAACTGATTGAATATATTGGAAATCTATGTAAATTTTCGATATTTGCTGCTTCTCTCCACGCACCAGTCAAAATATTGTTGATATCACCACCAGAAGTAGCTTCATGTTCCCATAACTTGACACTTAAATCAGCAGAGCAAGTTGCTATACGCGTTGGTCGTGGAACGAAGGGTGCACTTAAATCATTTACTTCCATTTGCTGATCTTGCACCGTTAATCCCCAAACAGTATTGCCATGACCAGGCATAGTATGAAGACAGTAGAATTCATCATCTCCTTCATCACATCCCCATACTTTAATAGTATCATCATATGAACAGGAGAAAAGTGTGTTGTCGGCACGAGGATGCCAGCTAACAAATTTGACATCTTGCGTGTGACCATCCAACATACTAACACATTCAAACTCATAAGAGTTATTATTGAATATACGTTCCCATACCCAAATTTTCTTATCTCTTCCACATGTTGCCAGCCATTGTCCTGTTCTAGACCATGCAACACTCTTGACTTCATTCTCATGACCTTCTAAAGCAGCAATTTGTTCCCAACGGGTTCTATCCCGGTTTTGTGATTCCCAAACTACTACAGTACCATCAAAGCTAGCACAAGCTAAATGTTTACCGTTTGGAGACCATTCACAACAACGTACTGTACGTGTCTGAGCATCTTCCAGAGTCGCTATACAATGAATGGAACTTGTTTCCTCCCAATCACCAGTACTACTTGACCAAATACGCACAACTTTATCCTCACCGCAAGTAGCTAAATGAGTACCCTTTGGTGACCAACTCACGTGCCATACCCGATCCTCAATATGACCTTCTAACACGAATAGCTCCTTCAATGACATACCAAGGATATAAAACTTGATGAATTACTTTAATTAATATAAAAGGAATGAAATTGATAACAACTAATTTGTTGTGCAGAAACGATTAGAAAGCAACACTGTTATCTAATTATAAATGCCTTTTTTTTGTTGTGTCTGGGATCCTCCGGACATCCCCGACCCCACACGTGTTGCCACAGAAAACAACGCGAGTTGCGTTCATTTCAAGACACCAAGCCTTTTGAAAGGTGGTTCATATATGGTTGTGTGTGAAACCTGCATTTAGCATAAATCTTTGAGTTTTTTGGATAGAAGGCACATCAAAAGCTTTCAGCAGTTCCACAGGATGGCGTCTTTGCTGTCTGCTGACCAGGTGAATGAGATGAAAGCTGCATTATTAAAGAACGGGGCACACCGCTCTTATGACGAGATTCTGCAGCTAAAAAGTTATCTGAGTGGTACTGATTTTGTCAGGAATATTGTAGGTAATGCGCTCTTGCCGAAGCAGATGGATGAGTTGTGCCGTAGTCTTGTATTGGAATCATATAATGCTGGAGATGTGGTCATTAAACAAGGTGACCCAGGTGACCGCATGTATTTGGTGTTGAAAGGCTTATGTGAAGTCAGATTAAAGCAAACAGTGGAGTTAGCACATGGTTTGTCTGAAGTGCGGGAGAAGGCACTATATCAATGCTCCAATAACATGCACTTTGGTGAAAAAGCTTTACAAAATGATGAGCCACGTGGTGCTAGCGTAGTCGCTTTGGACTATTCAGATTTAGTTGTGATACACAAATTCACTTATAGCAGTCTTATTAAGAGTGCTATTGCTGATGCAGAGAGCATTGCGTCTCGAAATGATAAACCTGGAACAAAAGCACATTGTTTAAAGATTCTTGGTAAAAAATCACAATTTCGAACAAAATTAGAAGTAGAAGCTGTTGCAGGCTATTTAGATTGGCGAATACCATTCTTTCGAAAGTTTACACCTGAACAACAAATTGAACTGTGTCGTGTATCTCAGGCTGTCAGTATTTATGGCGAAACAGTGCTATTCAAACAGGGCAGTGTTGGTCAAGCTTTTTATATTGTTCTTACAGGTACTGTAGAAGTTTGGGTTGCATCACAAGAAGAAATGGCCCTACAAAATGTTATGATGCAGCAAGCTCTGGCCAACACCACTGGCTCCAGTGCGGCAAAAGGTGCACAAACGCAGAATCCGTTAAAACATGGTATCGGTACAAAAGTTGCTATATTAAGTGTTGGTGATACATTTGGTGAGCGTGCATTAGAAAATGAAGATTCTAAAAGAATGGCATCAATTTGTACATGCGAATCGCTAACAGAGCTCATTGTGATCCAACGGGAGGATTATTATAAACTTGTAGCAGCATTGACCAATGATGAATTAATGTATAAAATAACATTGCTGCGTAAAACTGACTTATTTCGTAATGTAGATGCAATTCATTTAGAAAATTTAGCTAGATATATGGTAAGAAAACGCTATGATCTTGATGATGTGGTGGCAATGACTGGCGAGAAAGCAACGGAGATGATTGTTACTGATATAGGTGAATGTGTTGTTGAAGTCAATGTTTCAACATTTACGTCTGGTGTTGCCAAAACTAATAGTACTGCTGATGACGAATTTTCGGTGGATGCGTCAGGTGTTATGAGTGATATGTTAGCACAAGGAAAACATAAGAAAACACTGGAAGTTGGCCGTATAGCTCCACATTCAGTGATTGCACCATATGTTACACAAGTGAATTCTATGTATGATCACGTTTATCATCCTGAAACTATTGTTGCGACTACTTTAGTGACTGCATATACTATTAGTTTGCAAGATTTATACAATAATGTGAATAAAGAATCCAAAGACGCTATTATTCAACTAGTTAAAGACTATGTCGCGTGTACCATTCCAGGTCTTTGGGAGACCCAAGCAACACGTGTTGGTGACAAGGAATGGAGAAGACAAGCTGCATGGGATAAATATTGTGTAAACTTGCGAAATCCTGCCAAGTCAATGACGTATTTAGAATCGTTGAAAAGCTTGTCGAATGTTCATCTTACTATAGATAGTGGTAATATCTTTCAGAACACGAATGGTGCCTACAAACCGAGCTCCGAAGATATTTGCAGAATCTATCCTGAAACAGCAAAACTTTTAACGGGGGGTGCATTCGCAAACACGTCAAACTCTGTACAGGAAAGTACATCGCAATCGGTGCATTCTTTGAATACTAGAAGAGTTGACAAGAACTGGGGCATTCCAGATGTCACTAAAACAAAAACGCGAAATTATTTGAATGAGTTAGATTATGATTTGAATGCTGTACATCCAGCTGTGGCAAAAGCTTTGTCAGCAACAACAGAGAGAGAAAAACGCCGCCAAAAAGAAGCAGCACTTGCTGAAGAATCTGGTGTACCTGCAAGAGGAACAGCTCCCACAACATCTGCGTCTTCTGCTATCGATACGTACACATCAGACGAGCTTATGGCGCAGTGGTTAGAAAAGAAAATTTTAGATCCTGAAGAAAAACCCTTTAGACACGCATTTTCCCTTGTGCATATACATCAGAAGCGTCTTCAACCTAGTGCAGCATCCTTAGGAGCTCAAAGAATGCTAAAGTCATACTTGAGGTTATGTGGATCACTTTCATCTTGTACACATGCGAAAGAAGCAGCAGAAACACAAATGCAGAGTGCATTATTGTTGCAATATGATTCAGATCTCTCCAAACAAGATCAATTAAGATTAAAATGGAGAGCATTTTCTACCTTTGAAAGTATGCCACTTCGCAATTCAGATATATTTATCGTTTATTGTCGAAGTATTCCTGTTGAATATGCTTGTATAACCCCCGAAAAAGATTTAATGGATTTTACATTTCCAGCATTTTGTAAACAAAAAAATCAATTTTATGCATGTTGCATCATGAAAGGCTTGACCCCACCAGAACTTCCTCTTCCTGCCAATGATCAAAAACGCCGTCGTCGGCAGCGGAAGCCATGGAAGGAGGATAAATATGGTAATTTATACGAAGATACGGACGATGAAGGTAGTGATGATGAGATGACTAAAACAGAAAGGGAGGACAATATTACAGCTGCGGGATTACCTGCGAACCATTCTTATAAACTAGGAAAGTTTAGTCAGCAGCTTAAGCAACCTGTATTTTTGCAAGAACTTGGATCTTTTTCTGAAACTCTAGCTACATCGGCTATACAAAGGACATGTATATTATTTGGAAAAGTTACTCAAAGTAATATGGCAAAATTGGACCCGATTGCAGCAACATTTGATCCGTCGGTTGCAGAGATGGCCATGACGGCACCAGGAATCGGCTTAGCTAGTGTTACTGGATCATCACCAACGCGGACAGATGCTTTCTCAACTACTAAAAGTAGTGGTACCATAGCTAAATTTACGAGCGAAGATAAAAAAATTTGTGTTTTACCCTTATACGAATGGTTACCAATCACAGAATCTACTATGAAAGAGTTTGATATAGTCAATATTTGTAATGCAGATGAAAAATCAAAGTTGAATAGTGCGGGACTTTCAGCAGGAATGACGACAAATCAAGTGTCATTCGCCACATCAGCACCTGGTAATACATCCAAATTTAAAGGAAATGTTGATATTCGTGGCCCTGATGGTTTAGAGATATCATTCAAAGAAGCAGGAATGTCATCGCCTCCTTCTTACAAAATGAAATCAAATAACTCGAAAAGTTTATCAGAGTTGTCATATCTTGATGATATTGCAAGAGAAGTAACCAGAAAAGCCCTTCGTACTACTGTTGAAAAAGAAAATACCAAAATCATCGCACAACGTACTGCTGAAATCAAACAACAAAAAGAAGAAGCAAGACGTAAATTGGCAAATGACATGAAACCTGAAAATCGAAAAGCGGCTGTTCAAAATATTATTCGACAACAAATGTTAGAAGAGTCACCAGCATCTAAAGTAGAAAAATCTGAAGCAGGTGATATGTCTTTTATAGAGACTGAAGAAAAAAAGCAGAGTTTATCCTCAATACTCACCGAAAGGAAGAGAATGATTGCATTAAATGACAAACTGTGCTATGACGAGGGCAAGTTAAAACCAGGTAAAAGAAGTAAAAGAATTCGTAAAATGGAATCAAAGCTTACAAATGCAGATGATGATGGTAGCGATGAAGATGAAAATATCGGTGACTTTTCTATATTGAGTAAAAGTAACAGTACAAGTGCTCTCCCTGATTCCGGGGTGTATACTGCAGGTAAAGTGGACATTAATTCATATAAAAGAGGAGTCACATTGGCTAAAAGTCAATCTTCTGGAAACTTTGGGCCTGGTGGAATGGGTCTTTTAAGACAGCGTATGAGTATGTATGATTCTCTCAACCATCTAGCACCCACTAGAAAAGTTGTAGAGAAGTCACTGCTGAAGAAGAAAGAGGAGCAAGAGGAGGCTAACCGTCGCAAGAAGAAACCAGTAGTGACAGCAGAGGAAACATTCACACCACCTGGTAAAGAGAAGAAGTTCCCTATTACAGATACAATTGACACTTTAGCTGGCATTTTGGGACAAACAAAAATGATGTAAATAAATTTGTTATTATATATTATATGGAAAAATTGTTTTATTTTTGAACTTATTCGAATTATTATTATTCTCTCTATCTCTTTAGATATACAAGTCATAGATATATCGACTTTTTTTGATGCAATTGACAACATATATTTAATTACTCTTGCTTTGCTGGAGTTTTGGGTAATGAAGAAAACGCTGCGACACTGATGACCAACAAAATTCCATTCGCAGCAGCAAATTGCTTGCAAGCTGCAGCACCAGCCGCAGATACTGTGGAATCCAAGTATGCTCTATGAGCATAAACAGCAGTAAATAGTGCTGTAGTCATTGTCGTAGTACGCAAAGCAGGGCCATGTTTATCAACTAACTTGATCATATGACCAATGATGAAGGCTAGGATGAAGAAGGCAACTCCAAGACATCTCATTGACATTACAGCCAAACCACCAAGTGCTCCTTTTTGGTGCTTCAATTGATCGGAAACATCAGCAGGCAATCCCAAGATATTTACGAGAGTCTCTTGTCCGAATAAATTTAGGTACGCCAAAATTAAATAAAAGATGCTTGACGTGATCAATGCAATATGAGATAGTGCCATTTTAAAACTGATTTGAAGTAGAATTCAAAAAACTTCTTAAAGTTAAACTTTTTTTCATAATAAAACTCGGGACCCCACCGATTCCACCATTAATAGTAATTCCCCTTCATTCAATTGAGAAACTACCAAAAAAGTATAACCTACACATAGGGAATTAGTTGTGAAGTTGGGAGTTAAGGTTACGAATTGTGTTTTGAATATCATTTGAATTTTCCTTGGTTCATCCATTTATTATTTAGGTTTGGATTGTAGTGTGGTAAAGATGTCTCGTTCTGATCGAACATTTTGTGAACATTTGAAGATAGGTAGAGGCTTTGAAAAAGATAAATATTTTTGTGAGATATCAAACGTTGGTGCTGAGAAGTGGAATGTAAAATGTAAACCACAAGATATGACGATGAAGTTCAAAAACACTAGTGTAAAATATCTTAGTAATGGTCAGTTTATGTTTCAATCAGATGGTTTCAAAGGACAAATTAGTATGCATGTTCCTCTGAACAAGTTTTTTTTTGAGGTCTTTATGCGTGCAATAAATTTATGGCGTGCTGCGGAACCCCAAAAAGAGGAATTCCGAAACATGTTCAAGCAATATTTTGGTAATGGGGCTAACACTAGTACTCCTACCCAAAATAGTACTCAATATAGTAGTGGTAGTGATCTACGCCAGTTAGCTCAAGCAAATACTATTAACAAGAAACGCACGTCGCCTCCAACTGGTGTACAGCAACAGCGGAAACACGAGCAACATCATCAAATGTCACAGTCCCGCAAGGGAACTAAAGCAACTGGGAAATTACGGGCAATGGATTCGCTTCAAAATCTTCAAAGCAATCCATGTAATGATGGTGCTCTAAAAGCAACGGCAGAGCGTATTCCAAAAATATCGCACGAGTCGCATGCGATGGTTCCACACCAGTCTGAAGCAGCTAGTGGAAGGTTGCCACCACGAGGGAAAGGGTCAGCTTTTGATAAAAAAGTATTCAGCAAACCAGTCCAAGAATTAAGTTGGAAGAACGGGTCGCCATCCTCACGATATCCGAGGGAAATAGATAGCAATCGTGATATTCTACCGAAAACGTACGGCACTGGGTCATCAAACCTATCCTCGAGGCCGACTAATTCTCAGAATTTCGATCGATTTACATCTCCTAAGCCGTTATCAGCAAGTAGTTTCTATAAGCGATCACATAATTCTAATGGATGGGGAAGTACGTATGATTATCAACACCTGTCACCTTGTATTGGCCGTCAAGAGGGAATGCGAAATATGGGGAACACGTGCTATATGGCTGCAACGCTGCAAGCTATACTTGGCCAAGGACATTTTCTTGATGATTGCATTTCGAATATTTGGTCTAAAATTGTAGAAAATCAATATAATTCCCAAGAGAAAAGTGATAGAGTCATTCCATATTCATCTGAAACTCTATGTGGTAGTTCCTTCGTAGTGTCGTCGAAAGGCAACTGCGAAGTCATTGAGATTGCTGACGACGACAGTACTGACGATACAACCCATAATGGCCAACTGCTACTACATGATCTCCTCGGTACCAATATAAGTAATAGTATTGCCGTGCCGGAAACTGCATGCAAAAAATCTGATTCGTTATCTGTCCGTAGTGTTGGCTCTGGTGGCCACACCACCACAGAAAAATCTATAAGCAGCACAAATAGCTCTACAAGTAAATCGTCTGGTGCACCATCTTCAAAAAAGTCATCAGTATTGTATCAATTTCATGCATTATGTAGAAAGATACAAAATACTTATCGACATGGTAGTGATAGTAAAGCTGTGCTGGTTGTGAGCGAATTTAAAAGAGCTATTGATGCGCAAACTGATTTATTCTTAGGTTATGGCCAACAAGATGCACATGAGTTTTTTTCATTTTTTATCAATTGTATGCATGAAGAATTGACAGGATATGCTCAGTCATCAATGTCATCTTTGCTCAAAAATGAAATGAAAAAGAATGAACATGCATCTCCGGGGCTAGTTTCAGATGGGACAAATCGTACACTGTTTCCAAAGTCACCGGGAGATCTAATTGTTGAAGATATAAGTCCAGCTGTAACCCCCGACAAGCTTGACAATCGCTCGAATTTCAGTTGGAACCCTAGTTTAGAAAAGCTGCTACCAACAACACGAAATTTTCACTTAGAAACTCAAATGTGCGTCACATGCAGTCAGTGTGGATATATCTCAACAAAGCGATCAGAATTTTTCCGGGAATTATCTTTAGATTTAGAATCAACTGTTGTGCATAGTGGAGAGGACAACACATCTAACAAGGAAAATGGAATAGCTCCTGTATTTTCAAGACAGAAACCACTCACATTAGAAACTCTCTTAAATGCGTACTTTGCTGAACAACAACGTGATTTCAAGTGCGATGCTTGTCATGCAGCCAATCGGACAATCTTCAAGGCTGAAGACAACATGGGCTCATCAAATTCCCGTGCCCTCGTAACAAGCAAACTACACACACTACCTCGTACATTCGTGATACATTTGAAGAGATTTCGTTATGATTTACAGAAAGTGGCTACTCCTGTGAATTTTCCAACTGAGCTAGTCATCGAACCTGAAATATGTACAGCTGATTGTACTCTACCATCTGTAGCTAATAACCTAGATGAAAGGGGGCGATGGGATGAAATATTGCATTCTTGTGCGTCACATGAGGAAGAAGATACCACAAATTCAAATGTGAAGAAAAATAATCGTTTCTTGTCTAGAGAAGTACACGGGAGAGGTGTGTACAAGTTGTCTGCAGTTGTGCGCCACATGGGTGACAACGCAAAATATGGACATTACGTGACAGACTTACCAGATAATGATTACACATCAAGTCTAGGCGAGTATACTGAAGCTAGCAAATGGCGACGTTGTGACGATTCTATGATTCGCCCAATAGATTTGAGGAAAGTTTTGGAGGAAAAAGACACACCATATTTGCTTTTTTATACATTTAAGGGGAAGGAAAAATTATAATGTAATATATGTAATTTATTGTTTGACAATTTATTTAGCACATGATATTTTTTCTTCGCGAGAACAAACACACCTCGCTATGCTCATCTCAAACTGCTAAAGATTCAAAGGGATTCTTTGCTGGGGTTTTTTGTCCACGAACCTTTCCTGCATCTTCTGTTTTTTTAAATGGAGATGAATTTGTAGAATCTTTGACTGCACTTGCCTTAGCGTTGACGACCTTGTCTTTTGTGGAGCGGTTGCTGGTTGATAGCTTGAATTCTTTCGGTTTGGTTGGAAGTTTGTTGGCAACAGCGGCCGATGCCATATTTTGAGAAACAGCATTTTCTTTACTCTCAGTACAATGAATTGTGCTATTTATGTGATTGGAAGAATCTATTTTAGTCTTTGTAGATCCATAAATGTCACTACAGTGGCTAATAAGACGAGCCAAGCCTTTCACAGGTTTTGGATTGTTCACTGCAGCTGCAGCTTCTTTAGCCTTTTTGTTCATAGTAACTACTGGTACATTAGCCTTGAAATTAGGCATTGCTTTTGCTTTGAAAGCAGGTACTTCAGGTGGTGTCCATCTCGAGGTGCTAGGCCGCACTGTAGCGCAAGATGGAACAAACGCAACTTTAGATGAAGTGCGTTTATTAACGATTCCACTACTGGAACGAAAAGTATCATTAGAGGAAGTAGCAGATCGTGAAATAAGGCTTGTATGACTTTGAGAATTCACAGTTTTAGTAGCTAAGCGTAATCCAGGCTGTGCTGCAGACGCAGCTTGCTTCTCTCTAAGTTCCATATCAGCCATTTTAGCTTGTCTTGCTTCCATCATCAATTGTGCCGCCTTATTTAGGCGAGGCACAAGTTCAACCTTTTCCTTAACTGGTGCTTTCACATCCTTCACTTGTACAGGACTAGTCTTTTTAATTTTGGTGAAACTCTTGCGACGCTTATCATCGAGTACAGTGACCTGATGAACGTGAGACTTAGCAAGCACTTTCACCAAAGCTTCATCATGGACATTTGATATTTTTCGTCCGCTTAACGGGGTACGCATACTATGACGGTTATTTGGGGTAGTTGGTAAGCTCTTTGATAAACGACGGCTTTCCATTGAATGGCAGAAAGGAATAGGTGTAGTTAATTTTGTCTTAGGGGTAGAAGATAGCCTAGAAGATGTCATCCTGACAGCTTTCTTAGCTGTTGGTGCATCTAATGTATTGCTGTTTGCACTCTGATTCGCTCGTCCTTGCAGTACTGGACTGTTTGATTCATTTAATTCTTGGTCATCACTATCATCAAGCACTGCAGCCCATTCAGCACTCTGCATGTCACCCATGTCATATTCTTCACTGGCAACGAATTCTTCTGTAGTAGCTTCAGCAACATCTGTACATTTATCAAGTTCCTTTACCTCAGGTTCATCGAGAGCAGGCTCAAGTGCGAATTCTTCACTTAGCAAGGATGTTCGAACGGAGGGAACATCAGTTTCTGTCGATTCAGACACACTATGCACTGAAGAAATTATCGACTCAGGGGACTTGGCCACAGAGATCTTCGCACTTTTTTTACATGAACTCTTTTTTCCTGATTTTACGACCTTCTTAGCCGTAGTAGACACAGCTTCTGGAGTTGCGGCTTCAGGTGTACTGGTGCATAAACTCTTTCTAGTGGATTTCACGACCTTCTTAACGGTAGATGTAACTTGAGGTGTTGAAGCTTCCGGTGTACATCCACTTACATATACATCAGCATGCGGTGTGCTCTTCTTGATTTTTTTGCTTGTACTTGTACGCGCAGCCTTCTTTACCGTACTACCATCTTGTACTGGTGAAGATTCGTTCTCACTTGAATTAGGTGTACTCGTGTTGCTGACTCGAGGACTTAACACTGGGGCTTTCCTCCTTGACCTTAGTGTCGACTTGCTTCCAGATGCAGATATTTTAACCACTGTGGGAGTCATTGTTGGCACAGGGGTCGCGTGCTCTGGCTTTTCTGTCCTCACAGGTGAATCTGGTGGGCTTGTGGACACAACCTGTAGCTCGTCAATCAGGACTGCAGAGCTTGCATTTGCTTTCAAACCATGTTTTTTGGCTAATGCTTGAAGATCAGATCGCTTCAATGAAGACAAAAAGTCATAACTAAGCATTTCGAAGTACGACAGTTAATTTTGTAATATTATCTAAAACTTGTATGGCTTCTTCAGTATAAACGAATAGGTTCGGCCGTCTGCCGTCGTATGCTCTTCTTTCTTCCTTTAAAGTGGGGTTTCATGGATAGATGATATAGAAATTGCATGGAAATATTAATATTTTTGTTTTATAAAAAAATCTTGGAGTTATTTGTGCTTTAAACGTTTGTTATGACCCTGATAACAAGGTTGTCTGATTGTTTGACAAGTGTGGATGCACCGATGAAGGAAAAGCGAAAAGCAAATAATCTTCTGTTGGCAAAAGTGCTATATTTTAGCAATTCAATGGGTAGTGTTGCATGGAATCGCTTTCAGAACCTATTCTTTTTGGGGAAAGGCATCCATCCTCATCAGATTGGACAATTAAAGTCTCTTGGTTTAGCTTTAAAAGTCTTCGGCGAACCATTCTTTTGTTTTATAGCAGATTGTACTGATCCCAAGTATGTATTTGTTATATGCATAATGACACAGTTGTTGTCGATGGAAATTTTGCGTAATGTTGTACCGCTAACGCTTACAGTAATAATGTACGTAAAAGTTATCCGTACTGCCACAGCTCCTGCGACAACATTGACTACTATGGCGTCATTCAAACTCACAGAAGGCACAAAAGAAGGATTTGGACAACAACGCATGTTTGGTAGTCTTGCTTGGGGTATTGGCGCTTGGATTGTCGGAGCTCTCATCGATGAGTTTGGGATGGGTAGCATGTTCTATTTTACGTACTTTTTCCAGTTTGTATCATTGATTATTGTCATGAATGCTTTACCATCGACAAAGATGCCACTTAATGTATCTAGTGCAAGTTTGACACGATTAAAGGAATTGCACTCCAATGGAGGAAATTCTTCTTCCACCGATGCTCTGGATGACTCTGATATAGATATAGAAGGTGGTTCGCCGAACAAAGTAGGGCTTACTATTGATGGACATGGACATAATATCGACCCACCTGAATTGAAATCACAAATTAAAAGTTATGTTCAAGTGGCACGTCTCAAACTGGAAGTGTATTTTGCTGAAGTTCGGCAGTTTTTAGGGAACAAATCTTGCAACTTTTTACTGATTAATGCCCTCAGTACAGGTGTTGTGAATCAGATTTTTGAAACTTATTTGTTTATTTCTTTAGATGAGAGCATGCATACTTCTAAAGGGTTTGTCGGCCTTTGTACATGTATCGGATCAATGACTTGCGCGCCAGTATTCTACTACTCGCAGTTGTGGATCGATAAATATGGCCACAGCCAATGTATTCTGTTTGCAGAATATGTATTTTTTCTTCGTTTAGTGTTGTTTACTGTTACTCCATATAATACAATATATACAAAACCGTTTATATTGCTTATGCATGTGTTACATGGTCCGTCTTTTGCTTTGTTTTGGGCGTCAAGTGTGGATGCCATCTACAAGCAGTCGCCCAAGCATCTTGGTGCTTCATGCATGGGAGTGCTGAACATGTTCTTTAACACGCTTGGTGCTGCTATAGGGTCTTTATTGTGGGGTTATTTATACGAATGGTTTGGTGGTATGAATTTTGGTTTCTATTTCATTGCCATTTTAATGCAAATTTTAGCTATACATTACTGCACACAAAACACCGGATATTTAAATTCCGCTTTATCAGATAAGAAAACTCGCGATGGCACAAATATAGGAAACAGTGACTTAGGAGAGATCTGCGAAAACCCTTCCCATTCTCGACCACTACCTTCGCTAACGTCCAGTATAGGTATAAACACCAATTCATACTCACGCAAACCACATTCGACGTCTGGGGTCTAAAAGGGAGGTACATCGATGATATAACTCATCCTATAAGTAAGTGTATGAATTGAAAAATAATGTAATATAATACTAAATAATAATTATTTATTTATTTACGAAAAGCCACTATACAGTGAGCGTTTATCTCACTTCTCAAGTGTGAAGGAGTCCAACTCATCATTGGTGTCAGATTGGCGGAAGCTCCAGTGCATTGTAGGACGAGATGCTTCTGCATTATCAATGGTCATAATACCATATCCGATTTTACCACTATTAGATACACTCCAAGCGGGTGCATTTTCTTGAGGGAAATCACCTTTATTTCCTTCGCGATTTCCTGATGCACCCTGTAAGATGTAGATAGGTGCGGTGTAGCTCGTGGAACTGAGGTCCTTTGATACAACCTTATTTTGGTATACAGGTAATGTGCGTTCATATTCATGCACATGACCTACAAGACATAAATCAATCTGATTGCTATAAAACATTTCTTCAGCTAATTTTGTAAGCTTGTTAATATTATCAGGATTATTGATATTACCAGTGCACGTCTTTTCATTGGAGCAGTAGAGAGGACGGTGAAAGTGGGTGACAACAAATGGTGTCGTTGCACGATCAACTCCTTCCAGCTCTTTTTGGACATATTCTAATTGCTTCTTGTGGAAGTCTTGAGTATCAATGGCAGTTTCAGAATTCATAGCAACAAACGAAGCTTGACCATATTTCCATGAATAGTACATATTATCACCAGAACCACTACCAGGCATTGATTCCACTGATGGCATGAAGAAACGCGCTTTATAAGCAGCAAAATTATACCAGAATTCATGATTACCAGGTGTTACCATGTATGGTATACGAGCAGCAATAGGTTGAATCTTGTTGAAGAAAACATCCCAATGGGGCTCGAATCCATCAGCATAACTGATATCACCACTATGAATAACAACATCGAGAGTGCCTGCATCTACCATTTCAATCATTCTTTGAATAGTGTTATCACTATTTTCACCATAACCCATATCTGCAATAACAGCAAAATTTTGTTGCTTTTGTGCAGGGTCAAAAGTTTTGAAAGGGTAGACTTCAGACCAATTATTGGCACTTGGGCTACCAACACGATAATAGTATGTTGTCGCAGGTTGAAGATCAGTCATAATAGCTTTATGAATATTTCCAATCCAACCAGCTTGAGTATATGTATTAATACCACCAGTAACAGTCATATCTAAAGAATTCTCAGATAAACCATATTGTACTACAGTTTCGTTCTTGTTTAAGGTCACCCATGAAACACCCATTAAACTTCTATCTTCAGCAGCTAATGAAAGATGAAGTTGCTCTGGGGCTGCATCAGCATCACAACATTCCATCTTACATTTCTTCAATGTGGCACAGGTTCCCACAGGGATGTCCCAAGCTAAACCTTCCATGCCTTCAAAAATTTGTGGAGGAATTTTAGCAAATGTTTCAACAACCTTATCACACACCTCACGTTTCAAGAAATGCTTAAGGGTAAATTTCTCCTTACATTTCTCTTTTAAGTCTGCAACGACTTGCTCAACTGAGTCTTCGCTTTCCCACTTGATGTCAAGCTTTTCGACTTCTTCTTTGCATGAAGTGCATTTTGAGGAAGTGTCAGGGACTGGGGTGCGATCGCTTCTTGTGTATAAGTCAAAGTCCTCAAATGCTGGACTTAACATAAAAAGGGTGTATAGCACCACCAATACAATATATTTCATCTTAATATGATGATATAAATAAACCCTAACTTACTATTGTATATATCTCACACCAATATACCATCCTTGATTGGACGGACAGACCCATTCGGGGTCACCGTACGCGAAATAGAGTCGTCAGTCGCCAACAATCACGCTACGCTCCAAAGTTAAAAAACCAAAAGCATGGTAAAAGCTGAGAGTACAAATAATTATCCATCCATTAAGTCTGTGGTCAAGGCTGCCAGAGTTGTGGGTGAGAAGTTTCTTGACACCAAGGGTCGACTCTCGATCTGGAATGGCAAGATGTTGAGGTGTGAGCATGGTAGGAAGAGACCGCAGTGCAGGGACTGTGGTGGATCACAGATATGTGGGCATGGTAGGCAGAAGTCGAGGTGCAAGGACTGTGGTGGAGCTAGCATATGTCCGCATCGTAGGGTGAGGTCTAGGTGCAAGGACTGTGGTGGAGCAAGCATATGTGAGCATGGTAGGCAGAGACCGCAGTGCAAGGACTGTGGTGGATCAGGCATATGTGTTCATAATATGCGGAAGAATCGGTGCAAGGACTGCGGTGGATCACAGGTATGTGTTCATGGTAGGAGGAAGTCGCGGTGCAAGGACTGTGGTGGAGCTAGCATATGTCCGCATC